>Ga0315274_10011983_pt1 | contig 12400 bp, 12 predicted proteins | sample YL17G02_20_MG_FD_203700 | JGI IMG/M metagenome (GOLD analysis project Ga0315274, IMG submission 203700) | Sediment microbial communities from Yellowstone Lake, YNP, Wyoming, USA - YL17G02_20 | ecosystem: Environmental > Aquatic > Freshwater > Lake > Sediment | place: USA: Wyoming | collected... | reverse complement strand
CACCCTGGCGCCGTGCCAGTGCGGTCAGCGCCAGCAGCACCGCCGCCGCATTGTTGTTCACCACCAGGGCAGCTTCGGCCCCGGTCAGGCGTTTGAGCAGCTGCTCGGCATGCACCAGCCGCGCGCTGCGCCGCCCGCTGGGGAGATCGTATTCCAGGTTGGAGTAACCCTGGGCTGCCGCCTGCATAGCCTGCAGCGCGGCCTGGCTGAGCGGGGCGCGCCCGAGGTTGGTGTGCAGGATCACCCCTGTCGCATTGATCACCGGCACCAGCGTGGGTGCGGTCCAGCGCTCCAGGATCTGCCCGGCACGCTCCAGAAGGGATTTCGCATCCGGCAGTATGCGAACAACCGAGAGGGTGTCATCCTCCTGGTAACCGGCCCTGGCCAATTCCAGCGCCTCACGGATCGCCTCCACCGTCAGCATGTGCCCGTACATGGGAATCCATGCCTGAGCCGCGGCGCTCTGCAGGAGCTGATCCACCGAGGGAAGTTTACGCAGATCTTTTACCATTCTGTCCTATAACCTGCTTGAGCAGGTTTCTAATATCAGACGCCGAATTCATTCGGCTCCGGCTCCGTGTCTGGCGTTCTGCGAACGCAAGTCTCCGAGGTTCATCTTACGGCTTCCACTGGCTGTGCTCACGAAAGCGCAGCAGCCCCTCAATGAGCACCAGCCCGAGCGCCAGCAGCAGCACCAGCAAAGGATTGAGCACGCGGCCGATGCGCAGCCAGGCCAGGGTGGGGAAATAGATCCCCAGCCAGATAGCCTCGCGCACGATCACCACATGCGTCGCCGGCGCCTTGCCGGGAAAGCGGCGGTTGAGGAACGCCGTCACCGGCAGGGCCAGGCCGCTGACCGCCAGCACAGCCAGGAAAAAGAACAACCACAGCGGTTTCCAATCGGTGGGGGCGATGGTGTTCATCAATAAGAACAGACCGCCCCAGCCGACAACGATCAGCAGGGCTGAGGCGGGGAGCACGGAGCGGACGGTGGGGGATTGTGTATTCATTGTTTAATTCTAACACACGCTCGGGTGTACTGTACCCGCGCTCCCCAACCCCGTTCGGAATTTTGGCGGTTTATTCCCTTGAATCAAAAACAGCGGGTGTTTACACCCGCTGTTTTTGATTCATCTATAAAATTACGCCTCGCGGAACTCGCCCTCGACCACGCCCTCATCATTCTCGCCAGGACGAGCTCCAGCGGCTGGGCCGTGCCCATTGCCGCCCGGTGTGGCGCCGTCCGGCTGGCCTTGCTGGTAAAGTTGCTGGCTGATGGCGTAGAACGCCTGCTGAAGCTCCTCGCTCAACTTCTTGATGCGGGCTGTGTCGTCACTCTTGAGCGCCTCGCGCAGATCGCGGACTTTGCTTTCGATGTTCGTGCGATCGTTGGCGGGCACTTTATCTCCCAGCTCGCGCAGGGCCTTCTCTGTCTGGTAAGCCAGGCTGTCGCCCAGGTTGCGGGCCTCGATCAGCTCGCGGCGGCGCTTGTCCTCAGCTTCGTGCTGCTGAGCGTCGCGCACTTTACGATCGATATCCTCTTTACTCAGGTTGGTGGAGGCCGTGATGGTCACCTTTTGCTCGCGGCCGGTGGCCTTGTCTTTGGCAGCCACGTTTATAATGCCGTTGGCGTCAATGTCGAAGGTGACTTCCACCTGCGGCATGCCGCGCGGGGATGGCGGGATGCCGTCCAGCCGGAAGTGGCCCAGGGTCATGTTGTCGCTAGCCATGGGGCGCTCACCTTGCAGCACATGGATATCCACTGCCGTCTGGCCGTCCTCCGCGGTTGAGAAAACTTCCGTTTTCTTCACCGGGATGGTCGTGTTGCGCTCGATCAGGGTTGTCATCACCCCGCCGAGTGTTTCCACACCCAGCGAGAGCGGGGTCACATCGAGCAGCAGCACATCCTTTACCTCACCGCCCAAAACGCCGGCCTGGATGGCCGCCCCCGCCGCCACCACCTCGTCCGGGTTCACGCCCTTGTGGGGCTCCTTGTTGACCAGGGAGCGCACCAGGTCCTGCACCATCGGCATGCGGGTCGCGCCGCCCACCAGCACCACCTCATCAATCTTGGAAGTGCTCAGGTTGGCGTCTGTTAATGCCGCGTTGAACGGGCCGCGGCAGCGGTTGAGCAGATCTTCGGTGAGCTGCTCAAATTTGGCGCGGCTGAGCTTCATTTGCAGGTGTTTGGGACCCGAGGCGTCCGCGGTGATGTAGGGCAGGTTGATCTCGGTTTCCATCACCGTAGAGAGCTCGATCTTGGCCTTTTCCGAAGCCTCGCGCAGGCGTTGCAGCGCCTGCCGGTCCTGGCGCATGTCGATGCCCTGTTGTTTTTTGAAGTCATCCGCCACGTAGTGGACAATGCGCTCGTCCCAGTCGTCGCCGCCCAGGTGGGTATCCCCGTTGGTGGCCTTGACTTCGATCACGCCGCCGCCAACTTCCAGGATGCTGACATCAAAGGTGCCGCCGCCCAGGTCGAACACCAGGATGGTTTCGTTTTCTTTCTTGTCTAGGCCGTAGGCCAGCGCAGCCGCCGTAGGCTCGTTGATGATGCGCAGCACTTCCAGCCCGGCAATGCGCCCAGCGTCTTTGGTGGCCTGGCGCTGGCTGTCGTTAAAATATGCCGGCACCGTGATGACGGCTTTGTTGACCGGCTCACCCAGGTAGGCTTCGGCATCCGACTTGAGCTTGCCCAGGATCATGGCCGAAATCTCTTGCGGGGTGTATTCTTTGCCGGTTACCGGCAGTTTCACGCGCGCATCGCCTGCCGGGCCGCTGGTTACCTGAAAAGGCACCATGCCTCGCTCGGTAGCCACGTCTTCATACCGGCGCCCCATGAAGCGTTTGATCGAATAGACGGTGTTTTCCGCGTTGATCACGGACTGCCGCTTGGCAGTCTGGCCGACCATGCGTTCATGGTTCTTGTTAAATCCAACCACCGATGGGCACAGACGGCCTCCTTCAGCGGTGGTGATCACGGTGGGTGAGCCACCTTCCATCACGGCAACCACACTGTTGGTGGTTCCCAGGTCAATACCGATAATTTTAGCCATAGGCACACTCCTTTGCATTCAAGGTTTTATGTCTTATAGCTTACCCCATTCGTGCAAGAAATCCGTTAACATTGGGTAGGAAGCTTGTCAATAGTTGGTGGAGGGGGAAATTATTTTTATGTTCACCCTCTGACTCTCGACTCCCCGAAATCGCCGGTTTTGGCCCCGGGAGAGGCCAAATTTAGCAGCGTAAATATCAAAAAATATGTCCGTGAAGACCGGGATTTTTTAAGGTTGCCTCCCCCATATATAGTTTTTCTCTCCTCCATCCTGCAAAAAACGCCATATCTGGGGGGTCGGTCCTGGCCTTACCCAGGAATGGCGAAGACAAATGTTCTAACGCTCGGGTGTACTGTACCCGCCAGTTCCCTCCCGGTTTGGATGTGCTCGTCCGTTAACTTAAGGTAAGTAATCTTAAACTATCTGGTTTTTTTAGGGTACCGTAGGTTTATCGTATTGTTTAAAATGCAAATTCTCTGCTAGAATGATGCTTACATGAAACTGCTGCAACACCACGCAGCTTTGTGCGTCCGCAGCTTTGTGCGTCCGCAGCTTTGTGCGTCCGCAGCTTTGTGCGTCCGCAGCTTTGTGCGTCCGCAGCTTTGTGCGTCCGCAGCTTTGTGCGTGCCGGTCCCTGTCCTCGATGCCGGCGTTTCTTTACAGGTTAATCCATCATTTTAAATTGGGGTCGCTTGTCCCTGCTGAAGTTAACAGCCGGGGTGTTGGTGTCTTTATCTTTGCCCACGGAGGAGATTCACGATGAAAGCCGAGCAAGCCTGGCAGGCCGCGTTGGGACAATTGCAGATGGAAATGCCCAAGGCTACCTTTGACACCTGGGTGCGCGACACGGGACTGGTCGCGTATGAAGATGGCCAATTCATCATCGGTGTGCAGAACCCTTACGCCCGCGATTGGCTGGAAGGACGTCTGTGCAGCACGGTTACACGTTTGTTGACCGGGCTGATGAACCGCACGATAGAGGTGCGCTTCACCGTCTGGCAAGATGGAAACGAAACAGCCAGCGAAAAAACCGAGGCCGTGGGCCCCGCAGGAAGTGAAGAACCGGTCGAGTCCTCACAGCCGGCGCAGAGCCAGCCTGTGCCTGGCTGGGGTGTTACCCTGAACGGGCGCTATTCCTTCGATAACTTCGTGGTGGGGGCCAGCAACCGCCTGGCGCACGCCGCCTCCATGGCAGTCGCCGAAAATCCTGCCCACTCCTACAATCCCCTTTTCCTGTACGGCGGGGTCGGCCTGGGCAAGACCCACCTGCTCCACGCCATTGGGAATGCTTGCGAGCGGCGCGGCCTGGCGGTGCTGTATGACTCTTCAGAAGAATTTACCAACGATCTGATCAACGCCATCCGCAGCCACACCACTCAGGCCTTCCGCGAAAAATACCGCCGGAACGATGTGCTGCTGATCGACGATATCCAGTTCATCGCTGGCAAGGAAGCCACCCAGGAGGAGTTTTTCCACACCTTCAATACCCTGCACGGGCAGGATAAGCAGATCGTCATCTCCTCTGACCGGCCCCCCAAGGCGATGGTTACCCTGGAGGAGCGCCTGCGCTCCCGCTTCGAGTGGGGTCTGACTGCCGACATCCAGCCGCCTGATTACGAGACCCGCGTGGCGATCCTGCGCTCGAAAGCCGATCGAGCCGGGTATCGCATCCCCCCCGAGACGATCGAGTTCATCGCCCGGCGTGTGCAGTCCAATATCCGCGAGCTGGAGGGGGCGCTGACCCGCGTGGCGGCTTTTGCCAGCCTGAGCTGCTTGCCCTTAACCCCCCAGTTGGTGGATTCGGCCCTGGTAGATCTGCTCCCGCGGCGCAATGAAGTCCGCCTGGAAAATGTCCTGGACTCGGTAGCCGATGTGTTTGGTGTGACCGTTGACCGTATCCTGGGGCGCGGTCGCTCGCAAGAGGTGGCCTTGCCTCGCCAGATTGCCATGTACCTGCTGCGAAAAGAAGCCAATTTTTCTTTACCGCAGATCGGCGATGCGTTAGGCGGCCGGGACCATACCACTGTGATGTATGCCTGTGAAAAAGTTGCTGACCTTTTGGAACGCGACGATCGCCTGCGCCGGCAGGTAATCAAAGTCCGCGAGCAAATTTTCGGTCATCCCAGCCTGGCGGCTGTGTAATCTTTCCTTTGGATGGGGGAGTGTGGGCGGCGAAGGCACACCCGCCCACACTCCCCAGCTTCCCTCATTTCCGTATTCGCGCCAACCGCGTGCGAATATTTTCCCCAATCTCCAACAAGCGCTGCGGCAAGCCTTTCCCTTTTTTCTCTGCCATGTCCGCTCGATGCCTGGCGTCAAGCTCATGCCAGGGATCGAGGTCGAACATCTTTCGAATGGTGTATGCGCCCACCAGCTTCAATGTGGCGATCACGGGCGCAGCCAGCAGCAGGCCCACCAGCCCGAGCAGCCGCGCTGCCGCCAATGCGCCGATCAACAACAGCGCCGGAGGGATGCGCAGCGCCTGCCCAAAGATAAGCGGGGAGACGATGTTATCGAAGATCTGATCCACAATCAGCGCGGCCGCCACCACCACCGCAGCATAAACCACCGGTTCAAGGCCCAGATAGTTGTCCCCCTGCACCAGGGTCACGATGATCGTCACCGTCCACGTGACGGTCGGCCCGAGGTACGGCACGAGACGGGCAATGCCTGCCAGGATGGCAATGATAAAAGCCCAATTGCGCACCCCCATACCCGACATCAGGATCGTATAAACCACGACCGTCAGCGTGATGATCAACAATTGGCCGCGTAGGAACGCATTCCATAGATACCCCAGCTCGGCTACCATGCGGCGGATATCGGCATCATAACCAGGGATGTGGATATAATTAGCAATGTCCGGGAATTGACCGGCATCCGCCAGCAGGAAATATGAGATCAACAATATAAACAGCATCAGCCCGATCGTTGTCAGGGCGCTGGTCGCAACGGCGCCGATCGAGCTTCCCAGCCTTCCCAGCAGCGGTTCCAGGGTTTGGACCAGCTGCTGGGTCAGGGAATTTAGATCGAACTTGCTCATATTCAGATCGAACGGTCCGAACGAGAAATCCTTTTGGGAAAGATCGTTGACGATCCGGGAAAGATCGTTCGTAATAAAATCCCGGATGACCCCGATCAGGTTTTCCGCCTGGTTGACGATCGCCAGCCCGCTCAGGGTTAAGATGCCGATCAGGATCACCAGCACGAGCAGGTAAAGGATCGTGACGATCAACCTCCATGATAGGTGGGTGATCTTTTTGATCAGGTTTGCTACCGGGTGAAGCAGGTAGGCAAGCACCACCGATACCATCAACGGGCCGATGATGGAACGGAAATACATCAACAGCCCCACGAAGATCCCGGCGATGGTCAGACCAACGACGGTTTTTGCCGTGGGGCTCCACTTAGGTGAGGGATGCACTGGGACAGAGGCTGTCATAATCCCCCATGGGGGAAGAAGCTCAAATGATTAACGCAGGAAGAAGGTCAATATCACCAGGATCGAAATAAATGTGCCCGCCAGCAGGCCAATCCGGCGCAGATCCTTGGCCACGTAAGAATAGTCAGGATTGAAAGCCGGCTGGCTGGTGCTTGGCGATCGGGAGGCCGTGGCAGTGGGGGTAGAACCTGCCGAGCGGTTATCGGTCGGTTGTCGCTCGCTTTGCGAGCGTCGACCGCCTGTACCGCCAACCGCCTCTTTCCGAACCTGGCGCTTGTATTTTCTACTCATGTTACACTCCTTAAATGATTATTTATTTCCACTCCGCAGATAAGCTCGTACAATGATGCGCTTATTATCGACCAGATATGGATAGCAGGAAATCAAGGTTACGATCGGCTCGGTGGTCGCGGACAGGAATTCCACCTGCGAGGGTTCTACCACCAGCGGGTTACTCATCACCACGTAGGTGTACGAACGCTGGTTCGTGAACAGGATCACCTGGTCGCCGGGTTTGAGCCGGTCGAGATTCTTAAAAATTTCACCATAGATATCATCGTGGGCCGAGAGCACCACATTGTTCCTCTCGCCCGGGTTGGCCGAGTCGATGTGCTGCCCCACGCCCATCTTGAGCTGCTCCCAGTCGTCACCCTGCACGATCTTGCTGTCCACCGCAATCGCCGGGACCTGGATGCGGATGGCCTGCTCCGGACCGGGGGTGGGAATCGTCACCTCGGAGATGGACTGCACCAGCGGCCGTAAATGGGCCGGGATTTCGGCCTCGTTGGGCCGCGACCCGCCCGGGGCGTTCGGAGGGGTATGCCCTGAGGGCAGCACTACCGCCACAAATAAAGGGGTGGGCGTGAGCGTGGGCTGCACCAGCCCCTGGGCAAATTCCCGGTTCAGCTCGCCGAGCACATCCAGCCCGCTGAGCAGGATCAGCACCAGTCCCACCACCGCGCACACCTCGATCACCAGCAGCAGGCTGTCCAGCAGGCGTCGGCGGCGCGTCCGCGCCTCTGGCAAGGCCGCCGGCAGATTTTGCAGCGTGTCCAGGGATGTTTCCAGCGGTGGGGGAACGTCCGAGGCGAGTGTTACCACCCGCCCGGTGCGCCGGAAGTGCTCCAGCTTCCCGCGGCGCATCTTCCGCCGCTTCTCCATCAGTAAGAAGCGCAACTGCTCAACCGACAGGTCTTCAAGCGAGGTTGGCGTTTGCACGGCGGGGATTATACCCCAGTTTCTGCCGAAAACTCATTGTGGGCTGCGCGGCTTTTCCAGGCAAACAAGGCGAACCCGGTCAGGCGGATGGCTGCGCTCACCACCAGCGCGCCTGCCAACCCGATCCGGTCCCCCAAGACTGTGGCGATGATCGGGGCAAAGATCGTCGACAGGTATCCCATGCTCTGCGCCAGCGAAACAAACGTGGCGCTGTATTCTTCAGGCACAGTTTTCATCAGCTCGTCGAAGAACACCAGGTCGAGACCGGCCTGGAAAACCCCCGCCAGCAGCGCGTAGATACGGATGATTTCCACCCGCCCGGTGCTGGCTACCACTGCCGGGTACAGGCTCATCCCCAGCGTGGTGGCTAACAGCACCAGCCGCGAGCCGCTCCTGCGCGACAGCCGCGTCCAGGAAACATACCCCAGCATCGCCCCGATCGTGAACGCCATGTTGATCTTGGCGATCCAGTCGTCGGAGGCCTGGACAACATGCACGAAGTACAGCGGGAACAGCGGGGCTGCGAAGGCCACCCCGAACAGGTACACCAGCCGCTTGCCCACGAACGAAAGGAATGCCGGCTGGCCGCGCAGCAGCCGCAGGTACGTGCCCGTGCCCTGCCGGATGGAGTGGCTGCCTGCCGCCAGGATTTGCGGCGGGGGCGTCTTATCGGGCAGCCGGATGTGGCTGGAAAAATAATAACTGATCAACCCGCCCAACGAAAGCCCCAGGAAAATGGCCTGGTAATTGAGCGGAAAGCTCGTCCATCGCTTGAGAACCTCATCAATGGCAGCCGTGGTGATCACTCCGGTCAGCCCCAGCGTGAACCACCTGCGGCTCATCAGGCTGTAGCGTCCCTCCGGCCCTGCCACCGCGCTCATCACCACCGAAAATCCCACCGCCACCACCGTCTGCGGCAGCGTGGCTGCCGCCCACACGAACAATATCGCCGGCACCGTAAATTCGCGCGGCACGAAGAACGGGATCAGCCCGGTCAGCGTGTAGCAGCTCAGCACGATCAGCCGCGCCAGGCTGAACCACGGCACCACATTGCGCCGTGTTTGCAGGAACCGCCCGGCTGCCAGCGCTAAAAACAACCCGGTCACGGCGGGCATGGTGGTCAGCAAACCGACCTGGAAACTGCTCGCATTTAACCGCACCAGCAGCACCGGCAGGAACGGCCCGGCCGCCGACGCCAGCCCGACCCCAATCGCGTCGATCTGCACATACTGGAAATTCCTTTTACGGATATCCAGTGACAAGGGGATATCGGACATTGTGGGTTCAGTCATTTACTACGTTCTGCCAATTCTTGCATCAGCTGCAGTAGCTGCGCTGCCAGGGCGCGGCGGTCAAAATGCGCCTCCACCAGCTGGCGGCCCTGCCTGCCCATCGCCGCTGCGCGCGCAGGTTCGTCCGCCAGGCAGCGGATCGCCTGCGCCAGGGCAGCCGGGTCGCCCGGTTGGACAAAAATCCCTGCCCCGGCTGGCTCGATTACCTCCCGCATCACCCCATCGATCGCCAGGATCACCGCCCGCCCGGCCGCCATATAATCGAACACTTTGTTGGGGTACACGGTCGCATACAGCGGGATCGGCTTGAGGATCGCCAGGCAGGCATTGGCGCCCGCCAGGGCGGCGGGCATCTCGATCTTCGGGATCGAGGCCAGGAAATGCACGTTCGGCAGTTCTAATTCTATCGCACGCCTCCGCAGGGCGGGCTTTTCTTTGCCGTCGCCAAGCAGCACGATGGCGATATCGGTCCGCTCGCGCAGGCGGCCGGCCGCCTCCAGCACCAAGCCCAGGTCATTGGACATCCCATGCGCGCCCGCGTACAGGACCACAAACTTGCCCTCCAGCCCGTGGGCTTCTCGAAAGGCGGCCCCGTCCGCAGTTGGGTCGAACATGCGCGGGTCGGCTCCGTTGGGGATTAACCTAACCTGGCGTGCGCCGCGCGATTGCACATGCTCGATAAAGCCCGGCGAGTTGACCATCACCTGGTCGGCGCGGCGGTACAGGAAACGCTCCAGCCACAGCGAGGCTCGCACCAGCCGCGGGTTGCGCAGCACCCCCACCTGGATCGCAAACGCCGGCCACAGGTCGCGCACCTCAAACAAGAACGGGACCCGCTTCAGCCGCGCCAGCGCCCAGGCCGTCACTCCCTGGAAGATCGGCGGAGAGGTGCCCCACACCAGATCAACCTTCCCCACCTTCAACCCGCTCCAGAATGAGGACGCCATGAAGCTGACGAAGCTGAACACGCGGTGCACGAAGCTGCGGTGCAGGGCGGGGTACGTGTATGCCCGCAGGATGGTGACTTGCCCGCCTTTACACTCACCCGCCCCTACGCTGCCCAAAACACCCAGATTTGCGCCTCCTGTCAAATAACTCACCGGGCTGGCGATGATGGTGACGCGCTGGCCCTGATCGGCAAGGTAACGCGCCAGCTCGTGGTGGCGCGTGCCGCCGGGCTCATCGAGCGCCGCAAAGGCCTGGTGGATCAGTAAAATATGCAAAACTTCCTCCGGTAAGCCCGAAATTTGGGCGTCCGCATTCAACGGGTGATCGGTCGACGGTAAGTCCGTCGAAGACGGGCGTCCGCGTTGTCGCTCGCTTTGCGAGCGTCGACCGCCTTATCCCGCTGGGTTTTCGTTGAAACGCAGCGGGCTCTCGGGCCAACCGGACGGGTATGATCGCAGCACCAGGTTGGCGATCACCGGGGGTAACACCGCCTGGTGAGGCAGATCGCTGATCGACATCCACACCGGGTGATACGTGCCCACCTCGGGCGGCAGCGGGGTGGTGTATTCCTCGCCTTGCCCGTTGCCGAACTCCCCGCCCACCGCATCCACCAGGAAATAATGCTGCGGCATGCCGTGAAACCATACATCCGCGATCAACCGCTGGACATTGACCTGCAGCCCGGTCTCCTCCTCCATTTCCCGCACCAGGGCCTCGACGAAATTTTCACCCGACTCGACACCCCCGCCAGGGAAGACGAAATAATGCCGCCCCAACCGGTGGCGCTCGATCAGGGCGATCTCGCCGCCCTGGATCAGGATCGCAGCGACTCTTTCTCGACTCATGGATTACCTTTCAACGTGATCTTGCCCTCTTCATCCGCCTGCCACACGTTCAGCTCGGGCATGGGGAAATGGCGCCCGTTGGTGGTTACCAGTTCGAGATCAAAGCACAGCGCCGTCGCGGCGATGATAACATCCCCCTCTCCCAAAACGATCCCACGGGTTTGCCAAGTGCGTACCAACTCTCCAGCCAGGTCAGCGACCGCCATATTCATCGGGAGGTTGACCATCGAGTCGACCAGGCGATAAGTGCCCTCGTTTTCATGCTGGCGCATGCCTCGCATGATCTCAAACCGGGTAAATGTTGCGATGTACAGCTGCCCAAGCTCTGCCAGCCGGTTGGTTAAAGCCACATACGCTGGATAATTGCGTAAATGATGTACTAAAATGCCAGAATCAAGTAAATGATCAGCCATGGTCGGAAGGTTCATCCCAATTGCGGGTCAGGGTTCTGCGGCCCTCTTCGATCCAGCGATCGATATCTTCGGGAGTGGCCAGCTCGGGATGATCTTCATCTTTCCAGGCTCCAGCAGAGGCTTTGAGGGCTTCTTTAAGCCTGACGCGGTGCAGTTCCTGGCTCAGCGCATCGATCACAAACTGGGTGCGGGCGCGTGCCGGCACGTAGCGGCGCAGCTCCTCCACCAGCGCTTTGGGCAGGTAAAGGTTGAGACGCTCCTTCTCCACACGGTAGGGGGTTGGGTTTTCTTTTACGGCAGGCGGTTTTTTCATAGCACCATCCTTTTGCACCATTGCTTTGCACTATTATTACACCCCTTGCCGGTCCAGAAACCCGCCGATCGTCTGCATCACCTGTTCCAACGCGCGCAGCGAGGCGAAGAAATCGCCCGCGATTTCCAGGCTGTGGTCGCCGCCCTTGATCAGCAGCGCCTCAACCCGCGTGGCGGCGCGGATCCGGTCGAGAGCGGCGGCATCGTAGAGATCATCGGCAGTCCCAGCAATGAACAACGCCCCGCCCCGGTTCTGTTCCGCCGCCGCCGCCACCTGGGGATTGCGCAGGAGCGGGGTGAGCCAGATGGTGATCGCCTCCCGCGCGTGGGGCACCAGGCTAGCCAGGGCGACCGTCCCGATCGATTTGCCGATCAGCACCAGCCGTGTGTACTCCCCCTGGGTACGGGCGGCCTGCACTACCGCCTCGGCATCCACCGTCAGCCAGGCAGCCCGTTCGCTGGGCAGCAAGGACTGGTAAGCCGGCAGGGTGTAATCGGCGCGCACCTGCAGCACTTCAGCCCCGCGCCCGAGCAGCAGCTTGAGCGGGTAGTACAGCAGCGGCATATCGCAGCTGTACCGCAGGCCAGGGAACAGCACCGCCAGCATCCGGCCTGCCCTCTCCTGCCGGAAGAAGCGGTTCGGCACGGCGTTTCCGCCATAACCGGAAATGGAAAGGGAGGTAATATTCAGATCGGGCATGAGGTATTCTCCAAACTCTATCTTCCCGAAAGCGGCGGTAAAGGACACCGTTTAGGGCGGTAAAGGTATCGCAAAGGGTGTTCTGTACAATATATTAATCAGCTTCCCATTTTCCATTGTTCTTATCTGCGTAATCCTGTAAATCCTGGAAATCTGCGTGTTTCCTTGTTTTGCCAG
>Ga0315274_10011980_pt1 | contig 12402 bp, 10 predicted proteins | sample YL17G02_20_MG_FD_203700 | JGI IMG/M metagenome (GOLD analysis project Ga0315274, IMG submission 203700) | Sediment microbial communities from Yellowstone Lake, YNP, Wyoming, USA - YL17G02_20 | ecosystem: Environmental > Aquatic > Freshwater > Lake > Sediment | place: USA: Wyoming | collected... | reverse complement strand
AGGCAGTTTTAGTTCCAGACCGAATCAAAAAGGAGGCAGTATGACTGGTATAGGCAGTCACCGTTATCACGTTGATCTGACAGGCACAGATCTGACCACGGCCGTGGCGCTCGTTGGACTCCTGTCTGATCAATTTGATGTTGTTCATCAAGAAGGAGACCAAATTCTGTCAATTGAAGTTGACGAAGCGTCTGTGGACGTTTTGGAAGCCCGCGGGGCGAAAGCCACCTCTTTGGACGATATGAGGAGGCAAGCGCCGCCTATCGCCTGATTAACCCAAGTTGGCCGGGGTAGCTAGTCCCCGGCCAACTCAATCTTTAACTATAAACAAAGTCTTTTAACAAAAGTTTAAACATGCTAAGATGGCATATTATGCTTATGTCTAAAAAACCAGCCTCTAAACGGGCAAAATATCGCACCATCGCTGGTGCGAAGGCGACGCCTCAAAACGAGACAAAAGAACTCTGGAAAATGCGGCATTCCTGCGAGCACGTTTTGCATCAGACGATGATCCGGCTTTACCCTCAATTTAAAGAGGCAATGGGGCCAGCCACCGACGAAGGGTTTTATATTGATTTTGATGCGGAACTATCGGGCAAGCCTGGCAAGCCGCTTAAAATCTCTGAAGCGGATTTCCCCAAGATTGAAGCGGAAATGGCAAAAATCATCCAGGATAACCTGCCCATTAAGCGGAGAGAGCTTTCGTTTATCCAAGCCAAGAAATTATTCAAAAGTAATCCTTATAAGCGGGAATTACTGGCAGATATCAAAAAACGCGGCGAAAAAGCAACGACTTACTGGACCGGCAAGGAATTTGTTTCCCTTTGTGCCGGGCCGCACGTGAAATCAACCGGCAAAATCAAGGCTTTCAAGCTTTTATCAGTTGCCGGCGCTTACTGGCACGGCTCAGAAAAAAACAAAATGCTCACTCGCATTTACGGCACTTGTTTTGAAACCAAAAAAGAATTAGATAACTATCTTTATCTACAGCAAGAGGCGGAAAAACGGGACCATCGGAAATTAGGAAAGGATTTAGACCTTTTCGCGTTTTCCGATATCGTCGGCAAGGGTTTGCCGCTGCTTACTCCCAAAGGAACAATAATCAGAAAAGAGCTTGAAAAATTTGTGTTGGAAGAAGAAACAAAACGCGGCTATCAGCATGTTATCACTCCTCCCCTTGCCAGAGTAGAACTTTACGAAAAATCAGGTCATTACCCCTACTATAAAGAAACAATGTATCCAGCAATGCAGATAGACGAGGAAAAACTGATTTTGCGACCCATGACCTGCCCTCACCATTTTATGCTTTATAAATCGCGACCGCGAAGCTACAAAGAATTGCCGGTGCGGTTTGCCGAGATTTCTCCCCAATTCCGATACGAAAAAAGCGGCGAGCTATCCGGTTTAACGAGGGTACGAATGTTTTGCTTGGCAGACGCTCACATAATGTGCACCAAAGAACAAGCCCGGGGCGAAATTATGGAAGTTTTGAAACTAATTGATTATGCTAATTCAGTCTTCGGATTAAAAAAAGGGGTTAATTATCGTTATCGACTTTCTTTGGGCGACCGGAAAGACGCCAAAAAATACTACAAGGACGACAAGGCCTGGGACGCGGCAGAAAACATTCTGCGCCAGGTCCTTAAAGAGACCAAAGCCCCTTTTTATGAGGCAAAAGGAGAAGCGGCTTTTTACGGCCCCAAAATAGATATTCAGGTCAAAAAAGTCAACGGCCAAGAAGAAACCGCTTTCACAGTTCAGTACGATTTTGTCATGCCAAAAAGATTTGAATTGGTTTATACAGATAACGAAGGCCGGGAAAAAGAGGTTGTCGTAGTCCACCGTTCCTCAATCGGCGCCTTTGAAAGAACCATGGCCTTTTTAATTGAGTTCTATGGAGGCGCTTTTCCTGTTTGGTTGTCGCCAGTGCAAGCCCAAGTAATTCCTGTGGCCGACCGGCACTTAGAGTACGCTCGCAAAATCACTCAAGCGATGAAAGATGCTAATATAAGAGTAGAGCTCAAAGACGAGCAGGAAACGGTTTCCAAGAAGATCCGCAACGGCGAACTCCAGAAAATCCCTTACCTCTTAGTCGTCGGCGACCGAGAAATTCAAGCTGAAACCGTCGCGGTCAGACAAAGAGGCAAAGGAGATTTGGGCCAGATGAACTTAGAAAACTTCATCGCAAAAGTCCAAAAAGAAATCAACGAAAAAAAGTAATTTTGATTTTTGCATTTTAAATTCGTTTTATGCTTTCTGACTCCACAAAAAACTATCTTCAACGAATTAACTCTATCTTTCATCCCAGCGCGGAACCCGACGCTGCCAAGATCCACGTTGACTATGTCGCCTCAAAAGTGGCGACCCTCTACGAAAAACTCCGTCAGGTAATTGACTACCAAGAAGAACACCTTTTAAGGAAAAACACGATTGAAAGAATGCTCAAGCGTCGGCTTTTGCTTTCTTCAGACCCTCAAGATGTTGCCAAACCCTTGGTCTTTGAGTTAATCAGGGGCGGGTACTTTCCCAATGACGAAATCCCGGAAACAAGGATAGCAGAAATAACCTACCTCTTGGCAAAATACATTTTTCTAAGGGAACACATACCCGCTGAGACTAAAGACAAAAAGAGCCTTAACGACTGGCTGGAAGCCTTAGCCGCCTCGGAAATTGAAGAAAAACTCGCTCCTTCTAGAAAAGAAGCGGCCATAATTGATTATATGGTTGAAGAGTTTTTGCGCAGGTTGGTGCTGCCTGATATTGTAATTGATGATGCCAGGAAAAAAGAATTCGTTTTCATCGCTTGCCAAAAAGCGCTTTTGAAAGCAGACGAAGATCTTTTAAGTTGGCGGTTGTTAAAATTTAAGTTTCCGGAGTTCGCCGCCGTCCAGAATCAGGGCTATTTAATGGAGTTTTCCCAGCGCCTGGAGGCCTTGAAAACCGAAATTGACTGGGAAATCAATCACCCCTTAATTAAACGGCTCCAGTACAAGGCCTACCGTCTGACCCCTTCATTCCTGCTCATACAAGATGTGGTTTCGTCAGACCCTCGAGGAGCCCAGGAAATCTTTGAAAAACCCGAATCTCTGGAGTTAAGGATTAAATTCGCCTACGACAAACGCTTTGTCGCCCTAAAGCGAAATAACCGGCGCTGGGGTTTCCGCTGGGTCCTCTCTATTTTATTTTCAAAGATGTTTCTCGCTTTCCTGATTGAAGTTCCCTATGACCGAATGACCCACAACTTTTCGCCGTTGGCCGCGGCAGTCAATTTGTTTGTGCCGCCGTTTCTAATGTTTGTGATTATTTCTTCCAGCCGAGGCCCTGACAAGGAAAATAAGAATCTGGTCGCCCTGGACACGATGAGTATTGTCTATCAGTCGCAGACACCAGAAAAAATCAGGATAGAAAAGTTTTCTGAAAAGATGGGGCTGGGCCAGATTTTTTGGCGTTTTATCTTTTTTATCAGTTCAATCTTAGTTTTCGGAGGTGTTGTTTATCTGCTCCTGAAGATTCATTTTAGCTGGTTGAGCATCGCTATCTTTTTGGCCTTCTTTTCCCTGATCGCTTTTTCGGGGATGAAGATTGAAACCTCTTCAAAACAGCTTATAGCCAAAGAGAAAGAAGACGGCTTTCTTGATTTTGTCGCCGACATCTTTTTCCTGCCCTTTAGGCAAGTAGGCAAGTGGCTTTCCAGGCAATTGCAAAGATACAACCTTATCATTTTGATACTGAACCTTTTCTTTGAAGCGCCCTTGCAGATATTCTTTGAATTCGTGGAGTCGTGGCGCAAATTCGTTAAGTCAAAAAAGGAAGAGCTTGAGTGAAATATTAAGGAAGAATGCTAAAAACAATCCCGTTAAATGGGATTGTTTTTAATTAATTCTTGAGTTAGATTAAAATATGCTTAAAAAAACAAAGGGCAAACCGAAATTAGTGGCCATCTTGGGGCCGACTGCTTCTGGTAAAACCGGCCTGGCTTTGAGATTAGCAAAACAATTCAGAGGCGAGATTGTTTCTGCCGACTCAAGGCAGGCTTACAAAGAAATGGATATTGCCACGGCCAAACCCTATAAACCCGCAATCCCCCACCATTTAATTGATATTTTAAGGCCCGATCAGCAGCTAAGCGTCGCCTTATATAAAAAACTGGCTTTAAAAGCAATCAAAGATATCCAAAAAAGAAACAAATTACCTTTTTTAGTCGGCGGCACGGGCCTGTATATCCAAGCCATTGTTGATAATTTTGATTACCCGAAAATTAAGCCAAACCCAAGGCTAAGAAAGCAGCTTGAAAAACAATCAACCCAAACGCTTTTTTCCCTTTATAAAAAACTTGATCCCAGGGGTGCAAAACTCATTGATAAAAACAATAAACGCCGCCTCGTGAGGGCTATTGAGGTCTGCAAAATCAGCGGCAAACCATACTGGCTGCAGCGCCAAAAACAAAACATCTTATTTGACACTCTGCAGATAGGAATTAAATTGCCGGAAAGAGAACTGAAGCAAAATATTGCCATCAGAACAAAACGAATGTTTAAAGCCGGGCTTTACAAAGAAGCAAAACGGGTTTTGCGAAAATATGGCAAAAACCTGCCAGTCCTGCAGACCATTGGTTACCAAGAATTTACGGACAAAAAGGGCGGATTAAAAAGTATAAGAGATTATAAGGAAATACTGGAAGAAATAAAAAAGCATACTTTCCAGTACGCCAAACGCCAAATGACATGGTTCAAACGAGATAAGAGAATAATTTGGATAAATAATTCTTATCAGGCAAAAAAACTTATCAAGAAATTTCTTTGATAATCTCTGCGCCATAGCTCGTACCGATGATATCGGCTCCCGCCCCCGCCATCATTTGCAAATCAGCCAAAGTCCTGACGCCGCCCGCCGCCTTAATCAATAGGCCCGGCGCAGCCTGCCTCATAATCATGAGGTGTTTTGCTTTTTCTGTGAGCTCGGAATGACCCAGGGGATCTTTTTCGGTCGCGGTTTTAACACACACAGCCCCGGCTTGCTTGGTTAATTCTGCAGCTTTTCTTACTTCTTCGTCGGTTAAATAACCGGACCCGATAATCACCTTGGTCGGCAGAATCTGGCAGATTTCTTTAAGGTCTCCTAAAACATCCAGATAACGCTCGTATTTTAAGGCAACAATGTTCATAACGACGTCCAATTCGTCAGCGCCGTCCATTTTTGCCTTGGAGCATTGTTGCATGCGCAATTGGTGCGGGCTGACTCCCATGGGCGGATCAATCAGGCAAATGGTTTTGGCGCCGCTGCCAGCCAACTCGCGGCTGACGAAAGCTACCCATTTAGGGTTAACGCAAAGGCCGCGGAAGCCAAAGCTCAAAACCTCTCCACAGGTTTTCTTGATATCGTCTTCGGTGGCATCCTGCCTGATATTCGTCTGGTCAATCATCTTGGCGGTTTTTTGTTTTTCGGCAACTGTAGACACTATAAATAATAACTAATTATTCTAATTTCTAATTAACCTAATTGATCTAATCCGTATTTAGAATAATTAGAGTGATTAGGATAATTAGAAATTCGTGATTATGTTATTTCTATTCCCATCTGCCTCGCCGTCCCCTCAATAATCTTTTCCGCCGCCTCTAAGGTGTCGCAATTCAAATCAGGCATTTTTGTTTTGGCAATTTCCCTTAACTGCTCTTTGCTGATTTTGCCGACTTTTTTGGTGTTGGGGGTGCCTGAACCCTTTTCAATGGCGGCCGCTTTTTTCAGCAATTCTGTCACTACCGGAGTTTTAGCGCGAAATGTATAGCTGCGGTCTTCAAAAACCGTCACCTCAACCGGCAGTTTCCAGCCGATTCGGCTTTTTGTTTGCTCGTTGAATTTCTGGCAAAACTCGGCAATGTTCACGCCCTGCTGAGCCAAAGCCGGGCCAACCGGAGGCGCGGGCGTGGCTTGGCCGGCAGACACTTGAAGTTTTACGACTGCTTTAATTTTTTTCATCAATTTATACTTTTTTTATTTGCAATGAATCCAACTCCACCGGGGTATCGCGGCCAAACATATTGACCAAGACCTTGACTTTACCCCTTTCTTCGTCTATTTCGGAAATCTTGCCGTCAAAATCCTTGAAAGGACCGTCTGTAATCTTCACCAAATCATTGATTTTAACATCAATTTTAAACTTTGGCTCGGCTTCGCCCATGCGTTTTTTCAAATTGTCCACTTCTTGGGGCGAAACCGGTATAGGCGTGGTGCCGGCCCCGACAAAACCCGTGACATTCGGGGTATTCCTCACCACATACCAGGAATCATCAGTAACAATCATTTCTACCAAGACATAACCCGGATAGATTTTTTCTTCGGTTGTCCGGCGCTTGCCGTTTTTGATTCTAATTTTCTTCTCTTTGGGCACGACCACGTTAAAAATCTTGTCTTCCATGCCAAGAGACTCTATTCTTTGCTTTAAATTCCTGGCTACCGCATCTTCATAGCCAGAATAAGTATGGATAACGTACCAGTTTTTCTCCTGAGGCAGCTTTTGCTTAGGCATACCACTATAATTTCTAATTATTCTAATTGCTCTAATTATTCTAAACAATTTCTAATTATCCCGAATACTAATTAGGTTAATTAGAAATTAGAATAATTAGGTTAATTCGCTTATTTTACTATAATCTTATTCAACAGCCTCGTAAACGCAAAATCCACGCCACCCAAAAAAACAGCTAAGACAAAAGAAACCACAATGACCAGCAAAGTATACTTCAAAACCTCTTTTCTGGTCGGCCAGTTAACCTTTTTACCTTCAAACCAAGAATCTTTTAAGAAATTAATTGTTCTGCTAAAAATATTCATATTTATGGTTAAATTATATATCTAGATTCTTCACCTTTTGCGCATGGGCCAGGATAAATTTCTTTCTCGGGAAGACCTCATTGCCCATCAAGATATCAAATATCCTATCAGCTTCTCTGGCGTCGTCAATAGTCACCTGCCTTAGAATGCGGTTCTGCGGGTCCATAGTTGTTTCCCATAACTGCTCTGGATTCATCTCGCCCAAACCTTTATACCTCTGAATATTCACGCCGGCAATCTTTGTTTCCCCAGGCATGGCGTCGACACCCGATTCATCCGCGGCCGTTTCTGATTCCTCAATTTTTTCTTCTTCATGTATAATTTTGACTTTTGACTTTTGACTTTTGACTTTTCTCACTTCCGCCATCGCCTTTTCCCTTTGTTCTTCGGTATAAGCATACTTTACCTCTTTTCCTGCCTGAATTCTGTACAAAGGTGGCTGGGCGATATAAATATGGCCGTTATCAATCAAAGGCCTGAAATACCGGTAGAAAAAAGTCAAAAGCAAGGTCCTGATATGAGCGCCGTCAACATCAGCATCAGTCATCATAATAACACGATGATATCTCAACTTAGTCAGGTCAAAATCCTGCGAAATAGCCGTGCCCAAGGCAATTACCAGAGCCCTAATTTCTTTTGATTCAAGAATTTTATCCAAATGCGCTTTTTCCACATTAAGAATCTTTCCCTGGAGGGGCAAAATCGCCTGGAAGCGCCTATCCCTGCCCTGTTTGGCTGATCCGCCGGCAGAAGGCCCCTCAACGATATAAAGCTCAGAGTCTTCCGGGTTGCGCGAGGTGCAGTCGGCTAATTTACCGGGCAAAGAAAGCCCCTCAAGTATGCCTTTCCTTAATACGGTGTCGCGAGCCGCTCGGGCCGCCTTTCTCGCTTTAGCCGACAAAATACACTTATCAATGATGGCCGCGGCGTCATTCGGATTCCTTTCCAAAAAATCGGTTAGGCCTTCGGCCACCACCGCCTCCACCGCTGTTTTCGCCTCAACGTTGCCGAGTTTTGCCTTGGTCTGGCCTTCAAACTGAGGTTCTTTGATTTTTACCGAAACTATGCCTACCAATCCTTCCCTGATATCTTCACCGGTAAGATTGTCATCGTCTCCTTTTAAAAAATTATTCTTTTTGGCATAGTCGTTAAACCCTCTCGTCAAAGCGCCCCTGAAACCGGTAAGGTGAGTGCCGCCTTCCTGAGTAAAAATATTATTAGCAAAGGCTTCTTCATAACCCTCAACATCATCAGTGTATTGGAAAGCCGCTTCGGCCAAAAGGCCTTCTTTTTCTCCACAACAATAAAATATGTTTGGGTGGCGCAGGTCCGATCCCCTGACCAAATATTTGACATAAGACCTCAATCCGCCTTCAAAATAAAAACCGTAAATGAGTTTGCCCTCACCTCTCTCGTCAGAAACCCTTACCCTGACGCCGCGCGTCAAGTACGACTGCTGACGCAAATGGTTTAAAATTCTTTTAAGGTCAAACTTAATATCAGAAAAAATCTCCGGATCCGGTTCAAAAGTGACGTTCGTGCCAGATCCCCTGCAAGCGCCGATTTTCTGAACTTTAGTTTTAACTTTGCCTTTCTCATACTCTTGAGCGTATCTGAAACCCTGGCGGCAAACTTCTGTCCGCATCCATTTTGACAAGGCACAGACAACCGAAACACCGACTCCGTGAAGGCCGCCTGCCACTTGATAGGCCTTGCCGCCGAATTTCGCCCCAGCGTGCAGGGTGGTCATGACGGTTTCCAGGGCCGATTTTTTGGTCTGGGGGTGGATTTCCACCGGAATGCCCCGGCCGTCATCAGTGGTTTTGACTTTGTTTCCGGGCAACAAGGTCACTTCAATATTTTTGGCATGGCCTGCCATGGCTTCGTCAAGCGAATTATCAACACACTCCCAGATTAAATGGTGCAAGCCGTCAGGTCCCGTGGAGCCAATGTACATTCCCGGCCTCTTTCTCACCGGCTCCAACCCCTCAAGAACATAGATATCTTTGGCAGTGTATGATTCCCCTGCCCAGCCCTTGGCTTCAGTTACCTCTTCGTGAGCTTTAGCTGCCAAAACCGGCTTGGCCTTTATCGCCTTTTTGGTTCTACGCGTTTTCTTTGGCAAAGTTTTTTTCGTTTTTGCTGGTTTTTTCGCTCGCCCTGCCTTTTTTTTCTTCATTGGTTTTGTATCACAGGCTAAATACTTTTAAATGGATTGCCTTAGCCGCTTTATCAGACAGATTCTTATAAGTCGCTTTGATCGTATAACGAATTTTGTCTTTTAAAGCAAACTGATCAACTACCTCCAGCGCCCACAGATAATTTTGGCCGATATCTGCCTCTATTTTGGTCAGCAAGGCCCGCAAGTCGCCTTTTAACCCCAACTCAATATTGGCGTCAAGCGCGACCAGCTTATTATCAAGCTCGACCACGGGATTGGTTGCTAAACCAGCCAAATGCTTGTTCATCAGCGACAAATCAATTTCCAGAAAAGCCGTTTCTTTAACTTCTGCCTGGCCTAACTGGTAGATAATGCCGATTATTTTGTTGTTTGCTAAAATATTCCAGCAGGAATTAGGGCTGGCAGCTAAAGGTTTTGCTTTTGCTATAAGGTAGCCAACTTTCCGGAATCCTAAAGATCTCAAAAGGGTTTCAGCGGCCATTTTGCAGTTTTGTAAAGCATCTTTACCTTTGATTAAAAGGCCAAGCATTTCTTTTTCTTGAAAATTGTTTTGAACCCGGCCGAAAACCCGACCGATTTCAAAAATCCTGATTTTAGCGACATTTCTTTTATCGTATTCTCTAAGCTCTAAAATCAAGGAGGCTGCGATTGACTGCCTTAGGTCGGGAAATTCTTCATTGACCGAATTTTGGGTGGCAATATTTTGCCAACTAATCCAGCTGGTTCTCAGATTCATTTCCATAGTTGTCAAAGTCCAGGAGCGGATCTCGTCAAAACCGAGGGTCGTTAAAATATCGCTTGCTTTTTCAGCTAACTCAATGTCTAGAGGCGTGATGGTTTTAACAACGGGAAAAACCGGCAGTTCGTCGATAGGAATTTTTTCGAAACCGAATACCCTCACTACCTCTTCTACCAGGTCTTGGCCAATAGCAATATCCATTCTGTCTAGCGGAGGCACGACCTGCCAGGAATTTTTGGATAGTTTTTTAACCCTAAACCTTAGATTTTTGAGAATCTGAAAGCACTTGCTTTCCCTAATTGGGATGCCGGCAAAAACGCCAGGCATTCCCGGATTAAACTTGATTTTCGGCATTGTTTGCTTATGCGGATAAAAACTAAACAGCGGACATGATGGCATCTTGCCCCCGACCTCTTTTAGAATCAAAGATGTTAAAAAACCTATCACATAGTCTAAACCCTCGGGCGATAAATCCTTTTCCAGCCGAACACTCGCTTCAGTAGTGATTTTGAGCGCCCTGGAATCTCGCCTGATTTTGGCGCGGTCATAAATAGCCATCTCGACAATGAGATTCGTGGTCTTAAGGTCAATCATGGCCTGTTTGCCGCCAACTATGCCGGCCAACCCCAAAATACGGCTGTCGTCTTTTAAAATAATTTCTCCGCCCTTTAGGACAATCTTGGTGGCATCAAGAGTTGTAATTTCTTTAAAATCCTTGTTTTGGGCCCAGCAAAGAGAGCCAGATATTTTGTTTTTATCCAAGAGATGCGAAGGATAACCGGTAAAAATCATGGCATAATTTGAAAGGTCAACCAGAAGATTGATTGAATTGATGTCGTAAAAAGACAAAAACTCTTTCAGCCACGAGGGCGACTGTTTGTTCTTTACACCCTGAATCTCTACGGCTAAAGCCCGTTTAACCGCGGTTTTTGCCTCAACCAAGGCAAAACTGGCTTTGCCGGTCTTTGGCAAAACCCCTGTTTCCGGCAACTGACATTTTAGGCCATAAAAAGCTGCTGCTTCCCTTGCTAAACCCACTATCCCCAAACAGTCAGCCCTGTTCTGCCTCACCTCAAAGCTCAAAAGCCAGTCTTTTTTTCCTTGGAAACTAACTTTCTTTAACCCGTCTAGTAAGAAACCTGCCATAGCGAACTTTAACCCCACCTGTTTCGAGCTGGCTTTTAATCCTGGAACTAATTGCTTCAATTGGCTATAGAGAACTTTCATTAGGATAAAGTGTTCTCTCCCTCAAAATATTTATAGGCAAGATTCCCTCCTAAAAGCGTCCTGATGTCATTAATCTTGTACTTTGCCATTACCCAACGGTCCAAGCCCAACCCAAAAGCAAACCCCATCCATTTTTGGGAATTAATTCCTGCAATTTTCAACAAATTAGGATGAACAATGCCCGCTCCCCCCATTTCAATCCAGCCGACTCCCTTGCACAAGGGACAACCCTTACCCTGGCAGGCAAAACAAAGCATATCCGACCCCACGCCCGGCTCAACTTCGGGATAGTATTTATTACGGTACCTGATAACGGTTTTAGGACCGTACATCTTTTTGAATAAGAAATTGAGGGTGCCAAAAAGGTCTTTGAGAGACACTTTTGGCAAAACAACCAGCCCCTGGTAATGATGAAAAATAAAATGATTGGATTTATTGACTTTTTCATTGCGATAAACTCTGCCCGGGCAGACAACCTTTAAAGGGGGTTTGTACTTCGCCAGAATTCTAGCTTCAACAGACGAAGTATGGGTGCGCAAAAGGAAATCCGGTTCTTTGATGTAAATCGTATCTTGCATATCCCTGGCCGGATGGTCTGGCGGCACATTGAGCCGCCTAAAATTATATCCGTCGCTCTCAATTTCCGGACCCTCCATCACAGAATAACCCATGGCAATAAAAATTTTGTTCATCATCCTGATTGTTTGAGTAATCGGGTGCAAATGGCCGATTTTGGGCATGGTAAAACCCAGATCTTCGGCCTTAGCCGCGGGCTTTACCACAACCAGCTCTAGCGCGGTTTTTTTGATAGTGACTAAATTCTCAACTCTTTTTTGGAGAATGTTAATTTCTACTCCAAGTTGTTTTCTTTCGGATTCTGGCAATTTCGCAAATCCCCTGAACAACAATTTCAACTGGCCCTTTTTGCCAAGGTATTTATAAAAAACCAAATCTAAATCAGCCATGGTCTTAGCGGCAACAACCTCGTTTTCCGCCTGGATTTTAAGTTGTTTCAAGTCAACTTCAGACATATCCACATCTTTATTATATTCCGCCTGATGCCCTGTGGTTTCGCCACAGGGATGAAGGCGAACTATAAATATGTCGGCGGAGCCGACTCATTAAATAACAAAACTGCCCTGATACCCTGCGCCTTTGGCGCAGGTGTCAGTTTTATTTTACCTTAAATTAAGCACAAACACAAGTGTGGATAACTATGGAAAACCATTATTAGGCATCATTTTTTGAGCTTAAATTAAACAAAAAACAAGGCTGGCGACTAACGCCAGTCTGTTCTATTTGTCTAATGGCGGACCCAAGGGGATTTGAACCCCTGACTTCCCCGTGACAGGGGGATATGTTAAACCAGGCTACACCATGGGTCCACTAATACCAGGGGTGGGGATCGAACCCCGTATAACGC
>Ga0315274_10011979_pt1 | contig 12402 bp, 9 predicted proteins | sample YL17G02_20_MG_FD_203700 | JGI IMG/M metagenome (GOLD analysis project Ga0315274, IMG submission 203700) | Sediment microbial communities from Yellowstone Lake, YNP, Wyoming, USA - YL17G02_20 | ecosystem: Environmental > Aquatic > Freshwater > Lake > Sediment | place: USA: Wyoming | collected... | reverse complement strand
CCGAGGAGGCGCTCGGGGTCGTCCTGACGACGCTCGAAGAGGAGAAGGGCGGGACCGCGGGGAAGAAGGGAGAGCGCCTTCTTGCGACCATGGCCTGCAAGACCGCGGTCAAGGCGGGCGAGCCTCTTCCGCGTGAAAAGATGGCCTATCTTGTCCAGGAGCTTTTTAAGACCGGGAATCCCGCCCTTTGCCCGCACGGCCGGCCGATCGTCGTCCGAATCGCCAAGTCGCAGATCGAAAAGAGTTTGCGCCGGCCCGTCCAATGACGCTAAAATAGAGGGGGACATGATCCGAATTCTCCGGAATTCGGTTCGTGTCCCCCGTTTTTAATGACGGGGAGTGGCGCAGCCTGGTTAGCGCGCTTGCCTTGGGAGCAAGAGGTCGACGGTTCAAATCCGTCCTCCCCGATCGTCCTTGCCATTCGACCGCGGGCGCGCCTGTAGCTCAGGTGGATAGAGCAGCTGCCTTCTAAGCAGCGGGTCGGGAGTTCGAGTCTCTCCAGGCGCGCACCTATTCTCCTTTGTTTTCCGCGTTTTCCTCAGGTCGTGAGTTCAGTCAGCCTATGCCCAGGTACGGCCATTGTCGTTTCAGTTGTAGCCGTTCAGTCCCGTTTCCTGGCCCGCTCGCCTGGCTTCGCGGTTCAGCCCAAACACCTTAGTTTCGGCGTTATTCATTTATTTTCTTTACGCCGTTGGCATATGTTGGAGAGGTTTGCCTGCCAGATAGACCAAGCCTTTTTCGTGTTGTTATCTTTAGGGTTGATACGTTCGGCGGCGCCAAACTCCGATTTTTAAATCGGGGTAAAAAGCGCCGCTCAGTATTAACCCTGAGCATACCCCGGCCTTGCCAGGACCGGGACTGGGAAGCCCGGCCCCGGCCTTGCCAGGACCGGGACTGGGAAGCCCGGCCCCGGGCTTCAGCCCGGGGAGTCGAATGGGTTGATTTAGTCGTATTAACAAATGGCCCGTTCTATTGACAAATTGAGTCTAAAGCATTATATTAAATTCGGAATTGATGTAAAGTATTAATATATTATATTATTAATAAATTGAATTAAATAAAATATGATATAAAGAGGAAAATAAAATGAGTAAATTTATTTCTCAAAATCGTTATGTGTTAAGCATGAACACTCACGGACAAATTACTATTCCTGCGACGATTCGCAAAAAATGGCATTTAGATTCAAGTACCTTAATAATTAGCCACTTTAATATAGAAGGGCAATTGGTAGTGTTTCCAGCTATAGCTGTCCCTAAAGGTTTATCGCTTGAAGGAAATCCGAAACTTCAAAAGGATTTGAAGAAAATATACGAAAAAAAGTATTCCGGGAGTGAATTTAGCTCTAGTAAACTAGATGATGAAACCGAAAAAGATTAACCAGTCCAAATGCCTTACGTAATTGAAGATGGTCCAGAGTTTTGGAATAGCTATAAAAATGAATTATCACGGGGACAAAGAAATAAAATTAAAACGCATTTATTAGATTTCATTGAGCGCCTGAAGAAAACCGATAATCCTCTAATCCTACGTGATAAATATCGTATCTTAGATGAAGAAACATTCTCTTTTGCTTTGCATGAAGGCGACCACTTGTTCAGCGTCGAATTACTGCCGAGATGCTTAATATTTTTTTTTATGATGGGGACCGAGGCCCCTTACTATCGTCTAGCTTTTTTTAGGGTATTGCATAAAACTGGGCCGCTATAATACTATCAGAGGTAATAATGGAGAATATACTTTCTTTCATGAGTATCGTTTTCGGAATTCTATCAGCGCTTTGCGCGGCGGGATTGCTTACGCGAATTCCTTCCTTTATCTTGCTTATTGACCGAGGAGGTTATGATACGGTCATTAATGATATGAGCAAACTTTCTGCAAAAGACCCAAATTTTAATGAAAAAATTAGAGATAGCGTTCAACATTTATCAACATCTCTAAAACAAAAGGCTTCTGAGTCCGAAAGAGAAAGCAAAACACTCCAAAAACTTACGGTATTTAGTTTTGTTTTCATTGTAATCTCATCCGTGCTTCAAATTATGATAATTTTCATCTCGAAAAAGTGTCCTTAATATTAATTTTATTGAATTGAATTTTTGATAGGGACGGGGGTTCGGCGATATTTCGGGCAGGCCCTAGCCAAAAACCACCCGTTTATTGACAACAAGAACCCATAGCATCGCGTCCAGGTGAGATTTTGAGGCCTTCTACGAAGGCGAGTCGGATTCACTGAATAGCACGTGGCCTATGGGAGAGCCACCCCATCGGAGACATTCTTTCCAGACTCAGACGATGATTGATCAGCGACAATTATAATTCCCGGCTGACGACAATTATAATTCCCGTCTTCGGGGTACACTATCCGGGTTCTTTTGGAAGGAGACCCGGATGGTTCAAGATCGTCAAGTCAGGAAACTCCACATGCTAAAGACAAGAGAAGAGACGCTGGAGGCGGCGGCCTCCAAGAGCGGGATGGATGAGAAGACCGCCCGCAAATACATCCGGTCCGGGAAGCTGCCGAGCCAGAGCAAAATCCCGCATACCTGGAAAATCTTTGTGATATATGGAAAATGGACAAAAAGATCATTCGGAAATGGACAAAAAAATCGTCAATATTCCCCACAATAATCATGAGGAGGAGAGGGGGAAAGGGAGGAGCGGCAGCGGGCGGCTGATTATTGATTTATGGACTGGGTTTGAAGACAGCCAGGGCAAGTCGTCTCGGGGAAATGGGAGAGGCGCCGGGCGTCTGTTTAATTTCGATTTAGATATATCGTTTCAGAACATCCAGGGCAAGTCGGAGAGGGGAGCAGAAGGAGGGCGAATTGACACTTCCTCGATTCTCTGATAATCTTGATTCACTTATTACGGTTTGGACATTACTCAACCTTATAAAAAGGAGGGGAAGACATGAAAATGCATAGACTCATTTGGATTCCAAGGGTGCTGGCCCTCGTTTTTATCGTATTTCTGTTGCTCTTTGGACTGGATGTATTCTCCGAGAACGCCCCCTTCATGAAAAAATTGGGCGGCTTTTTCATGCATTCGATCCCATCAATTATCCTCTTGCTCATATTGTTCATCTCTTGGAAAAAACCTCTCATCGGGGGAACTCTATTTATCCTGTTCAGTATCGCCTTCACATTGTATTTCCGGACATATGGGTCTCTTTCAACCTTTTTATTGTTGACTTTCCCGGTGCTACTTGTTGGGATACTCTTTATCGCGCTTGATCTGATGACGAAAAAAAGTGGAAAGGCAGCTTAGGCGCATGGGGTTGAAGACGTAAGGAAGAGGCTCGCTGGGCCGAAAGCGCAGGAAATCCTCTATCGCCGACATCCATCCTCTCATGCTTTTTGGCGATCACCCTCAAGGTCAAGTCGTTTGGGGAAATAGAGATCGGCGCCGGGCGGCTTAATAACGACAAAAAGAACTTTGAAGAACATCCCGGGCAATCGTCGAGGAGAATTTGAGAGAGCGGCGCCGACCGAAAGATCAACTTGTTTTTTGCCGACCGAAATTCCGAGCAAGAAGATGAAAACGCCAGGGCCTTATTTGTTCTCCTGCTTTTTTTCATAGGTGAAGGCTTTCAAGAGCTCCATGGGGAGAGGAAAGACGATTGTCGAATTCTTTTCCGCGGCAATTTCCGTCAAGGTGCCCAGGAATCGGAGCTGAAGAGCCTGCGGATTTGTGGAAATGATATTTGCGGCCTGGAGGAGTTTATCGGCGGCCTGAAATTCGCCGTCAGCATGGATGACTTTGGCTCTTCGCTCGCGCTCGGCCTCGGCCTGCTTGGCGATGGCTCGTTGCATGTTCTCCGGAAGGTCCACCTGTTTCATCTCCACGAGCTGAACCTTGATGCCCCAAGGGTCGGTGTGCTGCTCGATGATTTCCTGGAGGCGCGCGTTCAGCTTATCACGCTCCGAGAGGAGGTCGTCGAGCGGAACCTGGCCGAGGACGCTCCGCAGGGTCGTCTGGGCCAGCTGTGAGGTGGCGTAGAGGTAATCCTGGACATCAATCACGCACTTAAGCGGGTCTATAACCCTGAAGTAGAGAACGGCGTTGACCTTCACCGTGACGTTGTCCTTGGTGATGACGTCCTGGGGCGGGACGTCCATCGTGATGAGCCGAAGGCTGATTTTCACAATGCGGTCGATCGGGGCGAAGACCAAGATGATGCCGGGCCCTTTGGGCTGGGGCAGGACGCGGCCGAGGCGGAAAATTACGCCGCGCTCGTACTCCCTCAGGATTTTTATCGAATTCAGCAGATAAAGAACGAAAACGCCGACCACGATTAGCGGATAGGTAATCATTTTGGCCTCCTCCAAAGAAACGCCTTAACGGAGCATTGATGTCTTTATAATAATCTTTTTATCGGCCTTTGTCACATTGAGAGTCAGTCCCGTAACCCGCTGTCGATGGGCATGTAATAATGGACCAGTAATGGGAATAAAAAGTGTACCACCTGGGGACTGAATCCGTGATATCGTCCTATCAGAAAGAGCGGCGCCGGGCGGCTGAATTTTGATTTCTGGATATTATTTCGTGACAAGCGGGCATGGAGGAGGGGGAGAGAGGGAGATCGGCGCCGGGCGGCTGATTAACGGTTTAAAGACGTTATATCGGAATACCGGGGCAAGTCTTCGAGAGGGAAGAGGGAAGGCAATATGGAAGGAGGACGAGGGCGTTTTTGAATGGGCTAGAAAATCTACCAATTTAATACCGTTAGGAAAGAAAAATAAGGGAAGAAATAAATCTAGGACGCTTTTGAGGTTTTTCGGCTTTTCCTCCAGTCCTTTATGTTCAGAAGGGCAGACGCGCCTGACGCCAAGACGAGGACGAAAACGGCAGAAATATCGACCAGCCTCTGATCAACGTCCACACCCGTCAATGATTGAATGAGAAATTTTATGTATGACTCCGGCATATCATAATGTCCCAATTTCAACCGCACTCTATAATGCCAATCCGTGAAAGGACAGTAGCCGAATCCGTACCAGATTCCCAGTATGGACCAGGAAAAAGCCGTTAAGAAAAGGACGAAGAGATGAATCCGTCTCGTCTTTTTCCATATCCATCCCAAAAGAATAAAAACGATTAGCGTCGAATGAAAGATAAAAAATCCTATATTTAAGAAAACATACATCCGAGTTAGAGGAGAATCGCGAACACGTGAGCGGGAACTCCTACCTCATCTTTGATGAACATCGGAATAAAAATAATCATAGCCCAGGATTTCGTAGATTGTCCAGGTGAAATATGTTTTGTAAACCCAGCTCGCGCTTTTTTAGACGATCACCATCCCGAGGCAAGTCGTCTCGGGGAAGACAGAGAGCAGCGGCGTCGGGCGGCTTTAGATATGGTCCCTTAAGGACGTTATTTGGCAAGTAAAACATCCCGGGCAGAATTGACGTTTCTTCGATTCTTTGATAATCTTGAATCACACTTGATACGTTCGACGGCGCCAAACCCCGATTTTCAAATCGGGGTAAAAGCGCCGCTCAGTATTAACCCTGAGCATACCCCGGGCTTCAGCCCGGGGAGTCGAATGGGTTGATTGAAGGGGTCAGGAATGACTGTCACGTGCCCGAAATGCCATTCGGAAAATACCGACAGCTCGAAATTCTGCAGCTCGTGCGCGGCGCCGTTGCTCGGCAGCGGCCCTGAGACCCCATCCCCGACAAAAACACTTCAGACGCCGATTGCCGGACGTATAACAAGCAGTCTCGTCGCCGGCAAATACAAGATTATTGAGGAGATCGGCCGGAGCGGGATGGGAGTCGTCTATAAAGCCGAGGACATCAAGCTCCAGCGTACCGTCGCCCTGAAATTCCTGCCGGCACAATGGACGACCGACCCGGAGGCGAGGGAGCGTTTTGTCCAAGAAGCCCGGGCGGCGTCGGCCCTCGATCATCAGAATATCTGTGCGATCTACGAAATCGCGGAAACCGAAGACGGCCGGCTGTACATCGCCATGGCCTTCTACGAAGGCGAGAGCCTGAGGGACAAGATCAAGCGGGAACCGTTGAAGGTTGATGAAGCTTTGAACTTCGCCGTCCAAGTGGCTCAGGGGCTGGCGAAAGCGCATCAGAAGGGCATCGTCCACCGCGACATTAAGCCGGCCAATATCCTTTTGACGAAGGACGGAGCGGCGAAGATCGTGGACTTCGGGCTGGCGAAGCCGGCCGGCCAGGTGAAGCTAACGCGGGAAGGGACGATGATCGGGACGGTGGCCTACATGTCGCCGGAGCAAGCGCGGGGGGAGGCGGTCGATCAACGGACGGATATCTGGTCGGCGGGCGTTGTTCTCTACGAGATGCTATCGGGTCGGCTGCCGTTTAAGGGAGATTACGAGCAGACGCTGATCCATTCGATTTTGAAGAGTGAGCCCGAGCCTATATCGAGAACTCGAAAGGACCTGCCTAAAGGACTGGCGCAAATAATCGACAAATCCCTGTCGAAGAATGTTTCGGCCCGGTATCAATCGACGGAAGAGCTGCTCGAGGATCTTGGTGCGGTCGCCGAAGGTCTGAAACCCCTGCGGGCGAAGGCGGATTTGTTCCGCGGAAGAATTTTCGGCCTCAAGAAAGTCTACGCCTATCCGATAACGGCCGGCCTTATCGCTTTTATCGCCCTAGCCCTGCTCTTTGTTTTCCCCAAGCGCGGCCAAGCATTTGAATCCATCGCCGTCCTCCCCCTCGAGAATCTTTCCGGGGATCCCCGGCAGGAGTATTTCTCCGACGGGATGCACGAGGCGCTGATCACCAACCTCGCCCAGCTCAGCAGCTTGAAGCGGGTGATCGCCCGGAGCTCGGTGATGCGCTTCAAGGGAACAAATACGCCCCTGCACAAGATCGCGCAGGAGTTGAGGGTCGACGCGCTGATTACGGGTGCGGTTCTTATGTTCCGCCCTGGCAAATTGGGACCCTGTATACCCGTGCCGGGAAGAATGACGAAGCCCTCGAATGGCTAGAGAAGGCATACAAAGCGCATGACCAAAATATGATCTATATCAGTGTGGATCCTATATTTGACATCCTGGGGGATGACCCGCGATTTCAGGATCTTCTGCGGCGGATGAACCTTCAGAAATAGGGAATAAAAGGCAAAACCAGATAAATAATGGGTCGAAGCCTCCCCCGCCATCAAGGCGACTTCGTCTGACCGCCACCCCCATCTTCTCGCGCTTCTAGATGACGATTAATATCAAGGGCAAGGCTTGGTGGGAAAAACGGGCCGGCAGGAGCAGAGAACTGTAGAGCGGGTGGCGGAGGGGAGGGGAAAGCTTTCGGCGATTCGGTTCGATACAGTAGCCGCAAAGATATTTATTCCGACGATGAGAGCGACCGTTTGGGCCAGGAAACAAGGCTGCATCCCATCAAAAAAAGGGAGGAATTGAACATCTGGCAACTCGTTGGAGGATTCCTTTGAAACAGAATTTCTGGGCATACACGAAGTAAGGGCAGGGGGGGGTGGTAACCGCCGTATCAAGAAGGCCTGTCCTGGGGCTTCCCAGGCGCTTTTTTCAGCGGGTCGGCCAGGGGTTGGACATGGCCCAGGTCGGGGACCAGATCTTCGTCTTGCCGTCGTACCAGCGAAAGCCGGCGGCGAGATTGTGCCAGATCCTAGACTCGTCATAGGGGTCTTTCAACCGGCCGGCCCGGAATTCGTCGTTATAGAGGCGTTCGAAGCTGCGGCTGAGAGTGACTGTCAGGAAGTTTAGGCCGTAATTAAGCTCGAACTGAACATTCGACGGATGGATGAGAATTCGGAAGCGCTCTCCGGCCAGAAGATCCATTTTATGGACCGTAATCCCCGGTCTAAAGAGTTCATCGACGGGCGAGGGGGGGAAAAGGAGATAATAAATTTCGTTCCCTTTTTCTTTTCCGATGAAATGGAACGCTTCGGTCTGAGGCGAAACGCCGATCATTCGGCGGACATCGAGGGCCAGGAGACAGGGGCGATCATATTCGTTATTCTGTCCGGCGAGGAGGATCTCGGGGACATCGTCTCTATTGAGGTCGGCGAAAACGTAATCGTCGATCTGCCCGGCATTCCAATATTCTCCGAGGACTTTTTTCTCGAGGTCGAGGAGCAAGACACGGGTCGGATATTCCCCCCAGGCGTGGGAAATAACGAGAATCTCCGGCTTTCCGTCCTTGTAGAGATCGACGAGAGCGATCCCGCGGATGGTAAAATCCGGGGCGAACACCCGATTTCCGACCGGCGTCTCTTGGCTGGTCTCCAAATCCCAGATCGCGTGACCCCGGCTGTCCAAGATAACCAATCGGCCCGAGCCATGGGCTTCCTCCCTGAAGGGCACGTAGAGGACTTCGTTCCGTCCGTCGCGGTTCATGTCCCGGATGAGCAAGCGTGGCAGAGTGCGCCGTCCCCCTAACGGTTCTTCGACGACGCTTTTGTTCTGGAAGCGGAGCCTGTACCATTCTTCGTTCTTTAAATCCGCCAAATTCGTTTCGTATCTCCAAAGTTCCCGTCCGGCCTTGTTCGTGATCACGAGCTTTGAGCCGTCGATCCGGAAGTCTGCCGGCTGCTTGTCGGAAAAAATTTTCGGCAGGAAAAAGAGGAGAAGAACGACCCCGCCGGCCGCCGCGGCCACCCAGGACGTTAATCGAACAACTCTCTTCTTGAGAGCATTCTTCGATGGTCGGGCGGAGCCAAGGGGAAATTCCGACGGTTCCCGGTCAGCGCCATCCTTCGCCTCTTGAATCATCGAGCTTCATCTAATCAGAAGAGCGCTTCCGGAGTCAACAACGCTTCTCGGAAGGGCGGGAAGGTGTCGAGGCGCACGTCATTTTGCGTCAAGATAATCTAAGAAACTACGGAGGATAAGAGAAAAAGCCGGTTCCGCCGACGTCTATTATTCGGGCGGTTAATCTCCGCCCCGGCGTATCTCACCCCAAAGGGTGAGCTCCGGAGAGGGAAAATCACCCCGGCAATGACCGGCCACGGTGATTGACCCCCTTCGGACCCTGAAGGAAGATAAGCCACGCATAAAGGAGCTAAGAGTGCGTAATACGAGCTGCGATATTGACAAGAAAAGTCACTTATTGACAAATATTGTCATTTCGATTTATATTTAGAAAGGAAGAAGATGGCATCTACCATCGGTGAACTCCTGGTCAGGGAAAAAATCCTCACGACCGACCAGCTCCGCAACGCCCAGGAGTTCCAGAAAAAACACGAGGTCCCGCTCGGCTCGGCCATCGTCTCTCTGGGGTACATCTCGGGCGAAGAGATGGCCCAGGGCCTCAGCCGCCAGCTCGGATACCCTTACATCGATTTGGACCAATTCGAAGTCTACCCCGACGTCATCAGCCTGCTCACGGCGGAGACGGCCAAGAAACTCATGATCATGCCGATCCACCGGATCCGGTCCTTCCTCACCCTGGCGATGCTCGACCCGACCGATTTGGACGTCATCGAGGACATCCGCTTCCGGACAGGGCTCAGCATCCAGCCGGTGATCGCGTCCGAAAACGGGATCATGAACGCGATCAACAAGTATTACGGCGCGTCCCACGCCGTCCGCCTCAAGAAGGCGGGCGAGGAGATCGCCCTCGCCGCCGACGACGATAAAATCACGGTGATCGAGGAAGGCAAGGACGAGGTCGACGTCCAGGAAACCGAGGCGATCGCGGACGAGGCGCCGATCATCACCCTCGTCAACAACATCCTCATCGAGGCCATCAAGAAGGGGGCGAGCGACGTTCATTACGAACCGTATGAGCGTTCCTTCCGGATCCGCTACCGGATCGACGGCATCCTCTACGAGACGATGAACCTGCCGATGAAGTTCCGCGATCCGGTCACCTCCCGGATCAAGATCCTGTCCAACATGGACATCGCCGAAAAGCGGCTTCCCCAGGACGGCCGGATCAAGATGCGGATCAAGCTCGAGACGGGCGCGAAAAAGGACGTGGACATGCGGGTTTCGTCCCTGCCGACGATCTTCGGGGAGAAGGTCGTCTGCCGCATCCTGGACCGCGACAACCTCCAGATCGACCTCACCCGGCTCGGAATGGAACCCGAGTCCCTCGACCTTTTCAAGAAGGGCATCGCCCGGCCCTGGGGCATCGTCCTCGTCACCGGCCCGACGGGAAGCGGCAAGACCAATACCCTCTACTCGGCCATCTCCACGATCAACGCCATGGAGAAAAACATCATGACGGCCGAGGATCCGGTCGAGTTCTATATGCCCGGGATCAACCAGGTCAATATCCGGGACGAAATCAACCTGACCTTCGCCGCGGCCCTCCGGGCCTTCCTCCGTCAGGACCCCGATATCATGCTCGTCGGCGAGATGCGCGACCAGGAGACCGTCGACGTGGCCATCAAGGCGGCCTTGACGGGTCACCTCGTCTTCTCCACCGTCCACACCAACGACGCGGCGAGCACGATCCACCGGCTCATGAACATGAACGTCGAGCCGTTCCTCATCGCCGACTCGATCTTCGTGATCGTCGCCCAGCGCCTCATCCGTAAAGTCTGCAAGAAGTGCGCCGTCCCCCAAAAGCTCCCGGCCCGGTCCCTTGTCGATATGGGCTACGCCCCCGAGGAGGCCGAGCAAGTCACCATTTTCCAGGGGCGAGGCTGCGAGGCTTGCCATAATACCGGATACCGCGGCCGAACCGGCCTGTTCGAAGTCATGGAGGTCACGCAGCCCATCAAGGAAATCATTCTCGTCCGCGGCCAGTCCAAGGACATCAAGCGGAAAGCCCTCGAGCAGGGCATGATCACTCTCCGGCGCAGCGGTCTCATCAAAATCAAAGCAGGCCTCACGACGCCCGAGGAAGTCCTGCGCGAAACCATCCGCGACTAGGAGAACCGCGATGACCCTCTCGATGCACGAGCTTCTCCTTCTTACGGTCGAGGCCGACGCCAGCGACCTTCACATCACCTCGTATGTCCCGCCGCGGATCCGCGTCTACGGCGACCTCAAGTCGATCGACCATCCGGTCTTGACGCCGGCGGAAACCAAGGCTTTGGTCTACAGTATTTTAAGCGATAAACAGAAGAAAATTTTCGAAGAAAAGCTCGAGCTGGACTTCGCCTTCGGGATCAAGGATCTGGGGCGATTCCGGGCCAATGTTTTCATGCAGAAGGGGGCCGTGGCGGCGGCGATCCGCCGCTTCCTCCCCTCGATGTGGAGCTTTCAAAAGCTGGGGATCCCGGCCCGCGTCGCCCAGCTCTGCTACCTGCCCCGGGGCCTGATCCTCGTCACCGGCCCGACGGGGAGCGGCAAGTCCACGACCCTGGCCTGCATGATCGACCATATCAACACCGAACGGTCGGTCCACATCGTCACGATCGAGGATCCGATCGAATACTTCGTCTCGCCGAAAAAAGCTCTGGTCAATCAGCGCGAGCTCTACGTCGATACCCTGAGCTACGGCAACGCCCTCCGCTCCGTCCTCCGCGAGGACCCGGACGTCGTCCTCGTCGGCGAAATGCGCGACGTGGAGACCGTCGAAGCCACCCTCCGAGTCGCCGAGACCGGCCACCTCACCTTTTCCACCCTCCACACGAACTCGGCGCCTGAGACAATCTCCCGGATCATCGATATCTTCCCGCCGCAATACCAGACCCAAGCCCGGGTCATGCTTTCGATGACTCTCGAGGCCGTCCTCTGCCAGGCCCTCCTCCCCAAGGCCGACGGGACCGGGCGCGTCCTGGCCATGGAAATCCTCATCCCCAACCATGCCATCCGGAACCTCATCCGGGAAAACAAGCTCCATCAGGTCTACTCCCAGATGCAGCTCGCCCAGGAAAAGTCCGGGATGCAGACCTTCAATCAGGCTCTCGCCGACCTCTATTTCCGCCGCCTGGTCACCCTCGAAACGGCGATGGCGGTGACTTCCGATCCCGAAGAAATGACCGACATCGTCCAGCGCCGGGAGACCGGACGTTCGATCTCCCTCGGCGTCGGGGCGTCGAAGCGACGCTGAAAGGAAAAGCCATGCCGATTTACATCTGGAAAGGCACGAATCGATACGGGGACCCCGTGACCGGGGAGCGCGTCTCTTCCTCGCCCGAGGATCTCGAGCGCGTCCTTCAGCGGGAGCAGATCACGGTCGCGAGCATCTCTCCGATGAAGACCGGCCTCAAGATCCCATTCCTCAACTTGGACCGGGTCAAGAAGAAGGATCTGGCCATTTTCGCCCGCCAGATGTCGGTCCTGATCGACGCCGAACTTCCCCTCATCCAAAGCCTGACGATCCTGGCCGAACAAACGCGCAACAAGTACTTCAAACGGGTCATCACCGAGGTCCGGACCGACGTCGAGGCCGGCTCGAGCCTCAACCAGGCCATGCGCAAGCACCCCAAGGCGTTCGATGATCTCTTCTGCAACCTCATCGCCTCGGGCGAGCAGAGCGGGTCGCT
>Ga0315274_10011977_pt1 | contig 12403 bp, 8 predicted proteins | sample YL17G02_20_MG_FD_203700 | JGI IMG/M metagenome (GOLD analysis project Ga0315274, IMG submission 203700) | Sediment microbial communities from Yellowstone Lake, YNP, Wyoming, USA - YL17G02_20 | ecosystem: Environmental > Aquatic > Freshwater > Lake > Sediment | place: USA: Wyoming | collected... | reverse complement strand
GGGTTATGAAAACCCTTTTGTGTTCTCCAAGGCTTTCCACAAGTGGGTCGGCTGGCGGCCCTCCGACTATCGTGGCAACCGTCGCGTGGGAACTGGGTTGGCCAGTCGCGAGCGCCCACCGGCCATGGCCGGCGACCGCCCACGGCACCTGCTGCTGTCCGCAGCCCTGCTGGCATGCACCCTCGCCGCCTTCCCGGCTGGAGAGCGGCTGCTTCTGCCGGGAAACCTGGATGCCGAATCACCCGCAGTGGCTCGGGCTGCCGCCACGCCCGGTCTTTCCGGGGCGCCGTCGAACCTTTCCTTCACCGACGCGGAGCAGCAGGACCGGGCTTTGCGGGAAGAGCAACTGAATGCCGCACGGCAGCTTCATGCGGAGTACCCTCGCGCTGCTGACGCCGTCTATGTGGCCGGCTTCGTCAGCAACGAGCAGGGCGATTCGGCGTCAGCCATCCGGTCCTGGGAAGAAGCCGTTCGCCTGGAGTCTGACGGTGTGCGCCTGTACGATCGGGCCGACGCCTGCTACAATCTGGGATACGCCTACCTCTTGCGGGAGGAGTACGGGAAGGCGGTGCCCTTCCTGCGTGAGTCACTCCGTCTGAACCCGCGCCGGCCAGAGACACATTTTCGTCTGGCCCACGCGTTGTTCCTCGAGGGGAAGATGGAGGAGAGCCTTCGCGTCCTGGACGACGGAAAAGTGGAAACGCCGCTGGCGTACCGGCTGCGGGGCCAGGCGAACCAGCAACTGGGGAAACTTGAGGAGGCCAAACGAAACTACGAGAAGGCCGTTCGACTCAACCCCAATTTTGCCGAAGCCTATTATGGCCTGGCCACGACGTGCACTCGGCTCGGGGAGACGACGAAAGCGGATGAGTACCGGCAGAAGTTTGATGCCCTCAAGTCCGAAGGGCAGGCCATGGGTCGGCAGGCTCGCACGGACTTCAACCCGCTCGCCATCACGCGTCGCAGCCTGGCCCAAACGCACACCGAAGTGGGCCGGGTTTATGTGGCGCAAGGCCAACCTCAGAAGGCCGAGAAACTGTTCCTGCGGGCGGCCGAAGTGGACCCTGACAATACGGCTTGTCGGTTCCAGTTGGTCATGCTCTATCAACAGGCGCAGCGGAACCAGGAAGCGCTTCGCTTCAGCCAGGAGATGGTGCGGGCGGAGCCGCGGAATGCCTTTCATTACCTGGGGATGGGGAACCTCCACCTGCGCTTGAAGCAGGGGACGGAGGCCGAAGCTGCGTTCAAGAAGGTGATTGAGCTGGCCCCGGAGCGTGCGGAGGGCTACTTCGCCCTCGCGCAGATGTACGTCCAGGCGAACCTTCATCCGGCCGAAGCGCTCCAACTGGCCCAGCGCGCCGTCAGCCTCGCGCCGTCCCCGGTGAACTACTACGTCCTAAGCCAGGCCTGCGCGAGGAACGGCGATCTGCCGGCCGCGACCGCCGCCATCGAGAAAGCCTGCGAGCTCGATCCGCGGAATCCCCAGTACCAGCGATGGCGCGTCTCACTCCGGACCAAGCAGTAATATGAAATCCCTGCCCGGAGGTCGGATGCTCGCCCGAGTGGCATTGGGCGCGATGTTGCCGCTGTCCGCCGCGGAAACCCCGCCGCCGTGCGCCATCCATCTGACCGATGTCACGAAACAAACCGGGATTGACTTCGTGCATACGGACGGCAGTTCCGGCCAGCGCTACATCGTCGAGACCGTCAGTGCCGGACTGGCCACCTTCGACTACAACGGCGATGGCCGGATCGACCTCTTCTTCCTGAACGGCGCGCCGTTGCGCGGGACGAAGGCCGAGAGGCCGCCCACCGGCAGGCTCTATCGCAACGACGGCAACTGGAAATTCACGGACGTGACCCGCGAGGCCGGTTTGGCGGTGACGTGTTACGGGTTGGGTGTGGCGGTCGGCGATTACGACAACGACGGGCATCCGGATCTCTTCCTCAACAACTTTGGCACGAACCTTCTGTTCCGTAACCACGGCGACGGCACCTTCACTGACGTGACCCGGAAAGCGGGCGTGGCGGACGACGACCACGTCGGCGCCGGCACCTGTTTTCTGGACATGGACGGGGACGGGGATCTGGATCTGTTTGTGGCGCACTACGTCCGTTTCACGTACGAGACTCACCGCGTGGCACGCTTCAACGGCTACCCGGCGTACGTGGGCCCGCTGGATTATCCCACGACCACCAACCGGCTGTACCGCAACAACGGGGACGGCACGTTCACCGACGTCAGCGTGGAATCCGGGATCGGCGCGCATAAAGGCGCCGGGATGGGGATGGTCTGCGGCGATTTCGACCAGGACGGGGACACCGACATCTTTGTCGGCAACGACGAGACCGGCAACTTCCTCTTCGTGAACGATGGCAAGGGCAGATTCAAGGAGATGGGCCTGCTCAGCGGCCTCGCGTACGACTTCAACGGGAAGGCCCACGGAACCATGGGCGCCGAGTGTGGGGATTACGACAACGACGGCTGGCTGGATGTTTTCGTGACCTCATACCAACAGGAGACGGCCATCCTCTTCCGCAACCTGGGCAAGGGTCTTTTCGAGGACGTGACGCGGCGGACGAGCGCGGGAGAGGGGACCCTGGCCCGGGTGACGTGGGGCTGTGGAATGGCGGACCTTGACAATGACGGGGACCGGGATCTGTTCATCGCTGCGGGCCATCTGCACGATAACGTGGAGCTCTTTGACACCACCACGACCTATCATGAGCGGAACCTGGTCCAGATGAACCTGGGCAATGGCCGGTTCACTAACGTCTCCGACCAGTGCGGCGACGGGTTGGCGGTCCAGTTGAGCAGCCGCGGCGCCGCCTTCGACGATCTCGACAACGACGGTGACATCGATGTCGTGATCCTGAACTCGCGCCGCGAGCCAACGCTCCTCCGCAACGATTCAGCGCCCGGCAATCATTGGCTGCAGGTCCAGCTCCGCGGCGTGAAGAGCAACCGCGACGGTGTGGGTGCCCGCGTCACGGTCGTGGCGGGCGACCGGAAGTTGGTGGATGAAGTGCACAGCGGGCGCAGCTACCAGAGCCACTACGGGTCAAGGCTGCACTTCGGCTTGGGGAAGGCGGATCGCGTGGACCGGATTGAGGTCTGCTGGATTGGGGGAGGCACCGAGGTGATCCAGGGGATTCGCGGGGATCGGTTTCTGGTTGTCACCGAAGGCACCCAACAAGCTGAGGAACGGTTGCCGAGCGTCGGCAAGTGAGCCAAGCGTCGAGCGCGGGTCACCCCGATGTTTTTGGATCCGGACGCGACGTGCGAACCCACTGAGGAGAAGCCTGACCTCGACGAGCGCCAAATGGAATCTTGGCCGGCCCAGGCGCATTCAGGCCATGGCAGTTCGCCATCAAGGCAGGCGGGGCGCGCGCCGACAAGGCAGCTCATCGTAAAGCGCGGCTGCGGGCTGGGGCCGGTACCCCTCGGGGACCTTCATCTCGAGCTCGCGCACCAGGAACGCCCAGCGATCGGTGACTTCATCGATGATCTTGCTCATGGGCTTGCCCGCGCCGTGGCCGGCGCGGGTTTCGATGCGGATGAGCGTCGGCGCGGCGCCGACGTGAGCGGCTTGGAGGGCGGCGGCGAACTTGAAGCTGTGCGCCGGCACCACACGGTCATCATGGTCGGCCGTGGTGATCAGCGTGGCCGGATAGATGGTGCCGGGCTTCAGATTGTGCAGGGGCGAGTAGGCGTACAACGCCTTGAACTCCTCGGCATTGTCGGACGAACCGTAGTCGGACGTCCACGCCCACCCGATGGTGAACTTGTGAAAACGGAGCATGTCCATGACGCCAACGGCTGGCAGCGCCGCGGCGAACAGGCCGGGCCGCTGGGTCAGGCAGGCGCCCACCAGCAAGCCGCCGTTGCTGCCGCCGCCGATGGCGAGCTTGCGTGAAGAGGTGTAGTCGTTCCGGATCAGCCACTCGGCCGCGCTGATGAAGTCGTCGAAGACGTTCTGCTTCTTCAGCTTCATCCCGGCCCGGTGCCATGCCTCGCCGTATTCGCCGCCGCCGCGCAAGTTGGCCTGGGCATAGATGCCGCCCATTTCCATCCAGACCAGGTTCGCCACGGAGAACGACGGCGTGAGGCTGATGTCGAACCCGCCATAGCCGTAGAGATACGTGGGGTTCTGTCCGTTCAAGTCGAAGCCTTTGCGGTGCGTGAGGAACATCGGCACCTGCGTGCCGTCCTTGCTGCGGTAGAACACCTGCTTCGTCTCGTAGTCCGCCGGGTTGAAGTTCACCTTGGGCTGACGAAAGATCTCGCTCTTGCCGGTGGCCAGATCGTGGCGGTAGATCGTGCCCGGCTCGGTGAAGCTGGCATACAGGTAGAAGGTCTCGGTTTCGTCCACCTTGCCGCCGAAGCCGACGGCCGTCCCCAACCCCGGCAACTCCAGCGGCCGGACCAACTGGCCCTGCGGATCGAAAATCCGAACCTCCGTATGCGCGTCCTTCAGGTAGAGCGCGATCAACTGCCGGTTCACAAGGTTCGCGCCCTGAAGCCGGTCGCCGGTCTCCGGGACGATCTCGCGCCAGTGCTCCCGGTCCGCTTGGGTGGTATCGATGGCGAGGATGCGGCCGCGCGGCGCCTGGAGATCGGTGCGGAAGTAGAAGACAGGGCCGAGGTTGCCGATGAAATCGTAGCCGGCGTCGAAGTCCTTGAGCAGTTCGACCACCTGGGCGTCCGGCGGCTGCAGGTCCAGGTAGAACACGCGGTTCCGGGTGTCGGTGCCTTGCGAGACCGCGATGATGAGGTAGCGACCGTCGTCGGTCACCTGGCCGTAGAAGCCCCACTCCTTCTCGTCGGGACGATGGTAGACCAGCTTGTCGGCCGTCTGCGTGGTGCCGAGTTGGTGGAAGTAAAGCTTGTGGAAGTAGTTCACTCCTTTCAGCACGTTCGTCGTCGCCGGCTCATCATAGCGGCTGTAGAAGAACCCCTTCCCGTCCTTGGTCCAGGACGTGTTCGAGAACTTCACCCACCGGACGACATCTGGAAGGTCCTTGCCCGTCGCCACGTCGCGGACGCGCCATTCCTGCCAGTCGGAACCCGCGGTGGCCAAACCGTAGGCCATCAGCCCGCCATCCTGGCGGATGCTGAATCCCGTCAGCGCCACCGTGCCGTCGGTCGAGAGCTGGTTCGGGTCCAGCAGCACCCTGGGTTCGGCGTCGAGCGAAGTCAGGGTGTAAAGGACGCTTTGGTTTTGGAGGCCGTCGTTCTTGGTGAAGAAGTAGCGGCCGCCCTCCTTGAAGGGGATGCCGTAGCGTTCGTAGTTCCAAAGCTGGGTGAGCCGTCGTTTGATCCACGGGCGTTCCGGGATCTGCTCCAGATAGCCGAACGTGACGGCGTTCTGCGTGGCCACCCACGCCGCGGTAGCGGGCGAGTTGTCGTCCTCGAGCCAGCGGTAAGGATCCGCCACCGTGACGCCGTGGTAGGTGTCCACGATGTTGGTCGTCAGGGTCAACGGGTAGGCCAGCCGGGAGGGGGCCGCGGACGAGGGGCCGCGCGAGTTCTGTGTGACGCAACCCGCGATTAGCGCCGCCACCAGGAGCGCCAAGGTCGGGACGCTTCGCCGAGGATCAAGCGAACGAGTCAGCATACGATGCACGAGAGCATGGGAATTGTCGCGGTGCGGGGCAACCTTAAATCCGAACGCCGTCGAACCGTGAACACCAGCCCGGCCTACTTCCTCGGCGCCCCTTCCAGCAAGAAGTCCAGGTCGGCCTGGTCCACACGATTGGCAGGTTCCTGGCCGTATTGCCGGAAGACCTTGAGCCACTTCCAGCGTTGGTCGGCGGCGTGACCGTCAGCGTACCTGATGTTGGCGCCGAGTCTGTGGCGGTCGGCAGGCAGATGGTACCAGTTGAGCGGCGCGGTAACGCTGGGGAACCAGAGCGAGAAATCGCCAGAGTCGATGCACCGTTCCTCGACATCGACAAACGTGAACATCCTCGAGGGCTCGGGATTGGAGAGCTGCGAATGCTCCCGGGCACCGAGAAAGAGCCAGCCAGGCTGTTCGAGAGGAGCCCAACCGTCCTTCAGCCGGAGCGAGTCAGGTGCTCATTGCACAACCACCGAATCCCCGACCGCGTTGTTCCCAGCCTCTGACAGGGAGCCCAAGAGGTTGGTCCCGGCATCAATGCACTGCGACTCCTCCCGTTGGCGGAAGCCCGAAAGCGGCGATGGTCCGACGAAGTGGTGATCTCATTTTTGCCTGAAATTGAAGAGCTGAGGGTAGTTCGTTGGCTGCGGCATAGGGTCAGCGGAGCCCTTGAGGTACTTGTTCAGGAACCAGATGCTGTAGTCGGTAATCGTACGAGCCGTCTCACGGCTGCGATCGAGGGTCGTGGAGGTTACCAACCAGTAATAGGCGCAGAAGCTCACGTGTTCTGTGGACTGAATCTGAAACCAGATCGCGTCTTGATTCAGTTTGTTGAACAGGCGAAGGTCGTTCGCACTTCCTTGGTACATGGATAAAACGGGTTTCGTGAGGCCGATGGCGAGGAGTGTGTCGGCGTTTTGGAAGTAGCCCTCAAGGACGATGGCAGCTTTCACGCGAGCATCCACCCGACAAAACTCCGCTGCTGCCCCGCCGCCGTAGGACCAACCCATCGCGGCGGTGTTCTGCACGTCCAACCGACCGGTGAAGATGTCGTCCCCCTGGTTCCAACGCGCCATTTCATCCAGTACCACGACGAAGTCCCGGACGCGATCCTGCAACAGTTGAACGCTCAACTCTCTCCCGGTCAGGTCCGCGTAGTCGATGAACACGTACGTTCCGTCAGGGTATATCACATAGCTACCGTCGAAGTGGTCCACAGAGACCACTACGTAACCGTGACTGGCGATGTGTTCTGCCCATTCCGCCCCTTCATCGTGGCCACCCCACCCGCCGTGCGACCAGAATACCACCGGCGATTGGTTCAATCCCCGGGCAAACGGCGCGTTCGACAGGGAATGGCTTCGGAAATAGGCACCGCGGTCCACGTAGCCTGATCCTGCCCAGGACCAGAACCGAGGATCACGCATCATGGGCTCAGGTTCGTAGTCTGAAGGCCACAGCCCTGGTACACGTTGGGCAGGATACCAGATCCTGATTGGGAGCAAACTGTTGGTTGAAAGACGATAACGGTTGCGACGAGAGTCATCGCGGATCGTTCGATCCGCGAATCCCACCGGATAGGGGCCGGAGGGAACGCGCTGCGGGGCCACGAAGGTCTTCGCGGGGGTCCGATAAAATCGTTCCATGAAACCGTTTGCCTCAGAATCGACGAACACCGCCACATTGGTGGAAGCATTCGTCCGCACCAGCCATTTCAAAGGCACCCAGTCCACCAGGTTCGTCGAGACTTCCAGCGGATAGATGTCGAAATAGGGTTGGAAACGATTGCTCAGCCCAAGCCCCGGCGTGTAGCCGCCGCCGAGTGTCAAAGAGAGCACACCTTCACGCGAGACCTGAATACTGTCAAAACGGTGCGGCAGCATTTCTCTCGTGTCACACACGGTCACAGTGGCCGTGACGCTGGCAGCGGTTCCCAAAGCCATTCCACCGGTCGGATTGCTCAACACCACCTTGAGTTGTCTGTCTATCTTCGCCACGCCGTCGTCGAGGATCGGCACCGCGAAGGAGCGCGTCATCTCCCCAGCCCCAAACGCTAACGTGCCCTTCGTTTCGGTATAGTCGGTACCGGCCAAAGCCGTGCCGTTCGTCGTGGCGTAGTCCACGGTGAACGCATCCAGGAGTTGGTCGTTGCCGCGTGTCACGGTCAACTGGATCACCCCCTCGTCTTCTTGAACCCAGAGTTGATTCTGCGTGAACTGCACGCCAGGGTCGTTGTCCAGGATCGTGACGGTTGCGGTCCGCTGACTCCCCAGACGCGCTTCCCCGGTTGGGTTGCCCAGCGTAACGCGGAAGGTCTCGTTGGCCTCCTTTGCCCCATCGTTAAGGATGGGAATGTCGATCAACTTCAGCCGCTCGCCAGCGGCGAACACCAGCGTGTTGGTCAAGCCGCTATAGCCGAACCCCGACTTCGCTGTGGAATCGGAAGTCCACACATTCACCGTGGCGCTGGTCGCGTTCTCACCCCGCACGACCCCGATCAGGACAGACCCCTCGCCTTCCCGTGCCCAGTAGTTGCCAAACTCGAACTGCACGACTTCGTCCGTGTTGATGATCGTCACGGTAGCAAGAACCGGGGAGCCCAACTGACCTCCACCGGTGGGATTGCTCAGGGTGACTCGGAAGCTCTTACTCGATTCCCAGACCGTGTCGTTGAGAATCAGCACGGGAACGAGCTTCAGGATTTCTCGGGCGGCAAACTGCACCGTATTTGTCACCCCCACATAGTCCACTCCGGCGACCGCCGTCCCATCCGAAGTCGTGACATCCACGGTGATTGGATAATCGCCGTCGTCATTTCGCAGGATCCCAATTTCAACGGAGCCCACCTCTTCACTCACGCTGTACGAGGCGGCAGCCAACTGGAGCCCTTTGTCGTTGTCCGTGATGCGGACCCAAGCGTTGGTGCGGTCCCCAAGGATGGCCCCACCTGTCGGGTTGCTCAACGTGACCTGGAACGTTTCGATGCCTTCCACCAACCCGTCGTTAAGGATCGGCACCGCGACCGTCTTGTTCGTTTCGTTGGCCAGGAACGTCAGGTTGGTCGAGACTTCCGCGTAGTCTGCGCCCGCCGTGGCGGTCCCGTTGGTCGTGGTTGCGAAGTCCACACTCACGACCGTATCGAGGTCGTTCGTGCGCTGGACCGCAACGTCCACCTGAGCGTTGACGCCCTCGGTGACGTTGTAGGTCGAGGCTGAGAATTGGATGACGCTGGCGGCGGAGACGTTGGAGATTGCCAGCCCGAAGGTGGCGATGGTCAAACGAAGTGCTGATTTCATTTTGTGCCCCCTCCTCTTTCAAGGAACCACGGCCCGATAGAACATCACCTTCTGGCCCATGTCCCCGTCGTTGCACTGATGGGCTCCCTCAGCCCCCATGAACCCAGACCAGACGTCCTCCCAGTCCTTGAGATTGCTGCTTCTCTGAAGGTGAACCCACTTGTTCGGTGCTCCGCTGATGTTGAGAGTCCAGCCCTCAGAAGTCCGTTGAGGCTGCACGGCAAACCGAGGTGGCCTGAATGAGTTGAACTCGTACGCCCCGATGTCCCACGCCACCCTTCCGTCGAAGTTGCCGTCGATGAACCGGGTGTTGCCGAGCATGTCGGTTGACTCGTGGCCGTAGGGCACCAGCGTATACTCATCAGTGTCCGGGTTGTAGAACGGCACAATTGCTAACCCTAAGAGATTCGTCCCGGCATCAATACATGGAGATTCTTCCCGTAGGCGGAAATCGCCTGCGGCCATGTCCATGAAAAGAGGTGGCCCCGTGATGTTGCTAACTCCGTTCGTTGGAAGCGGGGTGGTGCAGGAGAAGCTCAGGGTTGTATCCTCCGCATAGTTGCCGCCGCTGTTGTAGTAAACGATGGAGTTGAACACCGTGCCCGACACGCCGCCGTTGTTGCCAACGACCGTGCAACCGTAAAGGGTACCGCCGCTTCCGCCTCCGTTACCGGTGACGAGGCAGTTATACAGAGTGCCGCCTGCTACACCGCCCACATTGCCCGTCACCGTGCAATTGTAGAGCGTGCTTCCAGAAGCCCCGCCGCCTCCAACACCGAAACCTTCGACGGAGTTGCCGGTCAGCGTGCAGTTGTAGAGAACGCTGTTTTTGACCCCGCCTCCGGAAGTGTCCGTGACCATGTCCCCGTTAGATTCTTGGATGGCGGAGTTGTCAGTCACGGTGCAGTCAGAGAGAGTGCAACCGCTGGCCCCGCCGCCATTAATGGCTGAGTTGCCGGTCAGGGTGCAGTTGTAAAGCGTGCAATTCAAAGCTCCTCCTCCATCGCCGTACGCAATTCCACAGGCCTTATATGCACCCACTGCATTGTTGCCTGTCAACACGCAGTTGGTCGCTGTGCCCCCTGACTCAGAATTGATTGACCCCCCCTCCAAGAAATCCACTCCCATTGGTGAGCGTGAAACCACTCAAAAGAGCGTTTGAGCCCAGATACACGCACCGCATGCCACCGCCTCCGTCGATTGTCGTCACCAACGGCCCGTTGACGCTCTCCAACCGGATGGAGTTCGTGACCACGACACGACCTGACACGGGCCACTCGTAACCCCTCTCCCCAACCGCATACACCCCATTCGTGACCAGCACGGTGTCCCCTGCCTTGGCGGTATCTACGGCATCCTGAATGACCCGGGCGGCTGTTTCCCAAGTGGCGTAGGGTGGTGTCGGGTTCGGACTGTCGAGCGACACGTAACGGGTTGCCGCCGACAGCGAGGAGGCCAACAACGCTGCCACAAAGGAGGTGGCAACCATAAGGCGTGCAAGTGCTTTCATAGGTTTTGGAGTTGACGAAGATCGAAAGGAGGAATGCTGCGGAAGGGCACCGAAAATGGATGAACTGATCGGGGGCGATTGCTGGCCGGCCGTGCGCAAAACCTGTCTCATCACCCCTTCCAGAGGAATCCAGGGCCGCAAATCACAAACAATTTGGCCGGACCACGGATTTCGCGGAGAAGCCGTCTTCTCCTTGATCTCAGTGCCTCGGTGTCTCCGTGGTGAAAACCTCCGGGAGGTTGCCGGGCCTTGCCAAAGCCCTGTCGGATGGCTAGCGTTGCACCATGACAACGAGGGTCGATGCAGTTTACGAGAAAGGCACGCTCCGATTGCCGGGTCCCCTCCCGTTGCCGGAGAACGCGCATGTTTGGGTGACTATTCAAACCGATCCGCAGGAGTATGCCGAACCCGAGCGCGGTGCCTGGCTCAAGCTCTCCGAAGAGGCCTTGACGAACACGTGGGACAACTCCGACGACGACGTCTTCAATGAGCTTCTCGCGAAATGAGGTTGTCCTCCTGCCGATCCCTTTCTCTGACCTGAGCAGCCGCAAGGTTCGTCCGGCTGTCGTCGTCGGTCACAGCAGTCACTCGGGGGATCTCTTCGTGGTTCCGATTTCGTCGCAACTTCGGAATGTGGATCTGCGACTCCGAGATTGGCGGGTGGCGGGCTTGAACGTGCCTTGCGGTATCAAGTCTCAGATCGCCACGATCGAGGAGCGCCTGGTTCTCAAGTCCGTGGGCGTTCTTTCGCCGACCGACGCAGCCGCCCTCCAGACCCGCCTCAGGTCGTGGCTGGGGTTGTAGCCTGCGGGCGGGTCCAAGGAGGCCAAGCCGAAAGGTTGCCGCGTCCTTCCGGGTCGTGATCTTCATCTTGATCATGCTCTTGCTCTTCATCCCCAACCGGCTCTGGTGAGCAAGAGTAGGATTGGGAGGGGGAGGATTAGGAGTAAGATTACGATTAAGAGAGGCAGAAGGGCAACGGCTATTCCACCGTGACCGCGATCAGGAACGGGGCGGACTTGCTCATCGTAGAGACGAAATCGAAGGTCGTGATCTTCACTCCGGGGCGGGGACTCTCGCGCGTGTTAAGGTAAAGCCGCAGTCGGCGGCCGAATTCGTTGGCGACCGGGTTCATGCCAGTCCAGACGACCTTGGCGCGACCCGTGGTCTCGGCATCGGCCATGGCCGGATCAAACCACCAATCACGGAAATCCCGGCCATACACAAGGTCCAGAAGACGAGTCTCTCCGTCCGCATAGTGCAGCACCAATCTGCCGATGACCGTTCCCTCCGCTTCCGACCGGATGGTTCCGAGCAACAGATGGAGCCGAGCGGCTTCCTGCTGAATGGGGATCTCATCGACCCCAACGGCGTAATCTGACGCCGCAAGCTCCCACGGTCCGCCCAGCGGTTCGGCGCGCCTGAGTTGGATCACCCCGCGGATGTCGAACTCGACTCCACCCAGCTTGACCAGGCCGACCGGCAATTCTGAAAGGTCGTCGTCCTCCCGATTTATCAAGAAAATGGTTGGCGAATGGAACTGCTCGCCTAATTCACCCGTGTAGAAGTCGGTCAGATCGATCTGCTTTGCGGTGGCGCGTGGTTCCCGTTTTGCGAAGAGGGCTCGGTCGAGCGCCACTTGGATCACGCGAGGCTCGGCAGGTTCACCCTCAACGCCTGTTAGCTCCGCCTGCAGCCGATCGCGCCAGTAACTCCGGGCATACTGCCTAACCCGCTCCGCAAACTCGGACTGACTTCTGATTTCCGACCTCTGCCCCTTGGCCTCTGACCTCTGGCTCTTGTTCTCCGCGTACTCTTCCTCCTGCCAGGGGAACGTCTCCCAGCGGTGCACACAGAGGTCCAACGCAGCGCAAGCGACGGTGCGGCCGTCGGGGCTGAGCGAGAGGGACACAAAAGGCTCACGTCCTGGTCGATCCAGGATTCTCCGAGGCAACCCTTCGATATCCCAAACCTCG
>Ga0315274_10011973_pt1 | contig 12405 bp, 9 predicted proteins | sample YL17G02_20_MG_FD_203700 | JGI IMG/M metagenome (GOLD analysis project Ga0315274, IMG submission 203700) | Sediment microbial communities from Yellowstone Lake, YNP, Wyoming, USA - YL17G02_20 | ecosystem: Environmental > Aquatic > Freshwater > Lake > Sediment | place: USA: Wyoming | collected... | reverse complement strand
ATCGTCGCCTGGACGTCAGCATGCCGCTGATGGCCTATCGCGAACAGGCGCGGCGCAATCTGCTTTCAGAGGAAGGCCAACGGCTGCGGGCCAGGCGTGGTGTTGACGTGGAAAGCGTGTTCGGCCGCCTTAAACACAACTGGAACTTCCGGCGATTCATGCTGCGGGGGCTAGAAAAGGTCAACATCGAGTGGGGCCTGCTCTGTATAGCCCATAACATGGCAAAACTGGCGACCTAGACACCACCAGTTTACTTTCTTCTCACTCCAACACGAAGTTTCCAAGGGCTGTCCCCCACTACCCTGCTACATACTTTCGGGACAGCCCCTATGGTGTTCTACGGGGAGCGGCGCGCGAAAGGTGTCACTGGTCCTGCGGGCGCGGGATCCCTTTTTTCTCCAGCAGTTCGTCGCTGAAGCCCAGCTCCTTGCCGATCTCCCAGGTGAAGTACTGGTCCAGAACTGCCTGGGGATGGACCTCCTTCATGGCCTCATACCAGGTGAGGCCGTCCATGCGCTGGTAGTGCCAGTACTCCACCCCATTGGAGTCCCTTCGCCAGTAGTAGTCTTCCTCGTCGTAGGAGGCAATGCGTTCCCAGCCGTACCGGTTGGCCAGGGCGGTGAAGTCCTCGTAGTAGCCGTCGGGCACGGGAAGGTATCGCCCTCCTTGGGCATACCCCTCCGGGTCCGCCTCGGGGACGATGTGCCACCAGTAGCTCCAGGGGTGTGTCTTCAGGGGCTCCCCTTGTGTGCCATCCTGGGTGGCGCATTTGATGAGTAGTCGCCAGTACAGCTCTTCGCCGATATCCTCGCGCAGCCACTCCAAGCGTTGCCCCCCGTTGTCGTCCAGCAGTTCGAAACGGAGATCGAAGGCACGTCCCGTTTTGTGCCAGCTGAAGACGCTGTAGTTGCTGCCCTGATAGTCTAGGCGTCGCATGGCGTCACTGAGAAGGGCCAGGTAGTCGAAACCAGTTCGCTCCTGGACCGCGGTCCGCAAGGCGTTGTAGGAATCGTCCACGCGGTCGTTGAGGACCGTGTTGCCTCCCGTGACTCCCGGCAACTGTACCAACTCGTAGAGGCCCTCATTCTCCTCTGGGTCAGTCACGAGCACCAGAGTGGGTGTTGCGGGCTCCGACGCTGGCCCTCTGTTGCCGAGGGGAATGGGGGGGGAGGTCATCACCGGGTTGCTCTCGTGAGCTGTGCTCAGGTTGAGCGCGGTGGCCTCGCCATCGGTCACGTTGATCGTGTTCAGGTCGTAGTGGCCGCTTCTGTGTTCGTGGTAGACCTCGAAGGGCTGGCCCTTGTTGTACGAGGAGCAGACGATCTCCTGGCCGTCGGGGGACCAAGCGGGCGCCCCATCGTTGACGTCGTTGTGGGTGAGCCTGGTCTGGTTCTGGCCGTTTGCATCCATTAGGTAGATCTCGGTGGTGTGGCCGTCGTCGCGCGAAGAGACAAAGGCCAGCCTCTCTCCGTCCGGAGACCAGGCTGGGTACTCGTCATCGCCATCTGCCTGGGTGAGGTTCCGCTGGCTGGAGCCGTCCGCGTCCATGACGTAGACCTCCTTGTCCCCGTCACGCCAGGAGGTGAAGGTGATGGATTGGCCGTCAGGCGACCAGGCGGGAGCGTAGTCACCCGCTGGGTCGCTGGTGAGTCGAGACAGGAGGAGGCCCTCAAGCGCTAGACTGTAGATCTCCCAGTTGCCGTCGCGATAGCTCTCGAAGGCGATGCGGGAGCCGTCGGGCGACCAGGTCGGCGCGCCGTCGAAGGCCAGGTCCTGTGTCAGGCGGGTCAAGTCACCGCTTTGGAGGTCGAGCTGGTATATCTCCCAGTTGCCGTCGCGGTGGGATTCGAAGGCCAGGCGCTTGCCGTCGGGAGAGACTGCCGGGTTTCGGTCCTCGGCGGGGTGCTGGGTCAGGTTGTATTCCTGCCACGAGGCCAGATCGAGGAGGTAGATCTCCCAGTTGCCGTCCCTGTCGGTCTGGTAGACCACGAAGTTGGCGCCCCCCAGAGGAGTGGGAGTGGGGGAGGGTGCGCTCAAGGTCGCGGTGGGGGCCAAGGTGGGAGTGGTGTCGGCGGCCTCGGGACTGCCTGGGCTGCTACAAGCGCCGATCAGGAGCAAGAGACCGCCGAGGGCGAGTACGGCAACGGTACGAGTGAGGAGAGCTGTGGCCGAGGTGCGTGGCTGGGTCATCACTCCACGCCGAGACTGAAGAAGTTGTAGGCGGCAAAGGAGACGTCTTCGAAGACGGGCTGGCTGATGGCCCACACCAGCCAGTCGGTGGGCGCGTACTGGAAGTGGACCAGTATGTAGTCGACGCCCTCCAGGAAGACGATACCGGCGTCGGCGTGGGTGTCGTAGGCGAAGCCGTGCTTGTGAGCTAGCGGAACGTCCTCTGGTATGCCAGCGCCGATCATGGTGCGCACCGGGTTCTGCTTCATGTCGTCCAGTATCAACTGACAGCTCTCAGAGGAGATGCGCCCCTGGTAGTCAGCGAGCAGCCTTCCCTCTCCCTGGCTGCAATCGTAGATCATCTCCAGGAGCACGCCTATGTCGTGGGCAGAGGTCTGGATGAAAGGGTCCGGATTGGCTGCAACGGGCCCCTGGAGGAGGCGCAGCTTGGCCAGCCCTGGGCCCCGATGGGCGCCCTCCGTTTGGAGACGATAGGGTTCTCGGATGAAGGTGGCGGTGAGGCCCAACTCATCCATCCGGGCGTTGAACCTCCTGCATCCCTCCATCTGGCTTCCATCGCCGATGCGTTCGAGCAGAAGATTGGCCCAGTAGTTGCTACCCGTGGGGTCGGTGACCACCTTGAGCATCATCTGCTGAGTCTCTTCATCCAACTCGGTGCCCTCTGAGTGGAGGAAGGTCTCCAGCATGACACCCATCTTTACCACACTCATCCCCGAATAGATGATGTTGGGGTTGATCTCCAGCGTTTCATCTGTGGCCGGGTGGGAGATGTAGATGCTCACCATCCCTGCGAATTCATCGATGCGGTGTTGCACCATGCTGCCCAGCATCTCGATGTCTGGTGGAGCAGGCTCCAGGATGTCGACCCGGAGGGTCACCTCTCGTTGGTCAGGGGAGGTCAGGCTCCGTTCCACGAGGGGGAGGGAGCCTGAAACATCCAGCTTTCTTCCCGCCCGGCCGGGCCGAAAAGAGAGTGTGTCCGTGATGGCCTGGACCTCCCTGAGAGGCTGGTCCTTGTCCTGGGCGATATCTCCCAGGAACTCCTCCAGCACTAGGGGGTCATAGGAGTACACGAGGGGAATGTCCTCATTCACCGGTTGCAGGCCTTCGGTGAGGAACTTGAGGTAGCCATCCCAGAACTGTGGCTGCTCTCCGCGACCCAGCGTGTAGGCCTCTTCGACCATGTCGTTCACGTAGATCTCAAGTTTGACGTCGCTGGGCAAGAGAACGACGGTATTCGTGACGTATTGCAGGGCGATGGGCTGGTTCAGAGGCGCAACGACCATCTCCTGCAGCGTCCCAGCGGCCTGCTCTCGGGTTTGTCCGGCGAGGGGAACGCCGGCAGCCGAGACACCTGGGTAGATGGCCTCGCGGAAGCTATCGTACTGACGGAGTTTGTAGTATAGGAATCCGACCACCGCCAGCACCACCAGAAGAAGGGCGGTTATGATTAGTTGGAGCTTGCGCACTTGAACCTCGTTGGAGTGTCGTTTTGAGGCCGCCAAGGGTCCGCGTGACTCAAGGCGCGGAGATTATAGTGCTCGGACGAAAAGGTTGTCAAGCGTCACGCTCGAAGACTTGATGGAGCCAGCGCTTGACCTCTATGGGACGGAGGTATTGACCCAGGTAGCCCTGGCCGATCCTGATCTCCACATGCAAGTGTATCTCCGAGCTCTGATCGTAGTAAGAGGCAGGGGTGCCAGAATTGCCGACGTACCCGAGGGTCTGGCCCTGGCCCACGCGGTCCCCGACCTGAAGATCTTGGACAACCCCGCTGAGATGACAATATCGGCTCACCAGGCCACCACCGTGGTCGATCCATATCTGACGACCTCGGAGGACGTCCAGGACTTCCTCCGAGGTGTGAGAAACCTCGGCAGCATGAGCCAGCATGGCTTCCATCTCGTTTTGGTCAGGTGGGTGGTAGTCTGTATCGGCTCTGACCACCTTCCCCTCGGCCACGCTCAGCACCGGGGTGGTGATGGTGACCGGCTGACCAGCGGCTGAGTAGAAGTCGATGCCCTCATGTACCCCGTAGCGGTAGGAACGGGGCGCTCCCGGCAGCCGGAAGGAGAGGTCAGGGAGAATCGTTCCCTCAAGGGGCAGGGCGAGGGAAGGAAGCAGCTCCAGAACCATGGGGTCGTGAGGCGGCAGCGTCTCAAGATCACGATCCGTAGCAGGTGCGGCCTCCCACCCGACGGGCTCTGCCGGCTCGCGTGGGTAGACATAGATCCCACCTTTCGCTGCCACATACAGTCTCTGCCCCTGGGTGAAGACTGCGTCCATCTCCAACTGTTCCTCAGCGAACACGTACTCGCGCACCAGGTCGCCGGTTGCCGCATCGAGCAGTCGCAGCCGCCGGTGGTCCTGGTCAACGACGTAGAGAAAAGTGTCCGGTCCTTGACCGAGGAACAGTAGAGAAGGATCCTCCATGTCCGACGGGGGCACGAATGCGGTGTCAGACCGGAGCGGCTCCCCCACAAGCCTGTGGAGTCGCAGCGGGCCGCGATATCCCTCCTGGGCCAGCAGGTAGATGGCTTCCCCTACAGCGAGATCTACGCTCTCGCGCAGATCAAGATCCGCAGGAATGACTGCCCCTCGCTCTTCCGTGTGGCGCCAAATCTGACCCACGTTGGTGTCCAGCAGGTAGAAGGAGTCCCCGTAGCCGCAGACCGAGACCAGGTACTGACGCGAGCTCGCCTCAGGTGCGTCGGCCGCTCGCTCCATCCTCCAATCATCGGAAGCAGGCAAGTAACGGAAGGCGTTCCCTGCCCGGTCGAGTACCAGGAGCGATTCTCCATCCCCGCCCAGGGCGATATCCGCCACTTCCTGCACCACAACGCTGTCCGGAGGCTCCAACTGCCTACACTTCGGTTCGGCATCCAGGGTTATGAGCTTCAGCTGGCCCGAATCGAGGGCGTAGATGTCGTTCCCCTTGACGACCAGCCGCAAGGGGTGCATGAGGCAGTCCTCTGGAAGCGTGAACAGCGTGGTGTTGTTCTCGTCCAGCAACACCGTTCCGGTTTTCTGTATGGTGGGGGTTGGCGGCGGAGGAGTTGGGGTGTGGGTCGGTGTTGGGGTTGAGGCGGCCGTGGCGGTGGGAGAAAGGACGACGTCCGTGCTCGGTGGAACCTGGCTGGTCACAGGGGAGATGGCGAGCGGGTTCTGCGCCATCAGTCGGCCTACAAAGAGGGAGCCCAGGAAGAGGACCAGCGCCAGCCCGAACGCCCGCGCCTCCCTAGGGGCCAAAGTACTCCTCCATGAGCGAGGAGATATCCACTGCCGAATGACGGTTGAGAATCGAGAAGAAGTCCTCTCCAGTGCTGAGCTTGTGTGACTGCCTCTCGTAGTAGTCGCGCATGAAAGCGAAGAACTCCTCATCCCCTGTGCGGTCTCTGAGGTCCCTGATGAAGAGGGCGCCGCGGCGATAGACCGCGTTGAGGTAAGTGCGGCCATCCATGAAGGCGTAGATGGGACGGTCTATCTGTCCCTGCGGCCGGTAGCTGTCTACCTCCACGTCCCACCACCACTCCACCAACTCCGGATGTACCCGTTCGTAGTAGAGCAGGGAGCTGTAGGTGGCCAGCGCCTCGTCCAGCCAGGGTTCTCGCACCTGATCGTTGCCCACGGTCCCATACCACCACTGATGTGCCACTTCGTGAGCCAGCAGCGAGACCAAGCGGCTGCGGTACCCACCAGGGTGGTCGCCGTACCAGTCGTCTCCCATGAAGGTCATCCCAGAGTACTCGAGAGCCCCGGCGAAGTCGACCTCCGCCACGCGAAAGCTGGAGTACGGATACGGACCGAAGAGTTCCTCGTAGGCTATCAGCGCTTCCGCGGCAGCGATCGCAGCTTCGGAGCCAGCCTGCTGGTGCACCGGGAAATAGTAGGAGGAGACCGTCGCATGTCCGGCCGGTTGGCTCGAGACCTCATACTGGTCGCTGGCGGCGAAGGCGAAGGAGCGTGCATTGGATGCCGTATAGCGCCAGCGGTTGCCGAAGCGTTGCTCCTCTCCCGTGCCTGCGACCACAACTTCCGAGGGGGCCACTATCTCCACCTCGTAGTCGGCGACCTCGCTGACGTAGGGGTCGCCGACAAGGTGGTAGGCGAAGGGGATCCAGCCCTGGCCTGGCCTGTATGGCACCAAGATTGGGTACCAGTTGCCGGCGGCGAGCATACGATCCGAATAACCCAGACTACCGTTGCTCCACTCCAGGTAGGGGTTCATACTTGGCAAACCGAGCGAGAACTCGAGGAAAAGGGTCACCTCATCCTTCGGTTCCAGCGCGGTGGGCGGGCGCACCCGCAGGCTGGTCCCGCTGAGGGAATACTCGAGCTGTTCAGCCGCCTCTTCCTCCGCTGGTTTCTCGGTGGTCACGCTTTGCAGGAGAAAGACGTCTTCCGCATGGTTCGGGAACACGTTGAAAACCAACTCCTCCAGCGTGTCCTCGGTCGTGTTGGCGAAATCCAGCCGCTCGCTGGCATGGAGGCTGTGACCCTCGTAGTCCAGGCTGACCTCAAGCGTGTACTGGGGTACCGTGCGAACCGGCACGACCGCAGTGGCCGTGGGCGCAGGAGGGGGGGTGGAGGCGGTGGTGTTCTGCCTCGACATGACGTAGGTGCCCATGAGGGCGATGATGACGACGACGACCAGGAGAATGAGAATATTCATCACGGACCAGGGACTTAGGGAACGGGGCCTGGGAATGGTGGGGCGACGCGATGTCTTTCTGGGCTCCGCGTCGTAGTACTCGAGTATCTCCTCCGGGTCGAGGCCTAAGTCCAGAGCGTAGGTGCGGAGGAAGCCCCTGATCTGGCTCTCGCTGGCGAACTCCGCGAAGTGCTCCTTCTCCAGGGCGCTCAGATACTGCTGCCTGATCCTGGTAGCACCTTCTGCCTGCGCCAGGGACCAGTTCTTTCGTTTTCGCGCCTCATGTAGCGCGTCACCCACTTTGCCCATCGTTGGTACTCTGGAACCTGCCGCCTTCTGGGATTCGATCACCCATTATAGCATGAGGTAGTGACCCCGACAAACGGACCGTCCGGGGCGCGTTAGAGAAGGCCGTCAACGGTGCTGCGCACGCTCTACGGGCTCGCCCTCAGCGGAAACGCTGGACCGCCAGTGCGTCGGGATCACTCCCAACTTGATCCTGGGCCTGCAACCATTGGTGGGCAGCGAATCGGACCGCCTGGCCTGAGTCATCTGTCGGAAGGGCGGTTGACGGCCCTTCGGGCGCATGTTATAATGGTTGCGGTCAGACCGCCCGGGCAGAAGTGAGGTGCCGGGCAGGCATCGAGGTTGAACATGCGTGGATGTCAGAGACTGACATTGCTGGTGCTGCTGTGCGCCGTGATCTTTGTGTTCTGGACCCTGTTTCACTTGCTCCAGGGAGCCGTCAATGAGCCTGCCAGCACTCCTTCTGCTCCCCTGGTCCTGCACACTCCAACGCCGACTGCGACGGCGACGTCCAATCCCCTGCCCAGGGAGACCAACGTTCCCGCCTCCTCGCCCACACCAGAGCCGACGTCAACTGCCACACCCACTGTCGCTCCCAGCGCCTCTCCGACCAGCACGCCGGTCCCACCTACCCCCACGTCGACGCTAGCGCCCACGGCAACACATACGCAACGGCCAAGTCCCACCCCGCTACCACAGCCGACCTTGCCCGCTGAGGTGGTGGCGTACCTGGACAGGTTCGTGCCGCTGGTGGTGAGCGTGGAGGGGGAGGGCATCTTGAGCAACCCTGCCGGGATCGACCAGAGCGCGGCGGACCAGCTTCGGGCGGTTTACCGCCAGTTGCACGAGATGACGGTTCCGCCAGAGGCCGAAGAGATGCATCTGGCCTTCATTGTCTACACCTCGGTGCTGGAGGAGAAGTGTCTGTGCCACACCTTCGCCCAGGCGCACGCCACCGATGCTCAGGCGCAGTACTTCCGTGACTGCGAGAACCGGGCCACGCGCGCGGCGACAGACGTCTTGAACAGCCGCTTCCTCCCGTCGCGGGATGCCTTCCTCCGAAGCTATTCCCTCACCGCCAACGAGGCGGGATTCCCCTAGACCGCAGGCAGAGCCACTGGAGTGCGGCTTTGTCCGTCGGCTGGCCACGGCAGCGACATACGGCTGCGTCGGGAACCTGCCAATCTCGACGCTGGTTCGGTTCCCCCGAGGGCGCGGAGCAGTGCTGGCCAGCGGATGGCGGTGGTGGGAAGGCGAGGCGCGCGTCTTGAGCGGTGTGGCGATCAGTCAGCCGAAGTCAAGGGGAAGAAGGTCCTAAGGAGAGGCGTATTGGAGTAGACGAACTTGATGCCAATCTCTTGAGGGCTTTCCTGAACCCCCAGTGTGGAGCTAGCCACGGTCACCGTTGCGTAGTACGTGTTGCCGATCGATAGTCCGGATGTGTCTACCGAAATAACGACCTTGCCGGGCTGCGAGCAGGACGCCCGGCCCGTGTGTGGGATCTCGTCTAACCAGGCCGCGTCGTCTCCGGCGCTCCACTCCAGCGACCGGCAAGGAGCATCGTTGCCCACGATCAACGTCTGTGGCCATTGCCCCCATGTGGCATCCGCCAGGAAGAGCATCTGGTGGGTGCTCACAGTCAGGGTGGGTGGAGGGCCGGCATATTCGATCGCCTTCTCGGCGTCGATGCGACCGTGGCCATAGTAGGGATCCCAGCCTGCGGAACCCAGGTCCGTGGCGGTACTCTCGATCACGCTTCGAACCTCGGTGTTGGTCAGCTGAGGGCAGACAGACCACAACAGGGCCGCCAGGCCTGCCACGTGGGGCGCACTCATCGACGTTCCCGTCTTGTAGCCGTAGTCGTGATTGTTCGGACGGGTCCACAGGGTGCTGTAGATGTCCACACCCGGCGCTGCCACCTCAGCCTCCGGCCCGTGGTCCGAGAAGGTAGCGAGCTCGTCGTACTGATCGGTGGCCGTCACGGCCATGGCCTCAGGGTACCTGGCGGGATAGTCAATCTCGTTGCGTCCACTGTTGCCGGCTGCCGCCACGATGAGGCAGCCATCTTGATAGGCTTGTTCCAGTGCGTCCTTCAGGGTGTTGGAAGGGGTATCTCCGCCAAGGCTGAGGTTGATGATCTGTGCGCCGTGGTTACAGGCGTAGCTTACGCCCTGCGCCACATCGCTATAGTAGCCATCACCGTTTCTGTCCAGCACCTTGATGGGCATAATGCGAGCGCCCCAGGAGACGCCGGCCACCCCCTGGCCGTTGTTGGTCTCGGCAGCCGCGATGCCAGCCACGTGGGTCCCGTGCCCGTGGTCGTCCTGGGCTGAGTCATCATCGTTGACGAAGTCCCATCCGGGCACGATCTTACCGTTGAGGTCAGGATGGTTCAGGTCCACCCCCGTATCGACGATGGCGATGATGAGGTCTGATGCCCCGGTCGTCTGGTCCCAGGCCGCCGGCGCTTGGATCTTCAACGTGGCCCATTGCAGGTGGAAGTACGTGTCGTTGGGTATGATAGTGGCGTGGACGATGTAGTCCAGTTCGGCGTACTCCACGCGAGGGTCCTCGCTGAGCGCTTGTATGACCATTTGTTCCTGACCCTCCGGCACGGCAACTCGGTGTAACAGAAGGTCGGGCAGTACTTCCAGAACGGGGAGATTGAGGGCACCCAGCGCCTCTACCTGGTCCTGGGGAGGCGTCTGTGTACGGAACTTGACCAGGATCTGGCCCGGGCGATAGGATGGCGCGGACGCGGGATGGGGCAGGAGGTTGCCCTGGGGGTCCCCTTCACCCTGGAATGGACCTTGCGAGTGCAGCGCCGTGGGCCAAAGAAGGAGCGCCAGCAGAAGCGCGCGCAGCAGATGTCGCTTCATCGGTTCGCCGGTACGGTACTAGCCTTGGCCGATGACCTTGCTGCACAGCTCTCTGCCCAGCACAGCAAGCCCGTCCGTGGAGAGGTAGTGGCCGGCCGAGGCGTCGAAGAGCACGTTGGCGTTGGGTGGAAACTCGTCGTCGCCCAGCCAGTAGATGACCGCCATGGGCACCCTTGGCAAAGGCCGAAACGAAAACCCGCCGTCGCCGTGCGACAATGCTTCGCCCCCCGCAAGGGAAGCCGCTTTCTTGAAGCGTGCCAGATCGTTCTGGAAGGCTTTCACCAGCCGGGCCCCCGTATAGCCCTGGAAGGCGTGGAAATAGAACATGCCGTCCGGCAACTCTCGATATGCGATCCAGCGATCAGCAGGGCGTGTCCCTTCGGCCTTCTGGAAGTAGTGCAGGAAGAGGAAGCGCAGCTCCGGCCAGACCTCTTCACCAGTTTGCGCGTCGCGCGCCTCAAACTGGGGGTACGTGACGTGGTAGGTCTGACCGAGGTACTCGAGGGCAAACTGCCCCCCGCCCTCGTTTGACCCTGTGAAGCTGGTGCCCGTGCGCGCGGCCAGAACCACCGCATCCGTGGCGGCCAACTCTCCACGCATTCCCTCCATCACCGGGAGGGAGTAGTCAAGCCACTTCTTCTCGGTGCTCAGCATACAAGTCAGTATAGTGGAGCGCACGGCGATTGGCAAGGCAGTGTCCATGCTGTATAATTGCCATCGGTGGCTGGAGGATGCCTCAGGAGGGATCCATGCCGGACAAGAAGATTCGGGTATTGATTGCCAAGCCTGGTTTGGATGGCCACGACCGTGGCGCGAAGGTGGTTGCTCGCATCCTGAGGGACGCTGGCATGGAGGTCATCTATGCTGGATTGCGGCAGACGCCTGAGATGGTGGTGGCAGCCGCTTCGCAGGAAGATGTGGACGTCATCGGTCTCAGCATTCTCTCCGGAGCGCACATGACCCTTGTTCCCAGGATCGTGGAGCTTGCGAAAGAGAAGGGTCTTGGCAAGGTGCTGTTCCTAGTTGGAGGAATCATCCCCGACGATGACGTGCCGGCCTTGCGGCAGATGGGAATAGGGGGCGTCTTCGGGCCTGGCGCATCGGCGGACGAGATCGCAAGCTTTATCAAGGACAGGGTGAAGAAGGGCTGAACTTGGATCTGGTTGACCGTCTGCTGGCTGGCGATCGCAGGGCCGCCGCGCAACTCGTTACCTTGATGGAAGATGGTGGCCCCTCTGCCCGCGACGCCGTAGCTGCCCTTTATCCTCACACCGGCCGGGCCCACATCGTTGGTGTGACCGGCTCCCCAGGAACCGGCAAGAGCACGCTGGTCTACGAACTGGCCAAGGAATTCCGGGCGCGGGGCAGAACAGTGGGCATCATCGCCGTGGACCCCACCAGCCCCTTCAGCGGTGGGGCTTTGCTCGGTGACCGTATACGGATGCAGAAACTCAGCACCGATGAGGGCGTATTCATCCGCAGCATGGCCTCCAGAGGACAGTTGGGGGGTCTTGCCCGGGCTACGGGGGATGCGATCAAGGTGCTTGATGCCTTCGACCGTGATCTGATCATGGTGGAGACGGTTGGCGCGGGCCAATCGGAGGTGGAGATCGCCCGTGCGGCCCACACCGTGATCGTGGTCGACGCGCCAGGGCTGGGCGACGACATCCAGGCGATCAAGGCCGGGCTGTTCGAGATCGCGGACATCTTCGTGGTCAACAAAGCGGACCGGGACGGCGCGGAGAAGACTTACCTGACTCTGCAAATGATGCTGGACATGGGCCAGGCCAGCGGGGCGCGGCAGTGGAGGCCGCCCTTGCTGAAGACCATCGCTTTGCAGGGAGAGGGATCAGTTTTAGTGGCAGATGCTGTGGAGCAGCACCTCAAGCACCTGGTGGAGAGTGGCCAGTTGCAGACCCGCAGGAGGCGACTGGCGGAGGAAGAACTAAGGCGCATACTCGGACAGGAATTACTGGACCGACTGCTCCGTGGGGTGCACGGAGATGAGTGGGAGGCATTGACGAAGGGCGTGGCCGACCGACAGATGGATCCCTACACGGCCGCGGACACCCTGCTGGACGCCTTCTTCCAGGGATTGGCCGCTCGAGAGCAGGGTGGAGGGGGCACGTCGTGATCCTGGGTGAGAAGACCCGACTGCGGGCCATCGAGCGTGAAGACATCCCCACCTTCGTGCGTTGGTTCAACGACCCCGAAGTGCGCCGCTACCTCGAAATGTACTTGCCGATGTCCAGGGCTGAGGAGGAGCAGTGGTTCGAGGCGTACCTCAAGAATGATAGTAGCCGTTTCTTCGGCATCGAGACCGGGGAGGGCGTGCTCATTGGCAACGTCGGCTTGCATAGTATCGACTGGAAGAACCGA
>Ga0315274_10011972_pt1 | contig 12405 bp, 6 predicted proteins | sample YL17G02_20_MG_FD_203700 | JGI IMG/M metagenome (GOLD analysis project Ga0315274, IMG submission 203700) | Sediment microbial communities from Yellowstone Lake, YNP, Wyoming, USA - YL17G02_20 | ecosystem: Environmental > Aquatic > Freshwater > Lake > Sediment | place: USA: Wyoming | collected... | reverse complement strand
CCATTGCAGCGGATACGTGTATATCGCCGACAAATGCTTGATACAACAGGAATAAAGGCACAACCGAAGCGGCAATTGAAGCCAGAACCCACTTCATTGGTATGTCTTTTTCCGTCCTGGCAATTTTGGTCAAACCTTTGTAGGCGGCTAATCCGCCGGTTATCCCGCTCAACAGAGACTTACGAATATGAAAGATTGTCCATAACCCACCAATGAGCATCGCTCCGACACCGATATATCGTGTCAGCTTCGACCATATCCTCGATGCGTATTCCATCGCCCCGACAGGTTTGCCCAGGAGGGCCTTCACGTCGGCGTTGTGTTTTTCCACTTTTTCGATATCAAGCGCCGGCGCATTTGGCTCAACGGTCTTGTATTCCAGAGTAAAAATGTTCCATTCGTCTGGATTAGCAGCTTCGCTCTTTAGCTCGTACACCGGCCATTCGTTTTGGCTGGCCACGATGGGCATTGCTCCAAACCAATTGGCCGCACCGCCGAGCAAAATCAGAACCGCGATGTTTAGCCCTACAATATAGCCAACCGATAATAGAGCCGGGCTGAGATTCGACCCGAAATATGCTATCGAGCCGCCGAGGCGTCTTGCGCCCTCCACTACCTCCGGCCACAGACCGAGCGCGCCGGCGCCGGCTTTGAACAGGCCGCTGGCAACTGCGGCTTGGGCAATGCACCAGACACCGTGGCCGCCTTCTTGACCGGTCTTCAGGACTTCGGCTGTTGCTATACCTTCGGGATAGCTGAGCTTTTTCTCAACGATGAGCGACCGCCGCAGCGGTATCGTAAATAGCACGCCCAGTGCGCCGCCGAAAACAGCGATGATGGTGACCCATCCGTAGCTGAAGCTATCCCAGGCGCCTAATAAAATCATCGCCGGCAGTGTAAATATCGCCCCCGCAGCTATTGCTTCGCCCGACGATGCCGCCGTCTGAGCGTTGTTATTTTCGAGGATGTTGTTTTTTCGGAACAGCCTCAGCACGCCCATCGAGAGGACCGACGCTGGTATCGAGGCCGAGACCGTCATTCCCGCAAACAGCCCCAGATAGGCGTTTGCCGCCCCCAAAATCATCGAGAGCACCATCCCCAAAATAAATGCCTTGATAGTGATCTCAGGCAGCGAGTTTTCCTGTAAATCCATTATGCACCTGTGCAACGATTAGTTAAAGCCCCGCAATAAACCCATCCCTTCGGCACGGTCAGGGCAAGCTCTAAGCCGGGTCGAAGGATTGCGGGGTCGCGCGTCATTGCGAGCGAAGCGAAGCAATCTCTTTTTGACAATTCATTTTACAAACTGCCCGACGAAATATTTCGGCGTCAGAGGTTCTCCGGTTGCACGTTCAATCATCCCGTTCCAACGGTAGACTGCCCCGGGCTGAAAAACCTTGTCGTCCAAAAACCTTCCCACATTTTTCTGGCCAACGTAACTCACGCTCCCGTCAGATTCAAGTCCTAAAACTTCGCGGACCAGATGATGGTGCAGTTGCGAGGCTAATAGCTCGCCCAGCATATAGTTATGATAGTAACACGGCGCGATAGTAAAATGAATCTTGGCGGCCCAATCCGGCTCATTGCGGCCGGCCGGCTTTTTGACAAACTGGTATTTCTCGACCAATTTCCACCAGAGCGAATTCAGATCCTGATCGGGATTTGCGTAAAGCTGCTTCTCAAATTCGTACATAACCATTGCCCAGCGGGCGAAGATTAGTTGTTTGAGCTGCGCATACTTTGGGCTTACCTTTGCAATTTCCGCCCGCTGCTCGTCCGATAGGCGAAGCATCTGCTGCATCCAGAGCGGGTTGCGGCTGAGCCTGCCAAAAAACATGGCAATCGCTTCTGTTGTAAAGGAGTGCGCCGGTCTTCTTAGTAGAAACGGCGCATCGAGGTTGTGGTATTTATCGTAAAGGCCGTGTCCCAATTCGTGCAGGATTGTTTCCATCCAGTATTCGTTGTTCTTAAGGTTGCATAGAATGCGCACGTCACCTTCCCGATCTATATCTGTGCTGAAGGCGTGCGGGTTTTTGCCTTGCCGCTCGTACAGGTCGCTGCGGGCAAGAATTGAATCTACCTGCAGACCTATGCCGGCATAAAATTCTGTAGCCAATTCTTTGACATTCTTATCTTGGTAATATGCGTCTAAATCGAGGTCGTACACCATCGGGCTTTCCTGGAAGAATTGGTCGTGATAATGCCAGGGCATAAGTTCCGCAACTGTAACGCCGTACTTTGCCGCCAGGACGCGGTCCAAATCCGCCTTTAGTTTGGCGAAAGGCTCATTGGTCAATTCGTATAGTTCGTTGAAGATTCGGTCCAGCTCTCTTACATCTTGCTCGCCGGCAGCCAGCGTAAGGCGGTGGTAGTTATCAAAGCCCAGCTTTTGTGCCGCCTGGTTTCGCAGCTTGACCAGCGTGACCAGGTCACCGGCAACTGCGGGCCCTACCTGCTTACCGGCCAGCCACGCCTGTTTTCTTTTGGCTGAATCCGTCTCTATTTTTAAGATTTCCCTAGTCTCGTTTTCGGTAACTTTTCTGCCCTCAATGGCGCCGCGGAACGTGCTGAAGTTCTTTTCGATCTGCGTGCCCAAATCGACGATCTTTTTTAGAAGCTCCGGCTCGATCTGGTTCTCAAGATACGCGTTGTATAGTACATCCAATTGTCGCGCCAGCACCCCATCTTTTATCTGCCCTGCTCCTTTAGTCTTCTTAAGGTAGGCAAATCCCTCGGCGTTGCTGTAGGCACGGCGAAGCTGAAGTGTCAGTTCGCTGTCTCTGTCATAATCCTCGCTTTTGCCGGTATTTGCAGCCTGCCAGGAGGCAAGGTTTGCCGCCTTTTCCATCGGCTTGATTTTTCCCACGTGGTCGCTAATAAACTTCTGCAACTGTCTTTCCCTTGAGTTTGGTGCGCAGCCAGTAACTATGGCACTAATTGTCACCATCATAACTAACGTTGACAAGGCTTTCATAACTTTGTACCTCAACTACTCGGAGTTCAAAAATAAAAAATCAAAATTGTGGAATTGTGACAGTGCGTTCCTTGATTTTACATTTTGCATTTTGATTTTTGAATTTTCACTTTTGTCTATCCGACCGGTCGGGATAGGCGGGCTTTTTGGGTCTTCGGGGCGGCTGTTTTTCGAGCATCTGAGTAATTATTTCGATGGCCTTTTCCAGTTGCGGGTCTCGCCCGGCAACCATCTCGTGCGGCACGTTTTCGATTTCGTAATCGGGCTGGACGCCGTAGCCTTCAACTTCCCATGCCCCTTGTGTGTTCCAGAAGCCGAATGTCGGCGCCGAGACAAAACCGCCGTCAATGGGCTGTGGATTGCCGCTTATTCCAATCAGCCCGCCCCAGGTCCTTGTGCCGATCAGCGTGCCAAGCCCAGCCTTTCGGAAATAATATGGAAAGGCATCGCCGCCTGAGCCTGCCCAGCCGTTTATTATCATAACCTTTGGACCAGTATGTGCTACAAACGGCGTCTGCCAGTCACGGTGGTCTCGGCGCGCCCAATAATTGTAGATAGGACGGTTCAATAGCTCGATGAAACGGTCCGGGATTTGGCCGCCGCTATTGAATCGTTCGTCGATGATTAACCCTTCCATCGTTCGCTGCGGAAGGAATTGCCGCACTAATTCATTCTGCCCGTTCCTGCCGGTATCGGGGACATAGATGTAGCCGACCCTGTTGTTGGTTGCCTGCTGCACTTTCTGCCGATTGCTTTCGACCCACGCAAGATACCGCAAGCTCAATTCGTCGGCGATGGGCTTGACAGTAACCTGGCGGGCGTTGTTTACGTCGGGCGAAGAATTTATGGTCAGCGTTACGACTTCATCGGCGAGTCCCTGAAAAGCCGCCCAGGGGTCCTTTGACGTATCCAGCTTTTGCCCGTTAACCGCCAGTAAATAGTCACCCTGGTTTACATTGATGCCCGGCTGGCGCAGCGGCGAGCGCACTTCAGCGTCCCAGGCCGCGCCTTCGTAGATTTTCTTTATCCGGTAGGCGTTATTTTGGGCGTCCAATTCGAAATCGCACCCTAAAAGCCCGACGGGTATCGTTTCAGGTTTTTCCAGGTCGCCGCCGCGAACGTAAGTGTGTGAAGCGTTTAATTCGGCAATCATTTCGCCGATGACGTAATTTAGGTCCTCGCGGTCTACTACATAGGGCAGCAAGATTTCATAGTGTTTTTTGATTTCCGGCCAGTCGAGGCCGTGCATATTTGGGTCGTAGAAGAAGTCCCTCTGGATTCGCCATGCCTCGGTGAAGATTTGCTGCCACTCCTCGCGGGGGTTTATCCATGCCTTGAGCTTATCGGTTTCAATCTTGCCATCGCCAACTTTTTTGTTCTCAGCCAGATCAATTATCCCATAAGTCGATTTGCTTTTGTATATGACTTTTTTGCCATCCGCCGAAAGGTCGTAGCTGTCGATGTCACGGATTATCGTTTTTTCTTCTCGCTCCTTCAGGTCGTAATATAGCAGCGTGCCCGATGGTTCGCCGGTTTTAGCCGCACCTGCCGGGGCAACCTTGAGAAAAACGACTTTGTCTTTTACGCAATTCAGTGCTCCGATATTTCCAGCTTCGATCGGCAGTTTGACCACCCGCTGCTCAAAGCCGTCAAAATCAATTTCGACCGGCTGAGGTTCCTTCTTGTCTTGCTCTTTGTCCGCTTGTTCCTCGCCTTCTTTTGTTTTTTCTGGCTCTTGTCTATCTTCCTTTTCCTGGTTGACCCCCCAATGAATTGGGGGGCTAAATACTGATCCTCGCTGCTCATCTTTGCCCGGCGGTTTTTCGTCCGGGGCTTTTTTATCGCCATTTTCTTTTTTGTCCTTCTCTTGCTCCTTATCTTTGGTAACCGGCTCTTCGTCGCTGCGCGGCGCGATCGGCGAGCCCAGGTCTTTTCGCAACGTAGCCGCATAGACTTGGCCGGAGTTGGCGTAAATCCAGGTCGCGTCCATGTCGCCATAGACAGGCGTAAATGCCCGGTCGGAGCAGAAGAAAAGGTACTTTCCTTCGACGTCGAAGACCGGCAGCGTGTCATCATAGTAGTCACCGGTGACCTGCCGGGTCTTAGCTTCTTTTGTGTCGTAAATCATAATTGAGCTATTGCGGTTGGCCATGCGCTTTGAATAAGCAAGCCATCGGCTGTCCGGCGACCAGCAGTATGATTCCATCTGAGACCACTCGTCCTTATCGACGAACTTTAGCTCGGCGTTCTCCACATCGACGGTGAACAGGCTGCCGGTCTTATCGCTAAGAGCTATTTTTTTGCTGTCCGGCGACCAGACCGGCTGATAGCGAAATGCCTTACCCTGATTAGTGATCTGCTTCTGGCTCTCTTTGCCGTCGGCTGGATAGACGTACAGCTCGTACTCTCCCGTGCGGTCTGAGAAATACGCAATGTTTTTGGCGTCCGGCGACCAGGCTGGGAAGCGTTCGGCCGCGCCTGAAGTATTGGTCAGGTTTTGGACGCTGCCATACTTTTGCGGCACAGTGAGGATTTCGCCGCGGGCTTCGAATAAAGCCCGTTTGCCGGTCGGCGAAAGTGAGAAATTCTCAATGTTTTTTGACAAGTCTTTTAGCTGGGGACGCACTTCCGGCAAATCAGCCGGCACCTGTATCGAGAGCGGATGTGAGGTTTCGCCCTGTAAGTCCAGCAGATGCAGTTTGCCGCCGTTTTCAAATACGATTGCATCCGGCCCGATGCTCGGCCATTTCACATCGTACTCGGTGAACCTGGTTACCTGGCGAGTTTTGTTGGTTGGCAGCTCATACGCCCAGATATTTAGCTTCTTGTGCTCATCGCGGTCGGATAGAAAATAGACGGTGTCCTTGTGCCACATCGGCACGGAATCGGTGCCCTCGAAATCAGTCATTTTTGTTGAGGTGTTGTTGACGAAATCATAAATCCATATATCGCTGGCCATACCGCCGCGGTAGCGTTTCCAGGTGCGGAATTCTGTCGAGATGAATTGAAAGGCGATGCGGCTGCCGTCGGTGTTGAAGCTCGCCAGCTCACCGTAAGGCAGAGCGAGTGTCTCCGGCGGGCCGCCGTCAATTGATTGCTTGAAGAAGCGATTGAACCGGCGTGACGGGCTGACCATTCCCGAACGATACAAGATATGCCTTCCGTCCGGATACCAATCCACGACCGAATCGTCGGCTGGATGGTGCGTCAGCCGTTTCGGCGCGCCGCCCTGTGCGGGCATAAGATAGACATCAGTGTTGCCGTCGTAGTTGCCGCTAAAGGCGATGAACCGCCCGTCGGGCGAAAACTTCGCAAATAGCTCCTGTCCCTTCGGCGAGCTTAATCTTCGCGCTAATCCGCCATCTTTTGGCACAGTCCATAAGTCACCGGCATACACAAATACGATGCTTTCGGCGCTGACATCCGGAAAGCGCAGCATCCGCGCGTCGGGCATCTCGGTCCGAATCGGCTCTGCACCAATAGATGCTGAAGACAAAGAAAACAGAAGTGCGGTCAAGACCAGCATGTTTCTCATGGCACTTACCTCATACTTTACGATACCCCACATTTTCGGGCGAATACTATCAGTTGCCAACTCTGAAGGCAAGCGCATTTTACCGGGTTGGGCGTAGGCACGTAGAAGATAAAAAACAGGACACGGCAGACAGTGGACAAGAGACTTGGACTACTGTATTCTGTATTCTGTATTCTGGGAGACCGTGACCGATTATGGCTAAGAGCAAATACCTAACCGCGCCGCTGCCGTCGACAAAAATGCCGGCAGGGATTCCGTACATTCTCACCAATGAAGCCGCCGAGCGGTTCGCATTCTATGGCATGACATCTATTTTAGTGATTTTCATGACCAAGTACCTCATGAGTCGAGAGGGCACGCTCGCCGTCATGGGAGATGAGCAAGCCAAGACCTGGTTTCACCTATTCAACTCGGCTGTGTACTTTCTGCCGTTTGTGGGTGCATTGATCGCCGACATTTGGCTGGCCAAATACCGAACCGTGATATACTTTTGCTTGGTTTATTGTGTTGGGTTTATTGCCATTACGCTGGACCACACCCGTCTTGGTCTTGGCTTGGGTTTGGTGTTAATCGCGATAGGCTCCGGGATAATCAAGCCGTGCGTCTCGGCCAACGTCGGCGACCAGTTTGGAAAAACCAACGAGCACCTGATATCCAAATTCTATGCGTGGTTTTACTTCTCCATCAATCTGGGCGCGTGCATCTCGATGTTCATTTGTCCTTGGCTATTAGACTGGTACGGTCCGCTCATTGGTTTCGGTGTCCCGGCGGCGCTGATGATAGCGGCGACTATCGCCTACTGGCTCGGCCGAAAGAAGTTTGTGCATATTCCTGCCGCTGGTCTTGGCTTTGTCAGAGAGACCTTCAGCGGCGAGGGACTGCGAGCGGTCGGCAGGCTGGCCATTCTCTATCTGTTTATAGCGATGTTCTGGTCGCTGTTTTACCAGTCGCAATCCGCCTGGGTTCTGCAGGCAGAAAGCATGAACCTTAAGTGGCTTGGATTCAATTGGTTGCCCGAGCAGCCGCAAGCCATAAATCCTTTTCTGATTATGGTTATGATCCCTTTGTTCTCATACGTCATTTATCCGGCCATGAACAAGGTGTTCGCCTTGACGGCTCTTCGCAAGATCTCTATCGGTATGCTGGTGACTGCCTTGAGCTTTGTGGTGTCAGCCTGGATTGAAATGCAGATTGTGGCCGGACTTAAACCCAGCATCGCCTGGCAAGCTTTGGCTTATGTGATTCTCACCGCCGCTGAGGTCATGGTCTCCATTACCTGTCTTGAGTTTTCGTACACACAGGCACCCAAGAAAATGAAATCCCTCATTCAGGCGGTTTTTCTGTTATCCATATCAGTGGGCAATGCCTTTACTGCCGCTGTTAATGCCTTCATTCAGAACGAAGACGGCAGCAGTAAGCTCGCCGGCGCCAGCTACTACTGGTTCTTTGTGATCGCGATGCTGGTGACAGCAGTTTTATTTATCCCCGTGGCCGCTCGGTATAAGGTCAAGGACTACATCCAGGATGAGGCTGGCAGCCAGGCCTGAGCGTCAGGAGATCAGGCCACCAGGTCATCAGGCTATCAGATTGGTAGCTCCGCATACCGCCAAATTCCTTCTGATGCCCTTCAATACAGGCTCTCTCACAGCGCCTTCAGCAGCATCTCGCGCACCACGATCTTCATCGGCCCAAACTCCGCTCCAGGATGAACCTGAAAGCCAATCCGTCCGGAATCAGTGGTTTTATCACGGACATCAGCGACCTGCCGGCCGTTCAGCCACATCTGGATGCGGTCGCCTTCGGCTTGAACTTTTATGGTGTTCCAGCCGTCGCGATTTACCAGCGTCTTGTCGGTGTTCATCGCAAGGAACATCTTGGCGGGACAGTATAGCGTGCCTGAATAACATTCGGGATTTTTGTACTCGAGAATATCTGCCTGGTATGCCTTATCGGGTGTCTGGTAGCGGAACCAAACTCCGCTATTGCAGGGCCACTCCACGCGGTACGCGACGGTCAGGACAAAATCCTTGTAGGTATTTTCGGTAAGCAAATCGCCCGGCGCATTATTCTCGCCCTGGGTTCCAATCAGAAGCCCGTCTTTTACGATCCATTTGGCGTTGCCGACGGTCTGCCAGCCGGTCAGGTCCTTGCCGTTGAACAGCTTTATGAAACCGGCTTCGCTTGGTTTAACGCCCTTCTCACATTGTTCGCCTGTCCGGCAAGCGGTGAACAGAGTCAACGCCAACATCCCGGCGATAGCTACATATCTGCTTGGCATAATTCTCTCCTTACATTAAGTCCATTTATATCCGGCGTTAAAAATGCCCGAAAGAAATATGCTGCCGGTCAATCCTGCCAGATGTCGGTCGTGCGCGCCTTAACATCGGGCATCGGCGGCAGCGGCTGACTCGGTATCGGCTCATACCAGAAAGTAGCGGTCGACCAATCGTCCTGGGTCTCGGCCAGCCCTTGCTTCCAGGCTATTTGCTGAATTGTAATGCGACATTCTTTCTGCCAATAGATCGGATCGGGCAGGTGCCAGCGATACATCGATACAAAGTTCTTCTGGTCCAGGTTACAGCCGTTGTACAGGTACGGCGTTTCCTGCATGCCGTAGGACAGGCACACATAATCTTCGCTGCCCGTGCCGCAGATAGTTGGAAATTCGGTGTCGCCATCCATATAAATTTTTATCTCGCCTTCGCCCCACCACTGGCCAGGGTGCAGATTGCGTATGCCGATGAGTGCACCGATGTATCGGCCTTTGTTCTTTCGTTGCGGCAGCAGCACAAAGTCCTGCTTTTCGGCTGTCGGATTTTCCCGGCGGAACACCACGTGCAGTCGACCAACGTCACGCGCATGATTGTCGCCGATTGTGTAATCTACCTGGTAGAAGAGCGGCACATTCTTTTGACCTTCGTTAGTAAGTGTGATTTTTGCCCGTTTGGTAAACGGCATAGGCAGCCAGATATTCATGCCGGCATTTTTGCCCAGCGAGTGTACGGCGGAATAATACGGCATCACCTTGCCGTGCGCAAAGCCCATGAAGTCGCCGATGGGACACTCGATGCTCGGATGTTTCTGGTCGTCCCACCATGCACGGATTACCAGGCTTCTAAGATTGTTGGGCTCTTTGCTGGTGGTCATCCAAATGTGTCGGATCGTGCCGGGGCCTTCGATGTCACAAAGCTGGACTTCTTGCCCGGCCTTTAGTGTTATCGCCGGCGAGCCTTTTCGGCCCACGCCGAGCTTGCTTTCCGCTTTGCCGCCTTGGCCCGGAGCACCGGTCGGATTCTCGAACGAAATCGAGCGTGAAACCAGACCAGCGTCAAGCAGATACGGCTCAGCCGTAATATCCGCCGGCTTCTGCGGCAGGCCACAGCCTGATATCAACACGGCTGTACACAACAGCGTCCCTACGACAATTCTCCTGCTCATAGTTCTTCCTTTTACCGCTGCGAAACGTACTCATAGAGGCTTTTCGCCGCGTCTTCTTGGGCGTCTTCAAAGAATATCCCGCGACCGGAGACTTCGTTTCCTCTTTCGTCTTTATGCACTTTGGCAACCGAAGCACTGAGATTGAATTGGCGATTTACCTCCAGGATAGGCGTTATTTTTGCCTGGAGTCGCTCGGCTGCCTGTCTGGCGCATTTTCTGCTGTAAATGCCTCGAAGGCTCAAGCTCTCGCCCTGGCAATCGCAAGTTGTTCCGTCAGGAGCGACACATTCAACTTTCACCTTACCGTTATCCGCCTTGACGCGTCTGAACACTCGGCCGTGCCGATTTCCACTGTATTGCGGTTCCTCGACGGCTGCAAATACCTTCGAGCAGAGCTGGTCGAATTTGGCCTGGTTTGAATCAATCAATCGTTTTCTGCTTGGAGTGGCCGGCTGCATCCAGATATCACGTAAGGCGTGGAAATCCAGCCAAAATACCTTGTGTTTTAATTCACTAAGTGTATGAATAAAGTCCAAACCGAAACTCTCCGGGAAGCGGAACGCCCGTTTTATGCACTGCTCGAATACAGCCTGCCACGAGGGTTTTTGCGCCTTTGGGTCCAGCGTCAAAAGTGTCTCCAAGATAGGCCTGGCTAAATCATGGTCATCCTTGCTGTCCAGCATGATCTTCTCAATCACACCCCTTATCGCACTTAAGTGAGCCTCATCCGCCCGCGAAAGAACATTTTTCAATGGTCCCATCATATCGTTTTGAATTTGCCTGCGCGAGGCGCCTGCCCCGCGGCCAGCGCAGCGAGCTGGGGGTTCCATCTGGTATATGTCAGATAACACCCACAAAAGGCTTTGGAACGTTTGCGTGCGACCGTCAATATCGTATGCGGATAGTTTTCCCATTAGTTGTCTGAAAAGATTATAGTTTTCACCGTTTTCCGCTAATTCCAAAATGTCGCCAGGATGGTGCCTGATACTCTCTACGATAAGGGCGAGGTCACGATCGGGCATATCATCCATTTGGCTGAGCAGTGCCTCAAAGCCGTCTTTTCTGGTTGCTGGGCTTGTGATTTGTTCGATAATTCTTGCACGCGGCAAACCATCTATTATTGTTTTTAGTTTTGCAGCTTCTGCTTCTGCGTCTTTTCTGCGCCGACGCTCATCAAGGGCCCAAAAAAACGGCCATGTAAGTATGAAATGATAACCGATAGTTTTCAGCAGCGGCCATTGGCGTTTGGTAAACTGTTTGGCAAGTCGCGGCAGTCCCCCCCACAATATTATGAGGCCCACGAATGCAACGACTTTCGATAGGGGTTTCTCGAAAAAGTATACCCCTGCCAGGAGAGCGGCGGTAATTATATTGGCGTATATTGCAGTAAATAGGTGACGATAGAAGTCGCTGTTGTTTTTTGGTTTTCCGCCCATTTGAATTTCCCCAAACAAAATCGTCCCTGAACACTCTGATTGGCTGCCAAAACACCAAGTGAGCAATAGGCCGGAGCTCCATCTCTATCACAGAAAACGCAAAAAACTGTCGGGCCCCAACGCCTTATTCATCAGCCACTAATTATTGTCTTCGAGACGGAAAGTCAAGCAAAAACTCCTAAAATCCGGAATCCGAAAATTTCTTGGAAAAGCCAAATGCGCGGACACGGAAACACAGAAAACTTTTAAAAGTGGTTGATTATCGCCAGAATACAGACTATTCTAAGCGAAGCACAGGAGGGCAAAAGGTGTTTTTCGGACCGAAAAGAGAGACGTGACAATGCTCCGCTGCCATTTTTCGCGTGCCAGCGGAAAAAGGCGAATCCTGCCTTAAGAGTTGGTAAGTAATGAAGCGGATTATTTCAGTATCGCGGCGGACAGATATCCCGGCCTTTTACGGTGACTGGTTTATGGGCCGGCTCAAAGCTGGCTTTGCTGGCGTAGCACATCCGTTCGGCGGGCAGAAATACGTCGTATCCCTGAAACCAGAAGATGTTACCTGCCTTGTCTTTTGGTCGAAAAACTTTACGCCGTTTCTGGAAAACCTGAAGGTCATTGAAAGTATGGGCTACAAGTTCTACTTCAATTATACGGTCACCGGCCTGCCGGGTATCTTTGAAGCTAATGTCGACAAACGATCCGCGATTGACACCTTGAAGCTGCTGAGCAGAACGTATTCGCCGCAACACATAAACTGGCGGTTTGATCCCATCATTGTCTCAACTATCTGTGGGCGTGACTTTTTTATCAAGGCATTCGAAGAGCTTGCCTGTGAGTTTGAAGGATTTGTGCAGCGCTGCTACTTTAGCTTTGTGTGCGAATACAACAAAGTCAAACGCAATTTCCAGGAGCTTCAAAAAGCAACAGGCGTGGAAATTATTGAGGTCGGCGAAGATTTCAAGATTAACCTGGCAAACGAGCTGTCGGCTATTGCAGAGCGTCACGGTATCGAGATGTTTTCC
>Ga0315274_10011971_pt1 | contig 12406 bp, 6 predicted proteins | sample YL17G02_20_MG_FD_203700 | JGI IMG/M metagenome (GOLD analysis project Ga0315274, IMG submission 203700) | Sediment microbial communities from Yellowstone Lake, YNP, Wyoming, USA - YL17G02_20 | ecosystem: Environmental > Aquatic > Freshwater > Lake > Sediment | place: USA: Wyoming | collected... | reverse complement strand
GGCCTGGGGAAGGAGTGGCTGGCCGCCGCGATCCGGAAAGCCGAAAGTGGACAATGGCCAGTGGAATTGCCCGGCTAAAGAGGCGATGCAACCAGGACCCCAAGTCGCGCCGCCGCAGTCGGTGTCACGCTAATCACTAATCGAGGCCTGACACCGATGTGCCGGCAAATCGTGTCTCTTCAGTGGCGACCTCATCATGCCCGGGGGCGACCTCGGCTGGATGGGGGAGTTCAGCTACCAGGACATGATGGCCAGCCTGCGGAAGCTGCTGGCCCTGCCCGTGGATTACCAGTACGCCGGCCACGGCTGCGGCGCCTTCGGCCTGGGGAAGGAATGGCTGGCCGCCGCCATCCGGAAAGCCGAAAGCGGGCAATGGCCAGTGGAATTGCCCGGCTAAAGAGGCGAAGCAACCAGGGCCCCAAGTCGCGCCTCCGCAGTCGGTGTCACGCTAATCACTAATCAAGACCTGACACCGATGGTGACAACACCGATGGTGACACCGATGGTGCTGCGCTGTCCGGTCCGCCGCGTGGCGTCGCCGGACGTGCCCGTGCCGTTCACTCCGGTGCTGGAAAACGCCTACCGCCCCGACGTGCCCCGGATCGTCCAGGCGGCGCGAGACGTCATGCAGTTCTGAGCCAAGCGGCCGGTCGGTGGCGTCCAGGTTGGTCGCGGACTCGGCCACGAGCCTGCCGAGCAGGACGTCGGCGTCCGCGTTGGCCGGTTGTCCGGCGTCTGGGCCGCTGGCGCCGGGCGGAGCTCGCAAACCACCCGGAAGCCGACGTCGAAGACCCGCTGCCACGGCCAATAGCTCGTGCGAGAGCCTGTCCGCGCGAGGTCAGCACGGTCGTACCAGGAGCCGCCACGCACAACGAAGCGTTGTGCGATTGCCGATTTGCGATTTGCGATTTGCGATTGCGCCTTGAAATCGGCAAGCGGCAATCGGGCATCGGCAATGGCGATGTTGCGGCCATCGTCTTCGCGATAGGGGTAGGGCCGGTAGGGCGAGCGGGTCCATTCGGCCACGTTGCCGTGCAGGTCGTGCAGGCCCCAGGAATTGGCTTGGTACGATGCCACCGGGGCAGAAACCGTGTTCTTGTCGTCCACGGGATCAACGGCCAGGAACGGTCTGACCCTTTCACCCTGGCAGAGCCTGAGGAGAGAGGCGTCGGCCAGGTTGGCGAAGGGCGCGGAGTTGGTCCCCAGCGGGCCGAAGCTGAGGGCCGTGTCCGTGCCCGCCCGGCAGGCCCACTCCCACTGCGCTTCGGTGGGCAGCGTGAAGGTTCCGCCGGTACTCCGCGACAGCCAGGCGCAGAACGCGGTGGCCTCCTCCCAGGAGACCCGGCAGACGGGCTGACGAGGCTGGTTCAGGGGAAGGAAGTCGCCTCGGCTCCACCTCAGCCACATCTTGCCCTCGTCGCCGCTCTCGTGCGCGGAGTCGAAGCGGGCGTATTGTTCGTTGGTCACTTCGACCTTGCCCATCCAGAACGGCCGCTCGATCTTCACTTTGCACAGGGGCTGTTCGTCGGGGTAGCCGTCCGGGTCGCCCATGATGAACTCGCCGCCCGGGACCAGAGCAAGTTCCATCGTGATTCCACCGCCCAGGTCAATCTTGCGTTGGGTGGTAGGCCCGGCCGCGAGCTGTCTCTTCTTCGCCTCAGCGGAATCGAACGGCCACCCAGGACATTCGGGGATCTTCACTGCCGACTGCTGAGTGGCAACTGCCGACTGCCCGGCCGCTGGTGCTTCCAGCACCGCGGGCTTGAGGGCCGCGTCGGCTTCCGGGTTGTCGTCGAAGCCCGCGTATCGCTTCAGGAGCGCGCGGCGGCGGTCAGAGCACTGGCGAGCGGTCGGGTTGTTACGCGCAGTGGGGATCTCGAGCCACGTGCCGTAGGCGGGAGCGTTCAGGTCGATCCAGGTCACCAGGCGGTCCCAGGCCTCCTCCTCGAGGCGGACGTTGCGGTGGCCCTTGCGGAGCATCTGGACCAGGGGGGAGGTGTCGGCATGGTAGTCGGCCACCGGGAGCATGCGCGGGTCGCCCTCCAGCCCGGGACTACGGACGAACCGGCGCAACGCATAGAACGACGGAGGGAAGGGGGCATCCGATAGGGGGAATGTTCTGGGCTCGGCCCGGCGAAGATCCGGCGGAGTCTTCCCGTCGGCCCGTTGCTGGGAGCCTGTGGTGAGCGTAGCCGAACCATTGTGGCAGCCGATGCAGTACTTGTCCAGGACGGGCTGCACCTCGCGGTCCCAACTGAACCCGCGCACGGGGCCGTACCAGGGCTTGATCTGCGACGGTTCGCCGGCGAGCGCGAGTGTGCTGCGGTTCGGGGACGCGCTGTTCCTGTCTTCGTGGCAGCCGACGCACGAGACCGCCTCGCCCGGCATGGCCGTGAACCAGCTTCGCATCAACTGGAGCGCTTTGCCTTCGGCGTCGAGCGGCTGCACGACGAGCGGCGTGTTCGCCGGCACGGTGAAGTAGGCCGAGCCGTCCTGCGCCACGGGCACGGTGCCGAGGACCCGCCGCACGTCCCACGGGCCGTCCATGCCAACGTAGTCTTCGATGCCCGAAGTGCCAAAGTAGTTGAAGTGGTAGGTGAAGAGGCGGAGCCTCTTGACCGTCCCGCGCGGAATCCCCGCGAGCCCAGGGCCGGCATAGATGTCGGACAGGTAGACGGTCGCCTCGCGGGAGCCGGGTGTGACGCGATCGGGGATCACGGGAGGACGCGGCGTCTTGCGCAAGGGCACGGGCTCGAAGAGCACGGAGCCTTCTTCCTCGCGGATCAGGAGCAGGTTGTCGAAGACATCCGCCAGGTAGATGCCCCAGCGCGAGTCGGGGGCCGGCTGGCACGAGACGAGGAAGTGCTTGTCGCTCAAGGGATAGGGGGTGAGGAACTTCGGCCAGGAACCGGAGACCAACTGGTCCACCATCTTCGCCTCGACCTTCTGGCCCCTGCCCGGGATGCGCTGGACGACGCCGTCCGCCTGCTGCCGGCCCCTGGCGACGTCGAACAGGACCAGTTCCCCCGCCCGCGCGGTGCCGTGATGGCCGGAGATGACGCCCACGAACTTCGTAGCGTGGCCGGGAATGGGGCGAGCGAAGAAAATGCGATTCGGCCAGTAGCTGCTGCTCGCGTAATAGGCCCTCTGCTCCGTCCCGTCGGGATTCATGGTGAAGACCCGCGCGCTGAACGCGTGCGCGATGTCGGTGTACTCCCATCGCGTATAGAGAACGCGTCCGTCGCTCATCACCGTGGGGTAGAAGTCGTGGTCCTGGTCGAAGCAGAGGCGGCGGATGCCCGAGCCGTCGGCGTTCATCACGCAGAAGTTGGCGACCTCGTCGAGCCGCCGCTCGCACGGGACGGACTGGAAGCAGGCTGACGAGGCGAAGAGGATCCGGCCGTCGGGCAGGTAGCAGGAATCGTAGCTGTCCACGTCGGGCTCGTCCCCGCGCGTCACCTGGCGCAGGCCACTGCCGTCCACGCCGATCTCGAAGACCTGCCAGCGGTCGTGGCTGCCGATGGAGGAGAAGAGCAGCCGCTCGGCGTCGAAGTGCAGGTTCACGTTGCCGACGTACACGGGCTTTTCGGGCCGGAACAGGGTGGTGAGCTGCCCCTCGGGCCGGGCGGGCGACAGTACGGCGATCTCGTTGTCGAACGGCACTTGCCGCAACACGCCGTTGCCCTGGAAGTTGATCGGGAATCCGTTGAGCAGCCCGATGGGATCGTTGTCCCCGAACGGCACCGTCCGGAGCTCAGACCGTGCAGCCTGGTGCGGCTGGCGCCGGTCCTTCCGCTTCACGAGCAGGAGCCGGTCGAAGTCCAGGAGCGGGTTGGACAGGAGCGCTTCGCGCCGGAGCGATTCGAACCGCTCGACGGCCTTCTGGAGCCTCTCGGCATCCCCGGGTTGCCCCGGCGTCTTCGGTGCGCCAGCCATCGTCTCCCGCAGTTCCAGGATCTGCCGGAGATACCCCGGCCCCTTGGGATACCGGGTGCCGTAGGTGCGCACCAGATCTTCCACGGCAAGCCGCAGGGACTCGATGTTCGCATCCCATCCGCCCAGGGCCTTCTCGATGTCCCTGGACCTGTAGTACAGCTCGCGGACCGGCTGCATATCCGAGACCTTCCTCACGTTCTTCGCCAGCTCGTGCGCTCGCGCCGCCAACCCCGCCCGCGTGGCGGCAGCATAGCGTTCGGCCAGCACGCTCGGCCTGTCGAACGGCCAGTCCTCGGTCCAGACGTTGTCCTGCCGCTCGGCGGCCACTTGCTGGAGAGATGCTGTGGTCGGGAAGTCGCGCTCGAGCAATGCCCATAGCGCATCGCGTCGCAGCTTGCCCGAGCCGGGCGGTTCCGTCCCCTTGCCGGCGAACTCGGCCTCCTGCCGGGCGAGAGCGGCCCGGCTGGCCGCCAGCGTCTCGTACCACGTGGCCTCCCGGGTGTAATATCCGAAGGGGCCATCGCCCACCCTCACCTCGCACTGGGCAAAGGAGAGGGAGCAGACGCGGTTGTCAGGACTTGCCGAGCACCCAACCAGCGCCGGATACCCGGCCATCCGCGCATGGTCCTTGTTCCAGGTGACCATCCAGTCCGCAGGCTCGGGATGGCCGTCCCCCCAGGCTTTCCCCTTCAACTCCGTCGCCGACTTATGCAGCTTCATCCAGTACCATTCGCCGGGCCGGTAGCGGAACTCGCACCCCGGCGCCCATTCGACGTAGTCATGCACAAACTCGAGCTTTCCCCCGTGGAACACGAGATTGAGTCCGTTCCCGCTGGCCGGGTCGGCGCAGACACCGACGCCGGCTCGCGCCCAATCGTCGTCGGCCCACGCGTCCAGGCGCAGCCTGGCGGTGATCATGACTTCGGATGAGACGTTGTGGCCTTCGCCAACGAGGATGAGCGCCTTCGTCGGGTCCGCGCCCGCCGGATCGGTCATCCGGAGGCATCCGTCCTTCAGTTCCCACTTCCCGCCGATCGTCTTCCATTCCTTGGCGAGACCCTTCGAGAAATCGCACGAGAAGACTTGCCTCGCCGGCAACCCGGGCGTGCTGCGTCCCCCGGCGGGATTAGGTCCATCGCCGGCCAGCGCAGGGAGTGCCAGCGCCCAGAGCGTCAGCGTGGCCATGGCCGCCGCCCAGGATGCGTGCGGATGCGGATGTCGGCATTGCATCACGGCGTCGTCGCCCTTTCTCCAGGCCAAACCCGGTTGTCCAACCAGCGCGCGACTACTCCTTGGCCTTGCCACCCGGCGGCTTCTGAGATTTCTCGATGGCCGTGCGGTAGTAGCCGTCGTCGTGCTTCTGCTTCCATCCGTCGGTCGGCGCCGGGAGCGTCGGCCGGTGCTTCGCCCACATGTCCTTGACGAACGCCTCCTTCTCCTGCCAGGCCCAACCGTGCCGGGACCATTCGTGGTCGTAGTCCTTGCCGGTCGTCTCCTTGAGGGTCTTGACGAATGCGGCGTCGTCCTCGAACATCCAGCGGTCCTCGTAGTCGAAGAAGGCGTCGTGGCCCCAGGCACCCTCGGCGTGCAGGAGCCTGAGGGCGAGGGCCTGGGCGACCCAGCCGCCGCTCGTGCAGGTCCGGCGGTACGCCTCGCTGGTGTTCTGGCCGTCTTTCCACTGCGAGGGAGGCATGTGCTCGTAGGGACCCCAGGGGTTGCCTCGCCCGCGATTGCGGCCGACCCCCGTGGCGGCGTCAATGCCCGAATGCCCGGCGAAGACGACCTTGGCCCCCGTCCAGCAATCGCCGTACGCGGTCTGCTCGTCCTCGCCGAAGCTCACCTTGGGGAAGGACTTGTTGATGTTGGCCAACTCCTCATCGCCGAGGAGGAGTCCCGCGAAGACGATGGGGAGCTTGCGCCCGCTGCCGTGCCCGCCCCAGCCCGTCCAGCCGGGATGGCCTGCGCGGACCATGCCGCCGAGGTCAACGCCTATCTGGACGTAGTTGACGAGCAGCGGCTCCTTCTGCTCGGGCTTGAAGTCGGTGCAGAGCAGCAGCGCACAGACGCCGGAGACGCGGCCGTACTCCATCCCGTATTGCGGCATGTTCTCCACGGGCTCCTCGAAACCGAAGAAGCCGGTGCCGACCCAGGGCCGCTGGGTGAAGCGGATGAACAGGTCAATACTCTTCGGCACGCTCTGGGTCGCGGCGGCGTTGGGCAGCAGGTCACGCTTCAGGTTGCGGGCCAGGTAGATCCTCGCCTGGCGGTCGCAGAAGGCTGGGCGGAAGGCGTCCGCCGGCTGCGGCTCGGCCAGGCAGGTGAGCACCGCGGCCGTGCGGATGGGGCTGCTGTCCTCCACGCCGCGCTCGATCTTGTTCCGCAATTGGGCGTGGAGCACCAGGTTCTTGGGCATGCTGATAGTCGAGACGAGCGAATCGCCGGGCTTCATCGCCATGGGCAGCTTCCGGATGAGCGAGGGGTCGAACCAGTTTCGCACCCCGCTGTCGTAGGCAACCTTCATCTGGGCCGGCGGGTTGAGCATGAAGCCGTTGCGGACGCGCTGCTCGACGCTGCGCTCCTTGTCCATGTGGTCCAGTTGGCGCTTCGGGATTTCGTTGCCGTAGAGCGGCTTCGGTTCGATCGCAGTGACCGTCGCCGGCCCGACGACGTACCAGTCGCCGTTGATGAACTGCCCGACGCGAGCCGGCTTCTCGAACGTCCAGGTGATGCCGCACTGCGAGACGCTCTCCTTGAGCGGCAGGTCTTCGAGCTTGGGTGTCGCTGGGGCGTTATCCTTGGTGTAGATGACCGCGGGCCGTTTCGTGGCCATCTCGGCGGCGACTGCCTTCTCGTCGTAGGGATCGGCCTCGATGACGGGAATGGTCTTCACGGGGCCGCCGAGGGTCACCGACACGTCGTCCACCCAGAGCGTCTGCTCGTTGCCCTTGCCGGTGTCGCCCCAGATGGCGATGGCGCGGAAGCCCTTCAGACCCGCCTTGCCGGCGTCGAGCGTACGGTTGACATCCTTGTCGTTGTGGAGGAACTGGATGCCCGCTTCCTCATCGAAGTCGATGGTCCACTTGTGCCAGCCGGCCGGCGCGCGGTTGACGCCGAGCCAGAGCAACTGGTCGAACCAGTCCTTGGCATTGCACGCGCTGGCGGTGTAGCCTTCGCTGCCGCCGAGATAGTTGGCGTAGAGGATGCCGATGGCCAGCACCTTCCCGTCGCCCTGGACGAGGCCCCATCGCGGGCCGACGCGATGGGCCTTCACGTCTTGGGGTGTGGTGCAGTCGTCGTACGCCCAGAGCTCGACCTTGCCCGATTCGTCCCTGTCGCGGAGCTTCAGCAGGGCCATGCCGTTGGGGCCGACCTTGAGCGAGCCGCCCTTGCCTTCGCGGCCCTTCGTCAGGTCGATGGTCACGTCGCCCGTGATCGTCCAACTGGCCAGGGCTTCGTTGCTGTCAAAGGTGAACTTCCTGTCTGCCTCGCCGGCAGGCTTCTCCTGGCTCCAGACTGGGCCCGACAGGCCCGCGACGGCTGCCGCCAACAGACCGAGCACCAATGCCTGATTCCACATGAGTGTTCCCTTTCACCACGCCGATTCTCCCTCTCCCTCTGGGAGAGGGTAGGGTGAGGGAGCCTGGGACACCACCGTGCGCCGTCCTGGGGGCCCTCACCCCAGCCCTCTCCCGGGGGGAGAGGGAGCCAGCCTGACAGCTCAGAGGCGTAGTCTACGCCGCGCCCCGTGGGTATGCAAGCCGTCCTGCCTGCAAAGGGTGTCCGAAGAAGGACGCAACCCCTGCGTCACCTGGACGCTGCACAGAACCGTCTGCGGATGAAGCTTCTCAGGAGCCACCCCGAGGAAACGCTTGCACTGAGGGAGTCTTCGACTACAATCATCATCGGCAGCGGCCGCGTGAGCGGAATCACCGTCACACGGGACAACAAGATATTCGCCGTCGGCGAGTGGAGCGGCGTCACGGAGGTCGACATCCGGGAAGGGACGATTCGCAAGCAGTTCGCCCTACCGGCGCCCAAGGGCGTGACGCCGGGCAAGGCAAGCCATCCCTACGCAATCGCCTCGGATTCCAAGGGCAGGCTCTACGTCTCCGAGGTCCAGAGCAAGACCGTCCAGATCTGCGACGCCGACGGCAAGCTGCTCTCGACGCTCGACCCCGGCTTCGGCGACCCCCGCGGGCTGGCGGTGGCCGCCCTGGGCGGCAAGCTGTGCCTCGCCGTCGCCGATTTCGCCAAGCGCTGCGTGTGGGTACTTGAGCTCAGCGACACGACCCTTCAGATCCTGGACACGCAGAGGATCGCGGACGAGCGGGTTCCTCTGTGCACCGCGTTCGACGCGGCGGGGAGGCTCTACGTCGGCACCCAGTCGGGCATTGACCGCTTCGAGGCAGGCAAGAGGACTGGCCACTGGCAAAGCCAGTTCAACGCCAAGGGCCATCAGGTGTGGGGCGTCGCCATTCGGGGCGACCTGCTGGTCTGTTCGGAAGGGAGTGACAACGAGAAGCACTGGATGAAGGCCACCCTGGCCGACTTTAAGCCGGCCCAGTGAACCCCTCTGGCTGCCCTCGCCGTCGGAAGTCGTTCGGAAAGGAGCCACTATGCGATCGGCGAACACCGCAGTTCTGTGTCTGACTCAACTTGCTGTTGCGGGCTGGCTCGGGGGCTGTGCCGGGCCGGTGCAGCGGGCGAATTCCACCCTCGCTACGGACGAATGCCCCTGGGCCTGCACGTTCGAAGACGGGACAACCCAGGGCTGGACGGGCACCGACAAGGGAACGGTCGGCGTCAGCGACGAGCACCCCGCCAGCGGCCGGAAGTCGCTTCGGGCCGATCTGGCGCCCGGGCCATATCCGGGGATCGGCATAGACTTCAAGACCCCGCAAGACTGGTCCAAGTGCCAGGCCCTCCGTTTCCGGGTCCTCAATGCCTCCGGCGGCCCTGTGACGCTGTGTGTGAGGGTTGACGATGCCGACAGCCGGGACTTCTCGACCCGGTACAACAATGACATGGATCCGCACAAGCTGACCCCGGGCGACAATGAGGTGGAAGTCCCCATCGCGGCGCTGCGGCAGGGGGGCTTCCTGTCCCGTGGCCTGGATGTCAGCAGGATCCGCGTCATGCGCGTGTTTTCCGTCGAGCTCAAGAGCCCCGTGACGCTGTTCTTCGACGACTTCCATCTGGTCTGCCAGAGACCGTCCGGCCCGGATGTGCTCGTTCTGGCTGACCTGGGCGCGAAAGCCCCCCGGTGGTCCGCGAACAACGGCGCGGCCGGCGGAATTGTGCCCAGCCCCGCCGGCGCCGGCCCGGCGCTACAGGTGGACCTGCCCGTCGGGAGCCCCTATCCCGGGGTATCCTTCCACGTGGCGGAGCGGAACTGGCTGAGCTATGATCTCCTGAGCCTCGATGCCTACTGCCCCGCCGATGCGCCCTCGCCACGCGATATCAACCTGAAGATCCTGGACGCCGTGGGCCGCAGCCAAACGGTCGGCTGTCATCTTCAGAAAGGGGCCAATTCGATCTGCGTGCCGCTGGAAATGGTGTCCTCCGTCTCGCTTGGGCGAGTCAGCGAAGTGGTGATCTTCAGCGGGACGCCCCAGGCCAAGGAGGTGGTCTACCTGTCCAGCCCCGTCCTGCGCCGCGTGAACCTGGTGCAGCATTCCGCGGTGCGCGACGCGAAGGCCGCCGACCCCGCTCTGACCCTGGACATGACGGACTTCAAGGTGCCGCGGAATACGTGCTTCCTCGCGATGGTGTACATTCCGCTGGCTGGCGGCAGGACCCGCGCGGTTCGCTGCAATTCCCCCGGCCGAGATGCAGTGAGATACGCCATCGGAGCCGACGCCCTCGCCGGGTACGCGGCGGGCAAGCCGATCCAGATCTGGATGTACGTGTCGGACCACGGAACGTGGTGTTGGTGGCGCCGCAGCGTGGCGTACCAGGGGAAACCGCTCGTGGTTCGTTTCGATTGAACGCCCCGCGGTTTGCGGGAGACTTGAGAGGCGGTCCGCCCCTCCGGCGCGGAAACGTCTTCCGCCACGGAGTGGCGGGGTCCGTTTGGAGGAGCGAGCCGTGATGTTTCCGTTGATGCTCATTGCAGGCTGTGCCACCGCGGCAGCCGCGGAAGCTCCGCCGGTGCGCCATCCCAATCTGCTGCTCAACCGCGAGGAGATCGAGGAGGTGAAAGCTAAGATTCGCCAGCACCCATGGGCCGCGCGGCTCCTCGAGCGGACCCGGGAGATGGCGAAGGAGGGCCGAAACGTCCGCGAGGCCGCGCTCGCCTATGTCCTCACCGGCGAGAGGGGCTACGCCGATCGCGCTCGCCGCGAGCTCCTGGGCACCGCCCGCTCGATGATGCCCACCTACGAAAAGCTCGACCTGAAGCTCCAGCCCGAGTTCGGCGCCTGGACGTCCTGGAGCACCTACGCCTGGGCCTACGACCTGACCCATGAGACCTTCTCGGACGAGGAGCGTCAACAGGTCGAACGCTGGCTCCGAACGGCCTGCAAGGTGGTCATCGAGGGCGACAAGCTCTGGACGACCACCCCCAACTTGATCTTCGGGAAGCACTTCAACGTCGCGCTCGTCGGCTACTGCCTGGGCGACAAGGAACTGATCGAGTGGGGCCTCAACGACCCCGGCACCCACGGGCCGCAGCGCGGCGGCTTCTACCCCGTGCTCGACTCGATGATCAACGACGGCTGTTTCTGGGCAGAGACGCCCATCTACGCCCTCCACTACGACGTCCACGCCATGCTCGCCCTCGCCGAGGCCGCGCGACACTACGACGGCACCGACCTCTACCACTACGTCTCCAAGAAGAGCGGCGGCTCCATCAAGTCCCTCCTCGACGGCTACATCCGCATGGGCTATCCTCTGGAGCGAACGGGGATCGGGGCCGGCGCCATCCGCATGGCGACCTATGGCGACGGCTCGACCTCCTACAGCCCCAGCGGCACGCTCCTGGAGACCTACCTCGCCCCCGGCGACCTGTTCTGCGGCAACCTCGAGATCGCCTACAAGCGCTACCGCGACCCCGCCTATGCCTGGCTGCTGCGCTTCAACGAGAACCGCGACGCGAACGTGACCTATGGCCGTGCCGTCTGGGGCCTCCTGGCCCTCACCCACGGCGAGCCGTTGCCAGAGAACCCAACGCCCCCGCCCGCGCCGAGCGGCGTCTACCCAAGCCAGGGGTTCGCCTTCCTGCGAGCCGACGAGTCGCCCGCCTACTGGACCTCCGGCGCCCTCGCCGCCCTGGTCATGCTCGGCAAGCCCATCGGCCACGGCCACAACGACTTCTACGGCCTCGTCCTCCACGGCAAGGGCCGCCTGCTCTACCCCGACCTCAACGTCATCCAGTATGAGCCGACACATCTCCGATGGACCCACGGAGGCATCGGCCACAGCACCCTGCTCGTGGACCAGCAGTCGCCCGAGGGCGGGCCGTTCACCACGAGGCAGGAGTTCGGCCCGGACCTCAAGTTCTTCGCCATCGAGGGGAGCGCCTTCAAGGGCGTTGATCAGTCGCGCACCCTGCTCCTGACGAAGGAGTACCTCGCCGACGTCTTCCACGCGGCGGACCGCAATGGGGACGCGCGCGTCTTCGACTGGGTGCTGCACGGGCTGGGCCGCCTCTTCCCGGGGAACCCGGCCGCCTATCGCCCGACGCATGCGCTCGTGCCGTTCTACTGGTGGGTGGACAACGAACGCGACCGAGAGGTTGATGGCCTGTGGCGGATGGATTGGATTCAGTCGAGTGCCGGCGTCACCCGACCCGTAGGGCGTGCAAACCTGCACGCGGGACAACCGCCATTCGGCGATGCCTGGTTCGAGGCGAGCGTCGGCGTCCGAATGACGATGCTCGGGGCCAAGGGCACGGAGGTCTTCTGCGGCGACGGCCCGCTCACCGACGGGCCGCCTTACCATCGGATCGAGGGGAATCCGGAAGGCTCTTCGCCCCTGGTGGTCGCGCGCCGCCGCGCCCAATCGGCGAGTTACGCCGCCGTCCACGAGCCGTACGACGGGCGGCCCGCGATCCGGGAGGTCCGGCGGATTGCCGAGACGGCGAAGGCCGTCGCGCTGGCCGTCCGGACGCCCAGTTTCACGGACTACCTGATGGTCGCGTTCGATGGGAAGGAGCACGCTCTGGCCGCGCCGACGGGCGAAGCGTTCGCCTTCGGCAACTACGGCTTCGTGCGCGTCCACGGCGACGCGGTGGCCATCTCCGGCGACGTGAAGGGCTTTGCCATCAAGGCGGACGCGCTCGACCTGAAAGCCCAGGCGACCGCCGGCGGCAAGAGCATGCCTCTCGTGCGCCAAGGCGGCTTTGTCCGATTCGGCAGCGTGCCCGAGGGCATTCCTCCGAGTCCCGGCGAGCCGGACAAAGCCGATCCCATCGAGGAAGGCGGCTGGCTCCACGCCTGGACCCAGCCCGAAGAGCTGCACCTGCCCGCCA
>Ga0315274_10011970_pt1 | contig 12406 bp, 11 predicted proteins | sample YL17G02_20_MG_FD_203700 | JGI IMG/M metagenome (GOLD analysis project Ga0315274, IMG submission 203700) | Sediment microbial communities from Yellowstone Lake, YNP, Wyoming, USA - YL17G02_20 | ecosystem: Environmental > Aquatic > Freshwater > Lake > Sediment | place: USA: Wyoming | collected... | reverse complement strand
CCACGATGATCCTCAGGGTGTCAACAATCCCCGGGAGACTCGCTGGAAGAAGAACCTTCCGGATCACCTGAAATCGTTTTGCTCCCAATGTATAGGCCGTCTCCAGCATATCCTTATGCACATTCTTGGCTACAACGGCCACCATCAGCACGAGTTGGAAAAAACTGCCGACAAAGATGATCGCAATCTTTTCAATATCACCGATCCCGAGCCAGAGGATGAACAGGGGGATGAAAGCAGAGGCAGGCATATATCGAACGAAACCCACCACCGGTTCTGTAACCGCCTCTGCAACCTTGAAAGTCCCCATGACCAATCCTATTGGGACTCCGATAATGGCTGCGACGATAAACCCCACCATCACCCGGTATACACTGTTAAGGATATCGGCTGTGAACCCTAAATCGGTGAAAAGATCGACCCCGGCCTGGAAGACCCTTCCCGGGGACGGAAGAAATAAAGGATCAACAAATCCTCCGTAGGTAAGAATCGACCAGATGAGGAGAAAGAAGGCAAAACTGCTCAGGGCAAGGATTAAATAGAGGCCTTTGTGGATGGGCTCCCTCGGACTGAGAAGATCTTCAAATCTCCGGGGAGCCCGCTCCCGCTGTTTATCTTTCTTTCCATCCATTGGTTAAAGGAATGAACCGTCAATCAAATCGGCCGCCTTTGGTTTGGATTTGATCAGTTTCAATTCAAACCAGAGGTCCGCAGCACGTTGGGTCACCGTGTAAAGGAGACCGGGTTTTTGCGGTGTCCCAAAGTAATCCTTATTTTCCTTAGACCCGTAGAACCGAACACCTGTCTTCTCTTTGGTAAACTCTTCAGGTTTTTGTCCCGTGAATTTGGCCATGATGGGATCTGCTTCTTTCGGATTCTCGGCAGCAAATTTGACCGCCTCATTCCATCCGGCTACGATCTTCTTCACGTCAGCCCCCCTCTTTTTCAAGAAGTCAGGTTTGAAGGCAAGCGAGTCAACGATAATCCCAGGGGTCTTATCGCTTGAAAGGAGGACATGGCCAAAAGGTGTCTCTCTTGCCTTGGAGAGCCACGGTTCCCACGTCACTGCGGCATCGACCTTCCCTGCTACAAAGGCGGAGCCCGCATCGCCCGCCTTCATATCGATCGTCTTGAGATCAGCAAGCTTCATCCCATTTTCTTTCAGTACATAATTGAGCCAGAAGTAGCTCGCTCCTGCACCGAGTTGAGCCGCTACAGTCTTCCCTTTGAGATCTTTGATCGTCTTAATCTCTTTTTTCGACACAATGCCGTCACCGCCATGTGAATCATCAAGGGCTAAGACCTGTTTCACTGGAATCGGGTTTTCGGCTGCGGCTGTCATCACATGCGTATCCACCGTCGTCGCCATTCCCTGGATTTTGTCGCCCGCAAAGGCCGCCCTTCGGTCTGCAGGGCTTTCGATCACAACGATCTCCACCTCTATGCCCTGTTTCTTGAAAAATCCCTTTTCCTTAGCCAGGTACAATGGAGCATATCCAAGCCAGGTGGACATCCCTAATTTGATAGGCTCAGCACCAAACGCAGACCCAGCTACAAGAAATACCAAAACCATCATTCCCACAACCCAACTCTTCTTCATACTCTGTTCCCTCCTTCTTTGAATTTATCTGGTCCAGAAGTTCTCCCCGTAATTCCTGGACAAGAAATCGTGTGAAATTATTATCATAAAGATTAAAGAAAATCAAATAATTTATCGCGACTTAAAATAATCCCCCTACCCCCCTTTCCACTCTCTGTAGCAGCTCCCCAGATTCGATCAGGAGTTGGATCTTTTTTATATCCTCACTGAACCTCCGATCTCCCTTGATCGGCGGAACTTTCTCTCTAACGACTCGATACGCCTCTTCAACCCCAATTCCGGGCCGTAGGGGAAGCAGGAATTCCAGCCCCTGTGTAGCACACAGCAATTCCATCGCCAAAATATACTCCACATTCTTTACAATATCCCTTCCCTTTCTGGCGGCGATCGTTCCCATCGATACATGGTCTTCTTTATCTGCAGAGGTGGGGATGGAGTCGACGCTTGCAGGATGGGCGAGGATTTTATTCTCAGAGGCCAATGCAGCAGCACTCACTTGGACCATCATCAATCCCGAATGGAGCCCTCCTTCAGGAGTAAGAAATGCAGGCAATCCGGATAAGGCGGGATTGATCAATTTTTCAATCCTTCTCTCGGAGATCCCTCCCAATTCGGCGACCACTATCCCCAGGAAATCAAGGGCAAAGGCAACCGGCTCTCCGTGGAAATTCCCGCAGTTCAGGATCTTTCCTTGATCGGGAAAGATCAAAGGATTGTCCGTCGCTGAGTTCACTTCGATCTCAAGGATCTTACGAACAAATGCCAATGCATCTCTCACCGCCCCATGGACCTGGGGAATGCAACGAAGGGAGTACGCATCTTGAATCTTTGAACAGAATTTGTGAGATTCGGCAATTTCACTATCGCGGTCCAATTTCTGAAAGTTTTTTGAAACCGCAAGGTGCCCTGGAAAGGGGCGTACTTTCTGAATATCCAGATCGAAAGCGCTGAGCGTTCCCTTCAGTGCTTCTAAAGTGCATGCACCAACGATGTCTGCCACCTTACAAAGCCGCTCCGCTCTGAGAAGGGCCAAAAGTCCAACAGCAGTCATGACTTGAGTGCCGTTGATGAGGGCAAGACCCTCTTTTGCCTTTAAGGTAACAATAGGAATGCCTGCTTTCTCCATTGCCTTCTTCCCTGGCATCACCTTCCTCTGAAATACCGCCTCTCCCTCCCCTATCAGAACGGATGTGAGGTGGGCTAATGGTGCAAGGTCTCCGCTTGCACCCACAGACCCTTGTTCGGGGATCAGAGGGTGGACACCTTTGTTGATCATATCAATGAGTCGCTTCAGAACCTCCATCCGAACCCCTGAATACCCCATGGCAATCACGTTTGCTCTGAGCACCATGATGGCACGGGTTGTCACTTCGTCGAAGAGGGGTCCCACCCCGACCGAATGGCTTCGGATGAGATTTCTCTGAAGTGCCTCGATCTGAGATCGGTCAATCAACTGGTCGGAGAGCATTCCGAACCCTGTGGTCACCCCATAAATCTTCTCGCCTTGTCGAAGAGCCTTCTCAATAAAATCTCTTGACCGTCTCACCTTTTTTGCTACGGAAGAGGAGAGTTTCACCTGGGCCCTTCCTTCGGCCAACTCCAATACTTCCTCCAAGGTGAGATGTTCGCCGTCAAGTGTAACTCTAATCATGTTGTCACCCTCCTATCCTCACTACCCTCATTTTTTAGTAGGTGATCCCCACATCAGGGCATTTGGGGAAATGTGATAAGAATAATTTTATTGCTTTTGCCCGTGTCCGGGTTTCTTTAAAAAATTTTCCTGACCAATCTTTCCATGAACAGGACATACTCTTCGGCATTCCCAGCAGGCAAAGAGTTTGAAACCCCTTGGAGTCGTCATCATATGGAACTTCCGACATTGTTTCTGGGCCACCTTCCCTCTTCGGATAGCCTTCGCAGGACACGATCTGATGCAAAGATTACAGCCTGTACAAAGTACTTCTTTAAAGAGCGGATCACCCTTCAAAGGCAAATTCGTGACGATCGAAGTGAGATTGACCCGGTTTCCAAACTCCGGTGTCATCAAAAGCGAGTTTCTCCCTAATTGACCTAAACCTGCTAAGACAGCGGCGTGTTTATGCGAAAGATCACCTCTTCCATGTTGTTTTTCAGCATCCCATGAAAGATAGGGCATATCCGCAGGAATCGCTAATGCTCTCCCTCCTCTTTTTTCGATGAAGCAAGATAATTCATATGCACAGTTATCAAGAGCACCAAAGAGGTTTTCATAAACCCTCGTTATAGCTGCCCTGGACTTTCCGTTTAATACTCCGATGGGGAAATATTTCCCAATAACAATCACTGATTGGGCATCTGACATCACATCCCTTGGGTTGAAACCTTTTGGGGCCTTTTCAAATCTTTCTACTGGAGCAATACCAACCACATCAGCTCCTTTTCGCTTTGCAAATCCCTTTATCTTGTCTTCCCATCCTCTTCTCATTAACGTCTTCATGAACCACCTCTATGATGAAACCTTAATTACTTTTAAGCTCTTCAAGTATCTTTGATTGGGCCCGGTCGACCTCAATCAAAAAAATCGATGACCTGTCTTCCGTATCCCATTCGTTCATCCATGAAGACCAAAAACTTTGTCAAAATATCCCGTTCTGCCAACACCCGAACCCCTCGGTGAAACCATGTGGCTCGTTTATTCCATGGACAGACACGGATGCAGACAGAGCAGTGCGATCCGTTCTTCACCCACCAATCGAGACATTTCATGGCATGAACAGGCCACTTCAGCAGACCTCGGGCGTTCGATTCATCCCAGGGTTCAGCGGTCCGCTCTCCTGATTTGATGGCACCGCTCGGACAGTGGCGTGAGCATCGTTCGCATTTCTCACAGAAGGCTTGAACCCCAATGTCCACCGGGCGGTCCGCCTCCAGCGGAAGATCGGTAAAGACCTTGCCGATTCTGCACCTGGGCCCGAACTCCCGTGTCATGAGTAACCCCATTCGTCCCATTTCCCCCAGACCTGCATCCACAGCAAAGGCAATATTGATCCCTAATTCGTTGACCGATGGAATCGCTTTGTAACCGATCTCCCTGATGAAGGTGGCCAAGGAGCAAGCGGTAAATCCCATCTTTGAATAGACCAGGTCGGTATCAGGTTCAACCGCAGGAGTCCGTTTGATCATTTCATAGTCCATCTCCTGAATAAGGACGATAACATATTGATAGCCTTCCGCGATCTCGATCGGCTCCCCGGGCTGTCCTGCCCCACAGTAATGGGCATTCTGGTATCCCCAGTGGCTGTAAACCCATGATCGGTTCAATTTGGCAATCCCCACCAGATCGGCACCGAGCCAGTGGGCCACTTTTTTGATGATCCGTGTCATCTCGTTCGATGTCAACTGCTCAACCTTGAATTCCCGGTTGAACTGAGCCTCACTTTCTCTTCCATACTGTGTCTGTCTCATGACATATTCCACGGTTCGACCTGAAACCCAGAGGCCGTGATCGAGAACCGTCTTTCCACGAATCTTTCTCTTGATATTCTCAACACTCTTTTCATGCATCTTGTCGTATTTACTTCCGGCTGGATCGACCCTGCCCCTGCTAAACCCTGTGAGACGGTCATCGAATCGCTCAAAGGGGCCTACGATATATTTTTTGTAAGTTGGCTCACTGACAAACTTCATCGGCTAACCCCTTTCATATTCCCATATAGGCCTTTTTCAGATGTTCATCTTTCAGGAGTTCGGCCCCTGTTCCACTTAAAACAATCCGGCCATTCTCAAGGACATAACCACGATGGCACATATTGAGAGCGTTAAAGACATTCTGTTCCACTAAGAGAATGGTCACTTTCTCCCTGTTGATTTCCTGAAGAGTCTGAAAGGTTTTTCCCACAAGGATAGGAGCCAACCCTAAAGAGGGTTCATCCACCGTGAGGAGTATCGGCTTTGCCATCAAACCTCTGGCAATCGCCAGCATCTGTTGTTCTCCTCCACTCAGGGACCCAGCTATTTGATTCTTGTGTTCGTAGAGTTGGGGAAATAGTTCATAAACTTTTTTTATAGAATCGCTGATCCTTGTCTGAGACCTCTGAGCATAAGCACCGACTTCTAGGTTTTCTTGGACCGTCATGAGCGGAAAGACACGTCGGCCTTCAGGGATGTGGACGATTCCGCTTTCCACAATTTCATAGGGAGGCTTTCTGACGAGTTGTTTCCCTTGAAATTGTATTGATCCCGACGTTTTTTTCAGGAGGCCTGAAAGGGACCGTAAAAATGTACTTTTGCCGGCTGCATTGGCCCCGACAATGGAAACAATTTCTCTCTCATTAACTTCGAGATCGATGTCAAAAAGCACCTGAACATCGCCATAATAAACTTTCAATTTATCAACCTTGAGCAATAAGGTATTCCTCCCCCAAGTAGGCTTTGATAACTTTTTGGTCAGATACAATCTGGGATGGCTCTCCTTCAGCAATTTTTTCTCCATAGTTTAAAACAATAATTCTGTGCGATACCCTCATGATGACGCCCATAATATGTTCTATGATGAAGAGGGCAATTCCGGAATCAGCTAAGTTTCTCATCAATCTTGTCATCTCTTGAAGTTCAGTTGGGTTGAGACCTGCCATGACCTCATCCAACAAGAAAAGTTTGGGCGAAGTGGCCAGCCCTCGGGCAATTTCGAGCCTTTTCCGGTCTGCAATAGTGAGATTTCTTGCAAGAAGATCCCTTTTTCCGCACAGCCCGACGAACTCCAGAATCTCCTCTGCCTTTCTTTCTGCCTTTTTTAAAGTTTTCTCCCTACTTAAAGCACCGATCATAACATTCTTGATCACGGGGATATTACTGAATGGTTTTGTGATCTGAAATGTCCTACAAAGTCCTAACATACAAATGATTTCCGGATTCAACCTGGTAATATCAATGTTGTCAAATTTAACATACCCTGTTTTTGTGCGATAAAATCCGCTGATGACATTAAAGAGCGTCGTCTTACCAGCCCCATTAGGTCCAATGAGGCCAACCACATCGCCTGGTTCGATTGCCAAACTGATATGGTTGAGGACCGCGTTTCCTCCGAACCACTTACTCACGTCATGGACTTCAAGCATGAAAAACCTTTCTCCATTAAATCTTCTTCAATCCGGGAACCCTCTCCTTGAGGCTTGTGGAAATTCCCTGAGGCATATATAAAAGAACAAGGACAAGAATGATTCCATAGATGATCATATGGAGGCCGGGCAAGGATGTTCCCATTTTTGCTCGAAGCAGGATGGTGATGGGAACAAAGATCATCGCTCCAATTGCTGGGCCAAGGGCTTTTCCAATCCCACCCACGATTGCAAAAAGAGCCACCTGGACTGAGATCTGGATTCTGATGACGCTTGTTGGATCAATAAAAACGACATATTGGGCATAAAAGGTACCGATGATGGCTGAAAGAAATGAACTCAGACCCATGGCGATCAATCTCACCTTACCCGTTCTGACCCCGAGGGCACGTGCTGCATCCTCATTCTCTCGAAAAGCTGTAAGATAATATCCAAGCCTCGAATGCTCGATGGCATATGAGATCCCAATTACCATAAGAAAAAAGAAGAGACCAATATAGACATAGGGTAGTTTGCTGGCAAAAGAAAAATTGTATAGGCTTGGTTGAATCGGTAGGGCAAGCCCTTCGGACCCTCCGGTGAGAGGTCGCCAATTCACAGCGATGATATAACCCACCTCGCCGAAGGCCAAGGTCGCCAAAGCAAAGTAATGACTTCTCAGCCGGAAGCAAACCACTCCCAGAATAAGACCAATACATGAAGCAAGCAACCCCCCAACGAACATTCCAAGCCATGGGGTCAGGCCAAAATGGAGGAGAAGGAGTGTGGATGTATAGGCTCCGATCCCGAAAAAGGTGTTATGGCCCAAAGATACCATCCCAGCATATCCAGCAAGGATATTCCATGCTCCAGCAAAGGCACCCCAAATGAAAATCAGAATGAGCCCATCGAGATAAAAGTCATTTCTGATCAATAGCGGTAAAATACACAAAAACAGAACTGCAAACCCCGCAAGGATGAATCTTAGCCATTTTTTATATGTTCTTGATTCATTAATCGATGGTTTCAATGTGTTCTAATTCCTCCTCTTCTTTCAGCCCAAAAAGGCCAGATGGTCGCACCACTAGGACTGCAATAAATACAAGAAAATAGATAGCCTGTTTACTTTCCTGCCCTATCCAGTAACTTGAAAAAATCTCCACAATACCAATAATAAAACCGCTGACCATAGCACCGACCACACTGCCCATTCCTCCCAAAACCACCACTACAAACATAACGAGGACAAAATCGAATCCAACAAAGGGGTGAACTGTATAGATTGGTACCAAAAGGCCTCCTGCTAATCCGACTAGCACGATTCCGATGGCAAATGTTAATTTATAGATCCTATCAATATTGATACCCATGAGAAGTGCCGCAGAACGATCCTGTGAGGTTGCCCGAATAATCTTACCAGTATAGGAGAATTTTAGAAAAAGATAAAACGCAATAGAAAGCGAGACGGCTAAAACAAAGGCTATAAGACGTGCTGGATTCACCATGATCTTCTCGATGGAAAGAAGGGGGAAAGGTCCAAGGACAATTGAATTAGTGGCATAACTTAGGTTAATGCTTCTAAAATCTGCAGACCAGAAGAGAAGCACCATATTTTGAATAATGGTTGAAAGTCCAACCGTAATAAAGATCTGACAAAGAACGGAAGAACTCAGTGTAGGTTTGATAAAAAGATAATAGGTAATGATCCCAATGAGAAAAACCAAAGGAACCATGAGGAGGGTGGACAAATAGGGATCGATATGGAAATAATGATAAAGCCAGAAAGAAATATACATGGCAATCATTAAAAATTCACCATGGCCAAAATTGACGATCTTCATCACCCCAAAGATGAGTGTCAGTCCAATGCTTGCCAAGGAATAGATTCCCCCCAGCAAGATCCCAGCAATCAATAGTTGAAGATATAAGGTCAGATCCATGTAACCCTTCTCACCTGTCTAAAACCTAAAAAGTTTTTCAAAAGTTGAATGGGGAATAAGCAGGCAGGAGTGCAATATCCTGCCTGCTAAAGGTAATGCTCGGTTCGTTATAATCTTGGTTCGGCGGAAGCAATCTCCTTCGGATAGATCAGCTTAAGTTCTCCATCCTGCCACTGATTGATACCTGCGGAAGCATAAATATTCTGTCCTGCATTCTTTTCGCCGGGTTTAGCAAATTTAATCCCCCAATTCAGGACACCCTTTCCCGGTGGGATGTCCAGATCGAGGGCAGCTTCACGTAGTTTTTCTGGATCGAGGCTTTTAGCCTCCGGCAGAATAAATTTGTATAAAATCCAGGCTCCGGCAAATCCAACAAAAGAGGTAGGATTGGGGTATTCTCCTCTGTGTGTATCCTTGTATCGTTTCACAAACTCCATGGCATCTCTCTTCTGCTGGGTCGTCAATCTCTCAACGGAGATTTCTGACGGAATACCTCCTGCCATGACACCATTGGCTTCCTTTCCAAAGGCTTGAACAAAGTCCGGGTTACCTTGGCCTGCTGTTGTTCCAATGACAATTGTTTTCAACTGCAATTCCTTTACCTGCCTATGAAAGAGGATAGAGTCGTTGATATACTGTGCGGCTAAAACAATATCAGGCTTGGCCTGCTTGAGCTTCAAAACGAGACCTGAAAGGTCTACCGATTTAGCACTATAGATCTCTGTCGCTACCACATTGAGACCTAAGGCCTTCGCCCTTTCGGTCAATCCCTTCCCTGTGGATGTCCCAAATGCACTATCCTCATGGACGATGCCGAGGCGTAGCTCTTTAGCCTTCTTTCCAATTTTGGGAGCCACAACTTCAGCCGCAAAATCGACCATTTGAAAAGCCATCATATCACTATCAAAGGTTGTTCTGAAAACATACTTAAACCCTCGACCGGTAATAGCGCCAGAAATGCCTTCATTCTCCAGGTAAAAAACCTTGTTTTTTTCAGCTACAACTGTGGCGGCCATCGAAAGTGTACTGGCTTGCGTCCCCATGATGGCTGTAACTTTTTCATTCGTGATCAATCGGTTCGCCTCACTCGCTGCGGCTTGAGGGTCAGGGGCATCAGCGCTGACCAGAACGACCTTCTTCCCCAAGACCCCTCCTCCCTCATTAATCATTTCCGTTGCAATCTTCACCCCGTCGAAATTCTTAATCCCATTCTTTGCAAGGGGTCCGGTCAGAGGGAGAATGGTTCCAATGCGCCAGATATTTTCCTGTCCATAGACCGCTTCCCCAATTAAAAAAAGGCTGAACAGAAGAAAAGTTATCAAACACGATAAAAAATACTTTTTCATTTTTAGATCCTCCTTTCTGCGAATTTGTTTTTAGATGCCCCCTCTTCTACACTACGTCTTTGGTGTGATAGATCGTCACACCTGGAATTTTAATTCCTTTCTCTTTCGCAGTTTGAATCGACTCTCCATAGCCTGCATCGGTATGGCGCATCACACCCGTTCCAGGATCGGTCGTCAATACCCTCAACAGTCTCCTCTCCGCCTCCTTCGTTCCATCCGCCACCACAACCATTCCCGCATGGATGGAATATCCAATACCAACGCCCCCTCCATGATGCACTGAGACCCAGGTCGCCCCTGCAGCCACATTAAGAAGCGCATTCAAAATGGGCCAGTCGGCAATGGCATCGCTCCCATCCTTCATCCCCTCTGTCTCACGATAGGGAGAAGCCACTGACCCGCTATCCAGATGATCCCTGCCAATGACAATCGGTGCCTTCAATTTCCCCTTTGCCACCATATCGTTAAAAACTTTTCCAATCCGTGCCCTCTGACCATACCCCAACCAGCAGATCCTGGCAGGGAGTCCCTGAAACTTCACCCTCTCCTTGGCCAATCGAATCCACCTCGCCAAAGAGGCATCCTCAGGGAATTCTTTCAAAATGGCCTCATCCGTCTTGTAGATGTCTTCAGGATCTCCTGATAGAGCAGCCCAACGGAAAGGTCCCTTCCCCTCACAAAAGAGAGGTCGAATAAAGGCAGGGACAAATCCAGGATAATTGAATGCCTCTTTCACACCTGCCTGGAAGGCCTGTGCTCGAATATTATTGCCGTAGTCGAAGACGATGGACCCCTTCTTCTGTAATTCCAACATGGCTTGAACATGGATGGCCATCGATTCCATGGCTCGACGAATATAGTCTTTGGGATCCTTCCTTCTAAGCTCAATGGCCTCATCAAGAGTGAGTCCAGCAGGAACATATCCATTTAATGCATCATGGGCTGAAGTCTGATCGGTTACCAGATCTGGAACAATCCCTCTTTTCACAATCTCTGGATGAATCTCGGCTGCATTTCCGACAAGACCGATCGATTTAGGAATCCCCTTTTCTTTTGCACCCAAGGCCAAAATAAGCGCATCTTCCAAACGGTCAACCATCACATCCAAATATCCTGTTTCGAGACGGCGCTTGATCCTTGCTGGATCAACCTCCACACCCAGAAAGACTCCTTCGTTCATGGTTGCTGCCAAAGGCTGAGCTCCTCCCATTCCGCCAAGACCTGCTGAAAGGATGAGTCTTCCTTTCAACGTTCCCCCAAAATGCTTCTTTGCCGCAGACCCAAATGTCTCATAGGTCCCCTGAAGAATCCCCTGAGTCCCGATATAGATCCAACTCCCCGCGGTCATCTGACCGTACATGGTAAGCCCAAGTTCTTCCAACTCTCGGAATTTTTCCCAGTTTGCCCAGTTGGGAACCAACATCGAATTTGAAATCAGAACCCGTGGAGCATCTTTATGGGTTTTAAAAATCCCAACGGGTTTTCCAGATTGGACAAGCAATGTCTCATCATTTTCTAAATTTCTCAAGCACTTCACCAACAAATGGTAGGCTTCCCAATTTCGGGCGGCCTTTCCTGACCCCCCATAGACGATGAGCTCTGCAGGTTTTTCTGCGACCTCTGGATCGAGATTATTCATCAACATTCTCAAGGCGGCCTCGGTCTGCCAGCTCTTACAGGTGATCTTCGAGCCTCGTGGAGCTTTAATCCCAACCTGAACACCGGTCAGGGTATCGACTTTCTCCTTAACTTTAACTTTTTTCTTCTCCATATGTTTTCCCTCAACCTCTTTTTTTTAAATAACGTTCTCTGCTATTTCAATTTCAGTTCCTTCCCTATGCCGCTCGGAATCCGCCTTTCTAATTCAGCATATGCTTCGACTAATCGCATAATGTCTGCCAAGTCTTTTTGGCGTTTGCTCTTACGCCGTTGTTCATCCATGTATGCCCAAATCTTCCCCTGCAAGACATCCTCCATTATGGCCACCTTCATCCGGTATCCGAAAATCTGTTTCGCCCTCGATCGGGAAATAAACTCCTGATAGCGCACATCAGTCTGCAGTTGAATCCTAAGATCCGACTTAGGACTGGTCAGATTTACACTGTGCTCAAATTTTTCGACTCTTAATCCCCTGCGTTTCGCGGCTTTACATACTTCTTCAATATCGTCCATAGCAACCACAATATCGAGGTCGAGACTAACAACAGGCTCAACATAAGCATTCACCGCAAGTCCACCAATAATACAATATGGGGACCTAGTTTCTCCAAGTATTTTCAGAAAAACTTGAAGAATATCTATTTTCCCGTTTCCTACTGCATTCATGAACGTCTTACCAGTCATACGATACCTCCTTGTGCCAAAGGCCGTATTGTCAAAAGTTATCTCCCCTCTCCCCTTGGGCCTGTCTGCGCGAAGCCGCTTCGGCGAAGGCAGGGGAGAGGG
>Ga0315274_10011969_pt1 | contig 12408 bp, 11 predicted proteins | sample YL17G02_20_MG_FD_203700 | JGI IMG/M metagenome (GOLD analysis project Ga0315274, IMG submission 203700) | Sediment microbial communities from Yellowstone Lake, YNP, Wyoming, USA - YL17G02_20 | ecosystem: Environmental > Aquatic > Freshwater > Lake > Sediment | place: USA: Wyoming | collected... | reverse complement strand
ACATGGCCTGTGGTTACGAGCACGTTTACAGTGGAAAGCGGATTTATTTTGCCAAGGGAGATCCCGAGGTTCTTTTGAAGAAGTGCAATAGTTATGTGACCCCTTTGGGTGAAAGAAGATCCTTGGACTTCTCGTTTTTGTCGGCGCTTCGGGTGAAGATGGAAGAGATGAGCCATGGCGGCAGTGTAATCATTGCCTTGGCTTACAGTGAGAACTCTTTCGTAAAGCCTCCCTCAAGCTATACGTTCCTGTGTTTGTTCCGACTGGAAAATCCTCTGAAGCCGGATGCTAAAGCGGTTTTGCGTGAGCTAAGTGAAAAAGGGATCAGAAATGTGATCTTGACCGGCGACAGGACGGAGACGGCACTGAGAATTGGTGGGGAAACAGGCATTGAGAATGCCGCAAAATTTTACCTGACAGGGAGAAACATCGAGCAGATGCCGCCTTCCGAAGTTGCGAAACAGTGTAAATATGTTTCCGTATTTACCAGGTTATCACCCTCTCAGAAAGGGATCATCACCAGGATTTTTCAACAAAGAGGCCACAGGGTCGCCGTGATCGGCGATGGAACGAATGACGTGATCGCTCTTAAATCAGCCGATGTGGGAATATCTTTTGTCGAGCGGAGTTCCCCTATGGCCAAGAGAAAGGCAAAAGTTCTGATTAACGATTTAACGGATATCCTCCGCGTTATGGAAACGGCACGTCATGCTCACCGGCAGGTTGGATTTATTGCCGCTTGCATAACGCTCATGTTTCTGATGTTGCTGTTTGGCGGCTATCTCTTTACCACATGATGGGATTCACCTTCTGATCTTTCTGGAGAAATCGTGGTGGTCATATTCCATGAGCAACGGTCCCTTCGAACCGATCAGCAGCGGCCAGGATATGAGGATGTATTTTGTAGGTCGAGACAAAGAGATAGGGCGGATGAAAGAGGCCCTGGAGGCGGGGAATAATATAATTGTTCTTGGTAAATATGGGATGGGCCGGACGAGCTTGGTCCAACACGTTGCAGGGACAACTCGGGACCGATGGCGATTCGTTTTTGTCGATTTTTCCAAGACCCCAGGGAGTGTATGCAATTATCTGTTGGCCGAATTATTTCCTATGCAGGAATTCGATCGTGAACATGCGAGGTATAGATCCAGTCGATTTCGAATCACAACCCTTCCTTTGGACGATAACAGAAAGCATGTCCTCGTGTTGGACAACATCTCGAAACTTTCCGCCCAAAAGCTTGACCTGATCCGGTATCTCACCTGGGAAAAACGATTCCAGTTCGTGTCGATTGTGGAGAGTTTCTTGCCATCCAATGGTCTTTTTCGATTACGTGTCTGGATGAACCCGTCGATCCAAATCACACTTCACTATCTCAGCGCACCCGATGTGGTCCAGTTCTATCGACAATTATCCAGGGAACATCGGTTGGGTTGGACTGAAGGCCAAATTAAGAATTTGGCTGAGGTCACAGGAGGCTACCCCCTGAGAATGAAAGAAATTGCGTTTAGGGAGCTTGCCGGAAAGCAACGGTATGGAGGTGAATAATGACACGGATTATATTAGTACGACACGGAGAGACAGAGTGGAATCGTGTGGAACGTTTTCGAGGCCGTGCTGATGTGCCGCTTAATGATACGGGATTAGTACAAGCGGCGGCCACTGGGAGACGCATCGCTGCTGAATACAGGCCAGTGGCGGTATACTCCAGCCCCCTTTCGCGAGCCGTCAAGACGGCTGAAGCGATTGCAAGGCGTTTCGGCCTCCCAGTGCAAGTCAACGTTGGTTTGATTGACATCGACTATGGCCAGTGGCAGGGATTGACGCCTGACGAAGCTAGAGAACGATGGCCGGATATAGTGAATTGCTGGTACAACGCTCCTCATACTGCACGTATCCCTGGTGGTGAATCACTGGACGATTTACATGGTCGCGCCTTTGGAGCTGTAAACGAAATAGCTGCCCGTCATAAGGGGCAGACGATTGTTCTGGTGAGCCACACAGTCATTAATCGCGTCATACTGTTAGGTGTTTTGGGGCTCGGGAGAGATCGATTCTGGCGATTGCGGCAGGACACATGCGCCATTAATGTATTCGAGGCGGAGGGTGGTGTATTTACCATCGTATCACTGAATGACTCGTATCATCTACGTGAGGAGTACAGAGATGAGCGGAAAAAGTAGTTTCCCTTACCGCAAGTTTGACCGGAGACCCCATCCACACATTGTGAAGCAGATCTTGGAAGATAGTGAATTGATCGAGATGATGAAACAATTACTTATTCAGGAAGGGAAGCCCTGTCCCTTCTGTCACCGGAAATTGAGAGGGAACAAGAAGGAGAGGGAAATCTGGTAATGCCGCTTGAAAGAAGAGGGATATTTTCCGTCTTCGAGAATTGGAACCCGGCGATGAAATTCGCCGCCCGGTCGATGGCATCGGGATGAAGCCTTTAATCGGGATCGTAGGGGCCTTTCAGAAGTCAGGATTTGGGCGAGACAAAACTTGACAAGACCTCGATACATTGGTTAATGTGATTGTGGTGATGGAGTCCACCTAATGCCTAAAGGCTGATGACTCCTACTGAGGTTGATAGCTCCTTGGTAGGAGTCAGGATAGGTGGATGCAAAAACTCCTGCCAGGGATTACTGGAAGGAGTTTTTTTATGGATCCTGCCATACGAGACTTGACTCTCCTTTACCCCCAAGAAGCCTCTAACATAAATCGAAAAGTAAACCCTAAGAACGGTAAAGAACCTTATCTCTTTCGCGCTGACGAGCCAGGCCATCTCCGAGGTTCTGTGCCCGCGTCATGCCCCAGGAGGTGTTTGTCCCATGAATTTCCACAGCATACTATTTGAAAGAACTGAAGACAGCATAAAAAAAGAAACACTTGAAGCGCCCGCATTTTTTGTTGATTTAAATCTTGATCAGATTATAGACACCATCACGGCAGGCAAGCAGGCATATAACTTAAAACCCTTTTTTTACACTTCCTTGAATGACATCGACGCGATCAAGTATCGTCACGAAATATTTCAGGATCTTGAAAATAAAACGCTGTTTGAGGGCATAAAATCATTTGCGCTCAAAATGATCATTATGCGCCGATATCTTGCCATGATAGATAAGCTTGACTACAAATACCATAAAGAAGGATGGTTTTTGGAGGCGGTGGAAATTTATTGCGACGCCGTCAATTGCCTGGTACATGATTTAACCCTTGTAGATTTAAAATCCCGCGGTCTTTTGGCCTTTCGCAAATATTTGACGAACTATGCCAAGTCGGACCGTTTTACGTCGCTTTTTGCAGAAACGAAAAAGCTTAAAACCGATTTGTCAACCGTAAAATATTGCGTGCTCATAAAGGGTAACAACGTCAAAGTTCGCAAATATGAATCTGAAATTGATTACAGCCCGGAAGTGGAAAAAACATTTGAGAAATTCAAACAGGGCGCGGTTAAAGATTACAAGGTTAAGCTTTCCATCGGGTCGGGCATGAACCATGTTGAAGCGAAAATACTGGATTTGGTAGCCAAATTGTACCCCGACATATTTTTCAATCTTAATAGTTATTGCGCGCAAGACGCTAATTATCTGGATGAAACGATCGGCGTTTTTGACGGGGAAATACAATTTTATGTTGTCTATCTGGAGTATATCGCAAAAATCAAACGGGCGGGATTGAATTTTTGTTATCCGCAAATTTCCAATGAGAGCAAGGAAGTTTATAATTATGAAGGATTTGATTTAGCCCTGGCCAATAAACGCATTACCGAAAATTCATCCATCGTGTGCAATGATTTTTATCTGAAAGGCAAGGAGCGCATATTTGTAGTATCTGGACCAAACCAGGGCGGTAAAACAACCTTCGCCCGCACTTTCGGGCAGTTACATTACCTGGCCAGTTTAGGCTGTCCCATTCCGGGCATGGAAGCGCAACTCTTTCTGTGCGACAGGCTCTTTACACATTTTGAAAAGGAAGAAAACATCAAAGATCTCCGTGGCAAACTGGAGGACGACCTGGTCAGAATTTACAATATTCTTAACCAGTCCACATCAAACAGTATTATCATAATAAATGAAATTCTTACTTCCACAACATTAAAAGACGCTATTTTTTTGGGGGAAAAGGTAATGGAAAAAATAATGCAATTGGATTTGCTGTGCGTTTGCGTAACGTTCATAGATGAATGGGCTTCTTTAGGCGAGAAAACCGTAAGCATGGTCAGCACGGTTGTTCCCGAAAATCCGGCATTGCGAACCTATAAAATCGTAAGAAGGCCTGCTGACGGACTTTCATACGCGATATCCATTGCCGAGAAGTACCGGCTTACATACGATTCTTTAAAGGAGCGCATAAAATCATGAAGGCTTTCCTCATGTATAAAGATCAGGATTTTGACCTGCAGCGGCAATTACCATCGAATGAACAAGTACTGACACAAGACCTGGAATTAAACACGCTGTTCAATGCCATGGTGCTCGGTGACGACTTTTTATTGGAAGTGGCAAAGAAAGCTGTTTTGCCCGGTTTAAATGATCTGGACACAATACTATATCGCCAACATATTCTTAAGGATTGCCTGAAGAATTCTTCCATTGTCAGGGATATTTACACTATCGCGGTAGAATCAATTGAAAACAAAAAAAAGCATTGGTTTGGCATTTTCAACAGATATCCAAGCGGGATATTGCATAGTTCGATAGAAATGTTGCAGATGTTTGTGGGCCTGCTTAAAAAACTAAGGAATATCGCCGATGAATACGCCGATAAATTTGAGTCAGAGGGCTTTAGAAGGTTTTTTGCGATGATTAAGCAGGAACTGGATGATGATTATTTCGTCATCGTAGAAAATCATCTCAGGGATCTAAAATTCCGCGTCGGCGTTCTGCTCAGCGCGGAATTGGGAAAGGGAAATGAAGGCACGAATTACGTCCTTCGCAAACCCAACAATCAAAATCCGAATTGGATGAAGCGGGTCTTTGCGAAAAAATCGCCAGTCTACTCCTTTACCATCCACCCCCGCGATGACCACGGCGCGAGGGCGCTTGGGGAATTGAAGGACAAGGGCATCAACCTGGTTGCCAACGCGGTTGCCCAATCCGCTGATCATATTGATAGTTTTTTTAAAATGTTGCGGATCGAATTGGCTTTCTACATCGGTTGTTTGAATTTATATGAGCAACTTGCCCAAATGGGGGAGCCAATATCTTTTCCCCTGCCCGTGGCTCCCAACGAACGCAGACATTCTTGTAAAGGATTATACGATGTCTGTCTGGCCTTAACCATGAAACAAAGAATTGTGGGCAATGATTTAAATGCTGACAACAAAGAGCTGGTAATAATCACAGGCGCCAATCAGGGCGGCAAATCGACTTTTTTGCGAAGCATAGGTTTATCCCAATTGATGATGCAATGCGGTATGTTTGCGCCGGCCGAGTCTTTCTCCTTCAATGTCTGCGAGGGCCTTTTCACGCACTTCAAACGGGAAGAAGACGCTACCATGAAAAGCGGGAAACTGGATGAAGAACTCAGCAGAATGAGCGGTATCGTAGATAATCTAACGTCAAATTCCATGTTGCTGTTTAATGAATCATTTGCTGCGACAAACGAAAGAGAAGGCTCGGAGATTGCAAGGCAGATAATTTGCGCATTATTGGAAAAGCGCATCAAGGTTTTCTTCGTTACGCATCTATATGAATTTGCTCATGTTTTTTATGAAAATAGAATGGAAAACATCATTTTCCTGCGGGCTGAAAGGCAAAGCGACGGAAAGCGAACTTTTAAATTAATCGAAGGCGAACCATTGCAAACTAGCTATGGCCAAGATTTGTATAACAGGATATTCGGAACAGACGATTATAAAGGGGATAGCGAGAATGGGCTTTGAATGTCCTATGCGCGGTTAGCGAATGAAACCCTTAAGACCAGCATAGACGGCCGTATTCCCAAGTTCCTCCTCAATACGCAACAGTTGGTTATATTTTTCTATACGTTCGCCACGGCAGGGCGCACCTGTTTTGAGGTGGCCCGTGCCCATCGCTACAGTGAAGTCGGCGATAAAGCTGTCAACCGTTTCGCCACTGCGGTGTGAGATCATAGCCCCCCATCCTGCTTTACGGGCCATTTCAATCGCTGCTATGGTTTCAGTTAACGTACCAATCTGATTCAATTTGATGAGGACTGCATTGGCCACGTTTTCAGCGATACCACGCTCGATGCGTTTGACGTTGGTGACGAATAGGTCATCGCCCACCAACTCGATCTTGTCACCTAAAGTCTCGTTGAGAATCTTCCAACCATCCCAATCATCCTCAGCCAACCCGTCTTCAAGGACAATGATCGGAAACTTCTTAATCCATTCAGCGTACATTTCCACCATCTCGGCTGAGCTCACCTTTCGCCCCTCCGTTCGGAGGTGATAGTATCCGCCTTCGTAGAAGCTGCTGGAAGCGGGATCCAGGGCAAGGGCAATCTGTTCCCCAGGCCGATAGCCGGCTTTTTTGATGGCTTTCAGGATCAGTTCAACCGCATCAGAGTTCTTCTTCAGTGCCGGGGCAAAACCGCCTTCATCCCCAACCCCGGTGGAGTAGCCAGACTCCCTTAGAACGCTTTTGAGGGTGTGATAAATTTCGCTCCCCCAGCGTAACGCCTCTCGGAAGGTGGGTGCGCCGACAGGAGCAATCATGAACTCCTGTAAATCCGTACCCTGCCAGTTGGCGTGGACGCCACCGTTCAGGATGTTGAACATGGGCACGGGCAAGACTCTGGCAGGTACACCTCCGAGATACCGATAGAGAGGCAACCTCACTGAACTCGCTGCGGCGCAGGCAACCGCCAGGCTGACTCCCAGAATCGAATTGGCGCCGAGCTTGGTCTTGTTCGAAGTGCCGTCCAGATCCAGCATGGCTCGATCTACTCCTGATTGATCCAGTGCATTCATGCCAATCAAGGCTTGAGCAATCTCCTTGTTGATGTGGTCCACTGCCCGCAGGACACCTTTCCCGTTGTATCGTTTTTTGTCTCCATCCCGTAGTTCGAGGGCTTCGTAGACACCCGTCGAAGCTCCGGAGGGGACTGCCGCTCGTCCCCATCCCTCGGTCTCGAGCTGAACTTCGACCTCAACGGTCGGATTCCCACGGGAATCCAAGATTTCCATCGCATGAACTGATTTGATAAATGTGCTCATTCTCTCCCCTCCTAAAATCTATTCCGCTTCCGTCTTGTTCAATTTCCATGATACATAGGTTTTCCTCTCAAGGCAATGCTGTCCTAACTGTGAAAAACTTGACACAAGTTCTTTCGAACTGTTAGAGTTCATTTAATTGAGGTGATGGAGTTCACCCAATAACCGCCATTAAGGCTGATAACTCCTGCATCGGGGAATTTTCCCCAGCAGGAGTCAAAAAGTAAAACTCCTGCTGGGGAAGACCTGGGGGAGTTTTTTTATGAGCTTTGCACTAAGAAATGCAACCATCAATCCCCTCCTGGAAACCTATGAACCTTTACTGAGCCGTATTCAGGAGATCTGTGATCAGTTGCGTATTGTTTCCCTGAATCGCCAGATTGAAGCCTGCAAAAATCTTTTCCGCCAAGATCAACTGATTGACGTAGCCATCCTGGGGCAATTTAAGGCCGGGAAAAGTTCCTTCCTCAACAGCCTGATTGGAAAACCCCTACTTCCGGTTGGCGTCATTCCGGTTACCACAACGATCACCCGCCTGCAATATGGAAAAAGGGAAAGGGCCATCATCCGGTATTTTGACGGACGGGAGATCGAGGCGGATGTTGCGGCGGTTGGAGAATTTACCTCAGAGGCCCAAAACCCTGCCAACCAGAAGAATGTAGAAGTGGTTGACCTCGATCTCGCCTCCCTGGAGAGGTACGCTGGGTTGCGTCTGGTAGACACCCCCGGCCTGGGGAGCATTTTCAAATACCACATGGAGACCTCGGAAAACTGGCTCCCGGAGGTCGGAACAGCTTTGCTTGCCATAAGTTCGGATCGTCCTCTGGCGGAAAATGACCTGCAGCTCATTCGGGAATTGAGGAGACACACACCCAAGATTGTTATCCTCCTTACAAAGGTCGATCTTCTGTCCCCGGAACAACAAAAAGAGGTCGTCCATTTTTTCCGGACTGCGCTCCAACGAGAGATCCATCAGGAATTTCCAATTTTCCTTTACTCAACTCGGGTGGACACCGAACAATGGAAACAAAGGCTGGAAAAGGAGGTCTTTCAGCCTCTGTCCGTTCACCGGGAAGAAGAATTTGAAAACATTTTGGTCCATAAGGTGCAGACCATCGGCAAAGGCTGCCTGAGTTACTTGGAGATCGCATTGAAGACTTCCCAGCAGGCGGACATCGACCGAGAGCAACTCCGGAAGCAGATTCTGGATGAAAAGGTGAATTACGAATTGATCCGTCAGGAAATCACCCTGATTGCCCGAGAACATTCCCAGGAAACCCGGGAACTCATCCAGAATTACCTGGAAAAATCACATCAGTCTCATCTTAAGAAGAAGCTCGTGGAGGCATTACTCAAAGAGATGCCTTCGTGGAAAGGCAATCTCTCTCGGCTTACTTCCCAGTATGAAAATTGGCTCCAGGGAACCCTGGCCGAAGAGATCGGTCATATCTCGAAGACGGAACATCAGCATTTTTGGGGGACTCTTAAAAAGGCCCATGCCAGTCTCTCCAGATCCTTGGAAGCATTCAGGACCCTTTTGAACCAAAATATCGAGAAGGTACTCGGCTTACGGCTTGCAGAAGCCGAATGGAAGATCGAAGTAACAGAACCTTCCCAGCCTGACATCAGAATAAGCCGGACTTTTGATTTTCACCTGAATTTATTCTGGTTCTTGATCCCTATGTTTATTTTTCGCCCTCTCTTTGAGAGGCATTATTTGAACCAGGTTCCGAACATAGTGGTAGTAAACCTCTCACGCTTAGCTGCCCAATGGGAAGATCGGATCAACAAGGCTATCGACGAAATGAAAAAGCAGTCCTTGGAATATGTTCAGGATGAGCTGGCTACGATTGAATCCCTTTTATCCAAGGCCCATGGACAGACCGATGAGATCCGGTGGACGATGGACAAATTGAACGGGGAACTAAAGCAACTAATGGAGGGTGAAAGGAGTTCGAGCATTGGATGATCAGTATATCGCCTTGGTCATTGGTTTATTAATCTTTTTAGGAAGCCTCATTTCTGTTGAGACGGGCATTTCGGTTGCCCTTATTGAAATTACTCTTGGGGTGATTGGCGGGAATTTTCTCAAACTTTCTTCGACACCTTGGCTTACGTTCATTGCCGGTTTTGGAGGGATTCTTCTGACCTTTTTAGCGGGTGCGGAAGTGGACCTGGTGATCTTGAGAGAAAAGGCAAAAGAAAGTCTCTTAATCGGCGTATTCTCATTTTTGGGGCCTTTCTTGGGCGCTATCGCTTATTGCTATTGGATTTCCCATTGGAGCCTGAATGCATCCTTGATCGCAGGAATAGCGCTTTCCACCACCTCCTTGGCCGTAGTTTACGCCGTTTTGGTCGAAACCGGACTGACTAATTATGAGATCGGAAAGATTATCATGGCCTCTTGTTTTATCACTGACCTTGGGACAGCCCTGGCTTTAAGTCTCATCTTTGCAGAATTTAACCTTTTCACTTTGGTCTTCGCCGGAGTCTCGATCTTCGTAATCTTTTTCATGCCAAAGATCTCACCTCCGATTTTCAAAAGATATGGCGAACGGGTGATTGAACCCGAGATTAAATTCCTCTTTTTCATCCTTTTCCTCTTCATTTATGTCTCTAAGCTGGGTTCGAGTCATGCCATCCTCCCCGCCTTTGTCGCTGGTTTAGTGCTTTCTAACCACTTTAGCAAGAACCGACTCCTTCAGAGAAAACTGAGGATCGTCGCTTTCGCGATGATTACACCCTTCTTTTTTATCAATGGGGGAATTAACATCTCGTTGGAAATGCTTTACCACAATTTCATTTTGTTTGGTACTCTTTTTGGAATAAAGCAGGTGACTAAAATCATGGGTATATATCCATTTGCCCGGCGATACGTCAAAAAGGAGGCGATGTTCACCACCCTACTCATGAGCACGGGTCTCACCATGGGGACCATTTCATCAATGTACGGTTTTACTTCGGGGATTATTAATCGTGCACAGTTTTCGGTTCTCGTGGCGGTAGTGGTTGCAAGTGCCGTGGTACCAACCTTCATTGCCCAGAAGTGGTTTTATCCATTTCATGTCATAAATGGGGAGAATGATTCCACCGGTAACGAGCAGATAGGAGGAGAAGATGTTTAGGAAGATATTGGTTGGAAACGATGGTTCAGAAGGGGCAAAAAAGGCCTTAAAGGTGGCTATTGATCTGGCCAAGCATTATGGGGCTGAGCTCCACTCGATCTCTGTAGAAGAGGATCTTCCCCATTATGCAGCAACCGTGGGAGAGGTCCTTGAAGCCAAGGCAGAGAAGAACAACTACTTCAGAAGAATAAATGAGGAAGCTCAGCAGATGGCAAGCAGAGAAGGCGTTTCCCTCTATACCCACGTGATCGCAGGCCACGAAGTCCAGACGATTGTGGATTATACCAGGGAGCATCATTTTGATCTGGTGGTAATCGGTTTTATGGGACATTCCAAAATCTACGATCGTGTTTGGGGAAGCACCTCCCAGAATATTGCCCGGTTGGTTCCGTGCACAGTCATGGTTGTGAAATAAAGTAAAGGGGGAGAGTGATTATGTTATTTTTCCCCCTCATAAAGAAATTTTTTCAGACTCTGCTTATTCAATTTGGAAAGACCTAATTCCTTCACTCCTCTGCCGGTTTTCCAGTAATTCGTTCGGTTAATCACAGAGGCTAATTGGATCACCGCATCGTGAGTTGGAGTGGGGATTCCGAGTAGCCCTCCCAATGTGGAGAGGAGAACCATTCCAAAAGGGACATCTTCGGTTACAAACCGGTCTTTTAAATTCTCGGGCCCTTTCATCTTGATTCCTGCATAAATTCCATCCTTTCCAAAGGCGGCATCCATACTCGTATTGAGAATCCGGTACCGGCATTCATCCTCGGTCTCGCCCAGGTTGTAATTTTTAAATTCGAGATTGTCCCAATGGTAAAGTTTATATCCAAGGGCTTTACAAATGGAGAGCCGCTCCTCATTGAGGGATTGAAAAGTTCTCGCCACGGCAGGGGTCATTCCTTCAGCATAGAGGTAGAACTCACCCTTTGAATGTTCAATTCGTGTGGCACTGAGCAGGGTGGCGGCCGGATGGACAATAGGGTTTGGATTATTAATCGCTGCTTCCAAAACATCTTTTGCAGATATAATGATAGGGTAAAATTGTTTCAATTTTGGAATAACATTACCTGTTCTTTTAGAAGGAAAGACTCCGGTAGGAAGAATGATTGCATTGATGAACACTGAGACATGACTTACCCCTTTGAGACGGGCGCCATAAGGGAGGGTGCAGCTTTCGGCAAATGTGATGTCCCGTTTCACTTTTTTCTCTTTGAAGATCTTAGCGAATTCAAGGCTTCCTCCCGAACCAGGCATGAGGACAATGATCTGTCCATCCTGAACAAAAGGGGCACAGACTTCGGCCATGGCCTTATGCCCAAAGGCAGGGGTCACCACAAAGATAACTTCAGCCTCTTTGATGGCTTGTTGAATATCGATCGTAACCAAGTTTAATTTGGCCACTCCATCGATCGAAACCCCCTCGATCCGGATCTCTTTTGTCCGCAGAACCTTTTCAAAAGACCCCGCAAACTTAGGAAGTTCAAAGAAGTTGACTTTAAAGCCTGAAAGGGAGAGGTTTGCTGCCACAGCATGTCCACCATTTCCTCCTCCCAACACGGCTATCAGATTCTTCTCCATAAAATGGACCTCCCGACTCAAGACTCATAATTCACAGCTCGTAATTCAAATTATCCCATCTCTTACTAAAAAACAAGAAGGTTTAAAAGTTGGATGATTCTTTTCTAACACACCCGGGTCTTATGGTATTGACAAGTGGGGCAATGGCGATTTCCACAGGAGCGATAGACTCGATGGAGTTGGCCACTGGAGTCGATATCGGAGACTTCGAGATGGAGACCTTCGTGAAGTCTGAGGCCGCAGGAGTAGACGGTGGAAAGATAGGCGTAATTCTGGAAGGTTTTGACCTGGGCAAGAATGCTTCGGACTTCTTGAACACTGAGAACGGCGGGAAGGCGTCGTTCGGTTTGGGCACGGAGAATTCCAAGGATGTGCCAGTTTCGTTGGAGGACGTGTTCGTAGAAGAAGCGAATCCCGCAATAGCAGATCCGCATGGTATTGGGAGACCAGTGGTTAACGTTTTTGCGTTGGAGGAAATAGTCCTGGAGTTCCTGCTCGGAGATGAGATCGGGGGATTTGCCA
>Ga0315274_10011964_pt1 | contig 12410 bp, 11 predicted proteins | sample YL17G02_20_MG_FD_203700 | JGI IMG/M metagenome (GOLD analysis project Ga0315274, IMG submission 203700) | Sediment microbial communities from Yellowstone Lake, YNP, Wyoming, USA - YL17G02_20 | ecosystem: Environmental > Aquatic > Freshwater > Lake > Sediment | place: USA: Wyoming | collected... | reverse complement strand
CATGAAATCTGATACGCCCAAGTCCTGCTCGTTCGAGCGCTGGATGAAATTCTCTTGAAATCAAGTTTGCATGGTTGATAGGGTTCCCCTCCCGGTTGTGAAATATGAGGTCGTCAGGTTTACCGACGCACTGCCGCTTGTGCTCCTCCAGAATCTTCACAAGTTCTTTCGATATAACGACCGTGCGATTACCATATTTCGTTTTTGGCTCTGTAAACCCGAACCTCTGACGATAGGATCTCCGTACGAATAGTAATCCGCGTTTGAGATCGACATCTCCCCATCTAAGTGCTAACAGTTCACCTTGCCTTGCTCCTGTCATAACTGCTGTCGCTAATAACGGATAGTATCCAGGTGAAGCCGCCTCAAGCAGCTTATTTATCTCCCTTGGATTTAAGTGTTCCATTTCCTTTTTGGTCTCCCGCGGTCTTACAACGAAGCGTGCTGGATTTTCATTGATATATCCCCATATTTGAGCGTGCTTCAATATCAACTTGAGTACAGTAACAGTCTTGTTGACCGATCTGGGGGCCAAATTGCTCCTGGCCTTATTCGACACATACGTCTGTACCTGGGCAGGCGTGATGTTACCCAGGAGGTGCTTTCCAAAGAACGGTTTCAGGTGATTCCTGATTATCTGCTCATAATCTTCATAAGTACGAGGCTTTACCTTTATTTCAGCATAATCCGAGAGCCATTTGTTGCAGAAGTCAGAGAATGATATATCTACTTGCTTTCCGTATGTCCCCGCTGCAATCTCAGATTCTATTCTCCGCAGAAGCACCTCCGCATCGTGCTTGCGGGGACCAGCAGCTCTCCATATTATCTTTCCGGCAGGGTCCTTGAAGACTATGTAGTACCTAGGTCCTTTTTTGCCTTCACGCCTGGTGATAGAACCCAACTTAGACTCCTTCTTTACTGAAAAAACGTATTAGACGATATTACCTTGCTCCGGTGACAACTCTTCATCATTACGTCGAGGGAGGTGGATCACGTTATCTCCTTCCGCGGCTATAACACCGCGTCTTGGAAGACTAGCGAGAACTGCTTTACAATCGAACCGTAAATACTTTCCTACCTTGATGTAAGGGATTCGTTCATTTCGGGTCGCCGCCCAAACCCAGGTTACCGGCACATTTAGGAATTCTGCCAGCTGCTTCGCGTCGATCAGGTTATTGTCCATCCTCCGATCTCCTCCTGTTTATACATATCACTTAAATGTTTGTTGAACTTTCCAATCCTTCATTTTCTTGTTGATATAAAAGTTGGCTCTTGGCCTTGGTGCACAGTTTGAACCACGCAGTAATGCGTCAAGTACCAGCCCGGGTTTGCTATGGAAATCGGAAACATTAATGAACGTCACGTGCTTATCCCCTATATCCACTTGACGCCTGCCTCCTTCGGTGCTAACTTTGTTACATACCTTGATGGTATATAACAATACGGAACGTACTATAACGTAAAGTAGCATATAGTTAGAGAGGTGTCAAGTAGGAATGGCAAAATCCTCGGAATTACCCATAGAATTCATTCCCCCGAAGGAAGAGGAATTTAAGGTATGGCGCCTACAGCTAGGTTCTAACCTTAAGAAGTACAGGGAGCGGGTCGATCTGAGCCAGCATAAGGCCGCCAGGGCCCTTGGTGTAAGCGACCAGGCTGTGCAGAACTGGGAACAGGGCTTAAGGGTACCCCGCGGCGAGTATGTGGCGGCTATGGCACGTCTTTATAAGTGTAAGACTTCTGACTTCTTCGAGGGAGTAGACATATAAGCCTGAGATTTAAGGGGAAAGCCCCGGTATAACGCCGGGGTTTTTGTCGTAGCCGCAAGTACGAAGGCGGTTACACCCGCCCGGAGACGGCGGCTTCGATGCTTCCTCCCGAACGTCCGCAGAACGGAGGGCGCAAGCGGAGTCAAAGAACAGAATATAACGACAGAAGCAATCTTTGAAAAGGGAATTTACAGAACTCTGTGGGCTTTCCAGAGACATTGACGAACGGAATTTCATGCCCCGCGAGAAACAGAACAAACCCACCGCACACCGCCAACGTACCGCTAGTTCGACAGGGCTACAAACTCCTATTCCGTTCTGTCATTTCTAGCTGTTAGGCATACTTATATATTCTTACTCCCACGCGCATTTATCCATGTACCCTTATTAGATGAGGACCGCCCCCCTCAGGGAACCCTACCTTGTATTTGACCATGACCAGCCTTACCACTATTAAATCTAGGTCGAGGGAGGGTTCCCTGAGGGGGCGGGGAACAAGAAAATGGCTGTTTAAAGGGATAAATAGCGCGTGTACTCTTCGCATCCATGCGAAGACCTATGCGAAGAGTCTGCGAAGACTATTTAACAGAAATACTGACCAATATCACGTGCTATAATCACCCTACGGCGACCCGGTGCGTTTGTATTCGGACATTCTTATATCCCCAAGAGTTGCCGCATTAGAGTCCGAAGAGCGCCGGGATCGCTACCCCTAAAAAGGGTCTATGGTTAGGATAGAGCCTTAGCGTGGCCTAGCCAGTAAGGTACTCGGGGGGATAGGGGTTTATAGGCGCTGGAGGCGGCATGTGGAGAATACCGACTAAGATGCTAAGACTGCTTTGCCTAGTAACAAACGGCCCTAGTCAGCGATCCTCATTATGTCTAGCGCAATATGTCTTGGAATATTGTACAGAGTTAGCGGAGGTGGTTTCTCCCTCTCGACCATGCCGTCAAGATCGTATTCAACAACAGTGGGACTGCCCGTAACTTCGCTCAGAGGATCTATGAACTCCAACATGTAGCGAGCCGACTCAATTGCATTGTTGCTGTACTTCTTCACAACATAGTTTTCGATGTTGTATACACTTTGAATCGTATTTTCCACAAACGGTTTTATGTCCAATTCGGCCTCTAATTCGGCAATCTCCTTTCTCAAAGACGCCTTTATCTTCTTATCCTGCAATAACGAGTCCCTGTTGAAGAGAATCCGCAGGCTATAGACTACCTCGCCGGATTCTTCGTCAAGATTGGATATCAAATTAATATTCTGAATGGGCAATGCACTGTGCTGTGCATGATTTCTTAATTCCGACATAAACCTGAACTCAAAGCAAGAATCGTATTGCTGCGAACACACTAATTTGAATTCTGCCAGTTCAGCGGAGTCTTTTCCAAACCTTCTACTTAGTCTTGTTGCTGTATGATCCAGATAAGTTCTGACAGATGACAAGAAGTTTAGTATCAATCGATTTAGTTCGGGCGAAAGGCTCTCCATCCGGAAATCACTAGGTAACTGCTTTTCTTGCCAACGCGAGTAGAAGTTGTTCGCAAACTTGACGAGCTCCTGCAGATTCAATATGCATATAAGTAGAAGCTGTTGATCAGCTTCAAACTGTCTTAGTTCGTATAGTGCTGTTTTGAATCTCTGGAAATCCTCGTCGTTGATTTCTTTAATGCAATTAATCTCATAATCGGAAGGCTCGTTGAGAGGTGTGACCCCACGCAATACTCCAAGTTTTCTAATGATTTGAGACACTTCTTGTCCGGCCTCCCAGACTGTGAATGAATAGATAATTGCCTAGGCAACGGTAGCACATAGAAGACAACGCCCGCAACGGTTTTCAAGTGCGTTACCCCTCGTACTATCTAGTAGCACCCAGTCCCATCTGGTCCCATCTAGTGCCGTTTAGTACCATCCAGTACCATCCCGTTTGTTTGCAAATCCGTTTGCAGTTTCTTGATGATTCAGTGCCATTGCTTTTTGACTGTATCGAATATAGACACTTTGTCTTCTATATTTAATAGGAGTTTCCAGTGTCTCAGTGTATCAAGTATATCTCTTGGGTTCCCATACAGTTTTTCTTGGTCCTTTAAGCATGCTTTGATTGTTTGAAGATGTTGAGTATCTAATGCGCTAAGAAGACTGTCACATTCTTCTTCGTAATCAGGATGGATTAAATACAATTCAAGACATTCCAAGATTACCAGCGTGTACACAGGTGTTCCTTTTCTCAAGTTAGTAATTTTGTTATCGGTGAGAAGTTTGCTTACATGTTCAATATGAAGAGTCCCGATTATTTTATAAGTGGCGTATGTTTGCAGTTTGGTATTTGAAAGTTTTTGTTTGATTAAGGGGTGCTGAGACAGACTTACAAGACGGTCGGCGATTTCCTGTACTTTGGGTTCGCTAGTAAAATGCTTTCCTGGCACAACAACAGGGTAGCCGTTTACGCCGAGCCATTTATGAAGAAGCTCATGACCCGCAATCACTTCCCAGCATTCATCGGGAAAACCCTCCTCCTGCAACTTCGACATGTCTACAAAAATTGGAACAATCCCGTCTTGCACGGGAAGGCTGACACCAAGAGCTCCTTTCCAAAGGTGGTTTTCGGGCAGCTCGCTGTTATCAGATATACTGATTAATTTGAACGGGTTCGAGTACAAAGACAGACACTCCAAGAAAGCGTCAGAAGTAGGATTTGGAAGGAGTATGTTAACGGAGCTATTCAGAAATCTGAAGGTATTCACAAAAGCTCCTTTTGCTTTGTGTCGATTATATCAAGAGGCAGCGCAGCAGATCACGCTTTCATGCGTGATAACTCATTGTGTTCCAGGTGCCATATTTATTGCCATAGGCATTATATCGTGTCGCTGTTACACGGGCGACAGGTTGTAGCGCGATGAGAGGCCTATATGAGTCCAAATCATGATAAGATGTCGGCGTTAGATTAGGCACATGGGGAATACCGGATGAAATATAATCTCCTCGGGCAGTAGATGCATATCAAAGGGGGAATCATGGTAAAAAATCGCAGGTTGGCGGGCCTCTTCTTTGTTCTTTTTCTCCTATGGGCATTGATCCCCGCCACAGTACACGCCGGGCCGGGCGCCCCCCCCGCGACCTGGGGAACATGCGAGATGGGAAGGACGGCGCCCGCTACGGTATGGTACTTCGCGGATGGCAAGACCAACGGCGCGACCAACGAGACATTCTTCGTCGTCTACAACCCGGGTACGGTGGACGCGGCGGTGAACTTCACATTTCTGACTGGCGCGGGCTCGGTTCCGGGCCCGAACTTCACGGTCCATTCCCACGAGAGAAAGTCGATAAACGCCGCAGATACACTGCTGACCTCCGAATTCGCCACTACGATAGCGGCCGACCAGCCTATCCTCGCACAACGCGACATGTACGGCGACAACGAGACTTGGATGCACGACTGGATGGGGACCAGTACTCTCCAGCAGACTTGGTACTTCTCGGAGGGCAGCACCGCCTGGGGATTCACGGAATACCTTACCATCGGCAACCCCAACGGCACTTCTACCGACGTGGATATAATCTACCTCACGCCCCTAGGCCCTATTCGACAGCCGACGTTCACGGTCCCCGCCAACTCGTGCTACCGGGTAAACGTAAACGCGGTCCTGCCTAACCAGGACGGGTCGGCGTGGGTTGTAGCGACTAAGCCTGTATGCGCGGAGAGGTCGATGTACGCGACCCTGGTATCAGGAAAAATCGGGTACTCTAACGGGGGCTCGCTCCCCGCCCATGACTGGTACTTCGCGGAGGGCTCATCGGTCGCGGGGAATGAAACATGGATATACGTCTGGAACAACAACGCCGATCAGGCCAACTGCGTCTTTTCATACTTCGTGGAGGGCGAGGGACAGGTTGACGTAGCGCATATCATCCCCGCCGATACCCGTGTCTCCGTATCCATGGCCAGTGACATTGGTGAGAAAAAGGCCGCGTTAAAGGTGACATCTGGTTCCGAGATTCTCGTCGAAAGGGTTATGTGTGGCAACGACCGCTCCTGGTCGCACTCCGTGTATGGTGCCAATGCCTCTTCCACGGACTGGTACTTAGCCTACCGCTGCACAGACGGGGGATGTCAGAGTTACGTCGAGTTGATGAATCCGAACGACGCCTCTGTTTCGGCAAACATCACGTACTACACAGCAACCGGGCCCTATACACAGGCTGTAACGATGGACCCGCACTCGCGTAGGACGGTAAACACCGGGGTGTTCCTTCCCTCGGAGGAGTTTACGATTCACGTTACAGCCAGTGGAAACATCGTTGCTGAGAGTTCTATGTACAACGGCACGCCCGCCCCGAGCCCGACGGTGACGTCCATCACGCCGAACTCAGCAACGCAGGGCAGCACCGTCGGCATCACGAACCTCGCCGGTGCCAACTTCCAGAATGGAGCGACCGTTAAGTTGAAGAAGGGGTCCTCGGAGATCGCGGGCGGAGAGGTGGCGTTCATCTCTTCTAGCCAGCTCATCTGCTCATTTAACCTGGACGGCGCCGAGGATGGCCTATGGGATGTGGTCGTCACGAACCCCGACGCCGGGCTCGGAACCCTGGCCGGCGGCTTCACAGTGAACGTGAAGAGCCCTGTGGTTATGAGCGTCGACCCGGAATACGGCCCACCCGGTACCCAGGTAACCATAACAGGCTCGGGTTTCGGCTCCTCCCGTGGTGCTGGCAAGGACAAGAGCGGGAAGGGAGCCTCCTACGTATCCTTCAACGGTGTGGCAGCCACCCAGTATGAATCCTGGTCCAACACCATGATAGTCTGCACCGTCCCCGAAGGTGCCACCCCTGGACCGGTCTCGGTGGTAACCTCCGCGGGTACCTCCAACACAGATAAGACCTTCACCGTCTCCTACCCAACCTGGTACCTCGCAGAGGGGTCTACCGACTGGGGCTACGACTGCTACATAACGATCGAGAACCCAAACACCACCTCTGTTACCGTTAAGCTTACCTACCAGACAAAGTCCGGCGAAGTCTCCGGCCCGCAGTTCGCCATGGCCGCTTCAAGCCAGGCGACCGTGAACCCCAGGGACAAAGTGGGAAACACCGACTTCTCGACCAAGGTGGAGTGCTTAGAGGGGCTGACGATCGCCGCCGACCGCACCATGACCTGGACGGGACCTGGGGCACCATCCCCAGAGGCGCACAACTCGGTGGGGGTGACTTCCCCCGAGAGGACCTGGTATCTGGCTGAAGGAAGCTCCGCCTGGGGATTCGAGTGCTGGCTGCTCATCCAGAACCCGAATAACCAGGAAGCCACCTGCGCGGTCACCTACATGATAGAGGGCTCAGGACCCCAGACCGTCGTCAAGAAGGTGCCCGCTTCCTCGAGGGCCACCTTCGACATGTCGAAGGACATAGGGGCCAAGGACGCCTCCATCAAGGTGACCTCTGACGTCCCCGTCATCCCGGAGCGGGCCATGTACAGAAACAACAGACGTGAGGGGCACGACTCGATCGGGACGACAACCCCTGCTTCAGACTATTACCTCGCCGAGGGAGCCACCGGCTACAACGTGGGCTACATCACCTACGTGCTGGTGCAGAACCCCAACGACACTCCGACTGACGTAACCCTTACCTACATGACGCAGTCAGGACAGGTGCCCGGCCCCTCCTTCCAGATGTCGGCGAACTCCAGAAAGACCATAAGAGTAAACGACCAGCTACCCCCCAACACCGACGTATCGACCTCGGCACACGGCTCCCAGCCCATCATCGCCGAGAGGGCCATGTACTGGGACAACGGCACGGGGGAGGCCTGCCACGACTCCATAGGGATGGACCAGCCCCACACCTCCTTCTTCCTTCCCGACGGCCAGAGCTCGGAAGGCAGGGAGACCTGGACCCTCGTACAGAACCCGAACGCCGAGGCCGTAACCGTCGACATCTCCTACCTCACGCCCAACGGTCAGGGAAACGTCACCTGGAACGAGACGATAGGCGCCAAGTCCCGCAGGACTTTCAATATGGCGGATAAGGGCATAAACGGCAGGGCAGCCATCATGGTGACCTCCAAGACCTCGGGCAAGAAGATAATGGTCGAGCGCGCCATGTACTGGAACTCGAGGGGAGCCGGGACCGATACCATCGGGGGGTATTCGGACTGAAGGCTTCCCTTTAAGAGCCCCGCATAGCCCTCTTAACGTCCTCGTTGACGACGTGTGTGTAGATCTGAGTGGTTGACAACTAGCTACGAGTTATGTCTTTTAATGTAATCTATTACTTAACTAGTAAGGTAACCAAAGACCCAACTACACCGCCAAGAAGAGCTGCGAACAACAGAAAAAGAATCTGTACACTCTGTATCCTTCTACTCTCGGAAAAGTCGATTAGCCTGATAACATCGGCAGCAGGATATTTAAACTCGTCTTCAAAAATCCTGTCAATGAAAGTTTGGAAGAACGGATGCTTTCGATCTGAATATACACTCAGATAATCCCTCTGCATAAGATACTGCGTGTATAATCTCTCCATTTCGAATTCAGTAACCGATGAATGCGCAGCGTATAAACGTCGTGAATGCCCCAGGAGCATCATTGGTATCCTACGCCACCACGGCATATTATTCGCCTTGGTAAGGTCGTTTACTTGTCCTAAAATTATATGCCAATTGTCTTGTTGAATATTGTTTGTATCTATCTTTGCGTAGTATAGAGCAAGCTCATCAGATGCTTCCTCAAATAGTTCATCCTTTAGTTCTTCTTCATCAAAGAAAGCATCCGGGTCGTATGTGAAAAGGACACTATCGTAGCCTCTCGAAGATATTCTTTCAGCGATGATTGATGCATTTTTTGATGACACACCTGGCTGAATGTAGCATTTTGCGTGAAAAGGGCTCGGACCAAGAACTTCAAAGGTGAATGGTTCGGCAGATGGAGATTCAAATAATTTCTTTAAGAAATCTCTAACAATTCTTACGCCTTGTGAGGGATCAGATTCAGAGGTTGGCGTCAGTGGTTCTATGAACGTAACACTGTAAAAATATCCACAAACTTTGCGCACTCTGAACATCTCAGTATAAGTCTCCAAGTAATCAATATCCGTACCTAGCAATTCAGCTTGCATCCTGAACGGGATGTAGATGTCGAGTCTTACATTTGCAGCGAGAACTGGCGGAGAGAACGAGGACCCTTCTTCAATTGGTCCACAGAGAAAATCAACGGATGAATCAAAGCCAACATCCCATTCAATTTCGACGTTTCGAATACTTGGGAAAGAGTTCAGGCAAGAAGTTAACTTCTGGACATATTCTTGTCCGGTCATTTGGATAACTTCGAGCCTGTTCAAGCCGAAGTTAAAACAAGCAATTCCAAACGATGTCCTAGCCATTTGACCCCCATGAATGTAAAAGTTGAGAATGACATGCCATTACCTATTGTATTTTTGATCGGCAAGATTGTCCAAACGTATCGAGTTTAATCCTTCGGATGCAAGAAGCAAACGGTTCAGAAGATTTATAAATCTTGCATCGCCCTCTTAACATCATCGTTGACTACGTGGGTGTAGACCTGGGTGGTAGATACCCAGGCGTGGCCCAGGGCCTCCTGGATCACGCGCAGGTTGACTCCGCGGCGCATCATCTCGGTAGCGCAGGTGTGTCTCAGCACGTGTGGGGTCACCTGACCGGGGTCCAGTCCTGCCTTTTCCACGTACTTCTTGAAGGTGATCCTGAAGCCCCGTGGGTCCAACATATCACCCTTGCCGTCCGCGCTCCTGATGGTAGGGAAGAGGTACTCGCTCTTGGGTCTCATTTCCTTCCAGCGGGCTATGAGGATACCGAGCTCGTCCGTGCGGAAATAGACGGTCCTGGGCTTCGAGCCCTTGCCGCGTAGGATTTCAACGCGCTTGTCGTCTATAACTACGTCCCTGGGCCGCAGGGCGAGCGTCTCTCCTATTCTTAGTCCTGCCTCATACATGAGGCCCATTACGCACCTGTTGCGGAGTCCCGTCTGCCGGCGTAGGTTAGGAGCCTCCATAAGGGGTTGGACCTCTCCCGGCTCGAGAAAACGGATTCTGCCGTTATTTCCCAAATTTCCTCCTTGCTTACCTATTTATACCTTATGGGAAACGTAGAACCCTCTTTGCAGTCAATGAAATCAATATAACAAAAAGGGTAACGTAAAGGGGCTGAAAAGTTTTACCCAAAGCAATAATTTGATCTGGTGTTGCACGTGACCCGTCAATGCTCTATAATACGTAATACGGCTGTATTACTGGAGTTAATAGTTGAGGAAGTTTCACCTGGTAGACATAGAGTGGGACGAAAACTCTCTCAGGGAGATCGCCAATCATGGGCTCGAGTTCTGGGAGGTGGAAGAGGCCGCAATCTACGATTCGGAGAGGACAGCAAGGGAGGTTGCTGACGAGGAGCATGGTGAGAGGATCCAGATCATAGGCACATGCGAACAGAATGGTAAAAGGCTGCGCGTTTTTGTCCGCCCAGTGGACAAGGATCTGGGAATAGGAAGAGTGATTACGGCATGGAGGATTGAGATATGAGCGACAAGAGAAAGAAGCCTGAAGAGATGACAGAGGATGAAGCGCGCCAAGAGTGGGAGGAGGGTCAGGAGGTGGATCTTGGCCCCGCACCTGCGAAACACATGAGTATATTTTCACTGAGGATCGATAGGGAGACTCTTGAAGGTCTTATAACTCTCGGCACAAAGACGGGTGCTGGTCCGACGGTAGTTGCTAGAGAGATCTTACGCGAAGGGGTGAAAGAGCGCATCGGCCAGTCATTCGAGGCTGAGGCCTATGATGCTATGTCCAGAGCAACCCGGGTCATGCATACGATACTATCCGGTCGTCTCACGATGACTTCCCATAACGAGATGAATCTAGCCTGCAATATCACCATGCCAACAACCACATGGCAAAAAACAGAATCGCAAAGAGAGGGGGTGAAGTAATCCGGTGACACCAGAAGATGTTGAGAAAATGGAATCCACTATGTTTCTTTGCGACTTCGCCGAAGCGTTAAACGGCAAGCTATACATCATGGGCGGTGGGTGGACTATCTGCGCGCCTGGTCCAAGGAATTTAGCACTCGCAATTAAGGTCCTGGTCCCCTGGGATAAAACAAACGAGAAACACAAGCTCAAGTTAATACTACAGGACAAGGATGGCCACACGATAGATATAGGATCACCACCCCGGCCTGTGATTAGCGACGGAGAGTTCGAGGTTGGTAGGCCTCCGAATACCCCAAAGGGTGCACCTCTAGACTTCGCGATAGCTATAAATTTCATGGCACTTCCTTTAGAACCTGATACACAATACAGGTGGCAGCTCGAGATAGACGACAAAACTACCGTCGGCGTGTCGTTCAGGACAATAGGGAATATGCCGCCTCCGCCTGGAAGCTAGCGGTTCATATTCTGGCGCTACGCTCTAAGGGCTACGCTTCCGGAAGAATGACAGGCTTCATTTGGATGGTGTAATTCTGGAGTGACCCCGACTTAGAGAGGGAGACTATAGAACTATGTGGACTTGACTCTACTTCACCAGGGGAGAATTGCGCTTTTTACCGTTCTCGTCTACCCAGATGGGTTCCAGTGGCTTCCTTGAAATCCTGCCTTCCTCTATAGAGTTTATGTCTACAGAAGGGAAGTCAGACAAGCAGAAGGGCATCTTCTTCAGACTCTCTGCCTTCTTCCCGGCGTAGTTTTCCTTTACCTGCCTGATGGCCTTAGAGAAAGAACTTACTCTGTTAGGGTCCGGTACTATGACTGCGACCCTTGGGAATAGGGGAGAGGCGAGATCTAGCCTGTACTTTCCGCTCTCGTAGTATTGGAAGAACCTCAGGACCTTCCTCTTGAGAACTCTAGAGGTTAGGGTGCCACAATCTATCTCAACAAATGACGTGCAAGAAGAGCCGTTTCCGTCGCTTGTAGCGAGGTAAAGGTCCGGGTCAAGTATCTGGGGCCTTTCGCCTCTCTTTATGTAGAAAATGCAGTCGCTGTCAGGGATCCACTCGTCCAGCTGGAATCCCGGAAACAGCCTGGAGAGAAGAATCAGGTTTATGAGGAAGTTGTTCGTGTAGATCAAGTGGCGGTAATGGACTACGACATCAGTGTGCTTCCTTTCAAGCCAGTTGGCGGTGTGCATGTTCTCGATCTCGAGATGATGCTTAAGAGCAAGAGCCCCTTTGGGGCCAAGCACGTAGCCCTGCCGGGTTATGCGAGAAGCAGAAGGTATAGGAACTTTTGAAACGAAACCTGCCTGCGCTAATTGCGACAACCGATTACTAACATAACATCTTGCTTTTGCAGTGTCGAAGGTCAACGAGTCGATCTTACTGTAGAAAAGTGCACTTATTTGCTTTTCGGTCATTACCTTTAGAGAAGCAAGGTACTTGAGCATTTCTATGTTCGCGTCTGTGAGGACGATATTACCCATTTCAGCTCACCAACCTTTCCTTCTTCCGACTATCTTCAGGCACAAGCTCTCCAAAAAAATCTAACTATTCTCTAACCGGCCAGGCCGAACCGTGGTATATTGAGATCAACTAACAGCAACAAACAGAAGGTTGGATATTTCGCGTGTTTATGCCAAAAATGGGATGTTTGCAACCACTTTTGAGCGTGAAAAAT
>Ga0315274_10011961_pt1 | contig 12412 bp, 11 predicted proteins | sample YL17G02_20_MG_FD_203700 | JGI IMG/M metagenome (GOLD analysis project Ga0315274, IMG submission 203700) | Sediment microbial communities from Yellowstone Lake, YNP, Wyoming, USA - YL17G02_20 | ecosystem: Environmental > Aquatic > Freshwater > Lake > Sediment | place: USA: Wyoming | collected... | reverse complement strand
GGCGTGGTGCGGCCGATTGAGAGCAAGGTCGTTCCGCCGCATCAAATCCAGGTCTGGCCACTCCCGCCAGGCCGGGGCCTGCGGAGCTACCGCGTGATGATGGCCCACGGTGAGGCGGGTCAGATGGGGGCATTCCACTACGTCGCCTACGCCGACACCGAGGCCGACGGCCTGCCCGACAAACTCATCGCCTATTCCCCCCTGGCCGTCGCGGAGTCTCCCGGCGGCTGGACCGGCTGGACCTTCAGCACCGCCCACGGCCGCGTGTTCGTCGGTAACGCCTGGCAGCAGCGGGACGCCTGCATCTTCGCCCGCCCCCTGGAGGACCATCGCGACAACTGGCGCGGGTTGGGAACAGACGTCTACGTCTCCGGTGACCTGTGGCACCTGCCGCGCCACCGCTGCCGCTGGCCGTACCTCTCCAATATCCGCGTCCAGGTGACCGATCAGAACCCGGAGTGAGCTTTGGGCACAGGCGGGACGCCCCTAAGGGGCGGGATGCCTGTGCTACTTACTCACCGGGCGATCCTGGCCGACCGGCTGACGATGATCGCCAGCGCTTCCTCCTTTGTCGCCCAGTTGAGGTCGCCGGGGAAGGTGTGCGCCAACGCGGAATACGCGGCGGCGAAGTCGTTGGCCTTGTCGATCTGCCAGCCGTTGAGCAGCCCGTAGATGATTGCGGACGAGAAGCTATCGCCTCCGCCGACCCGGTCCACCATCTCCAGGTTCTCGTACACGCGGCTGAGGTGGAAGTCCTTGCGGTCGTACGCCAGCGTCCGCCAGTCGTTGAGCAAGCCGGTCTTGGCGACCCGGAGCGTGGTGCCGACAAGCTGAAGCCCGTTGTGTCGGGCGGTTGCCTCCCTGGCGACGGCCTTGTAGCCTTCCGGGTCAAGCTGCGAGTAGTCGCCTGCGGCGGCGGTCTTGATGCCCAGGCACTTCTCGAAGTCCTCCTCGTTGCCAAAGAGCACCTGCACGTAGGGCATGATCTTGGCCGTCGTTTCCTGGGCCTGCTGAGGCGTCCAGAGCTTCCCGCGGTAGTTGAGATCATAGCTGGTCCGCAGCCCGCAGGCGGCGGCGAGGCGGAAGACCTCGATGACCGTCGCCGCCAGCGTGCCCGACAACGCGGGCGTGATACCGCTTACGTGCAGCCAGCGGGCCTGGGAGAGAATGGATTTCCAATCGATCCTGTCAGCCGTGAGTCTGCTGATGGCCGAATGGCCGCGATCGTAGGTGACGGCGCTGGCGCGCGGGCCGACGCCGATCTCCAGGTGATAGAATCCGTTGCGGACCTTGCCTATCCCGTCGAACTTCTCCCAGACGACGTGGCTGGTGTCCACGCCGTGCTGCCGGGCCTCGTTGACGATGAGGCGGCCTGACCAGTTGTCCACCAGCGCCGAGACCCAGGCCGACTTCATCCCAAGCCGCGCAATGTTGACCGCGACGTTCCACTCCGCCCCGCCGACGGAGACCTCCAGCATCCTTGCCTGCTCCAGGCGCATGTGATCAGGCGCCGTCAGGCGGACCATCGCCTCGCCGAATGTGACCAGATCGTATGGCATGATCCTCTCCTTGTCCTGGGACCGACTGTGTTTACCCGCCTTGACTGGCCCCGTCAATCTTCGCAAGGCCTGCAACGTATGGCGAGTGGGTGAGTTGCCTGACAGCCCCGCACACCGAGACGGGTGCATAAACGTTCTGGGGGGCAACCTCGTGTCGCGGGCGTCTCGCCCGCGAGTGGCGGGGGCATCTTGCCCCCGTAATCGCTGTGATTCGCCGCGGCCGGGACGGCCGCGGGACGCGCGGGCAGGATGCCCGCGACACTTCAGCGCGCTCACTTCACCAAAACGTTGATCAACCCCACCGAGACTCGCAACCGCAAAGGCAAGCACGAGGCAGTATAATGCCCCGATTCGGCCAGGGCGGGCAAGCGCCCGCCTGGGTTGCGGAGACAAGATGGAACTGACGTGGTTGGGTCAAGGCGGATTCCTGCTGGCCTCCGGACGCTGGCGAATGGCGGTGGACCCGTATCTTTCGGATGCCCTTGCGGCCAAGGGGCTGGTTCGGCTGACGCCGCCGCCTTGCGGCCCATCGGAGTTGGCGAGGCTCCAAGCCGCTGTTCATCGCGGCTTGGAGGCCTCGGCGCCGAGCCTGGTGGTCTGTACGCACGATCATGGCGATCACCTGGACCCTCAGAGCGTAGTGCCGATCGCGAATGCCTGGCCAGAATGCCGGTTTGCCGGGCCGCCTGCCGTCGTCGACCACCTGGTGCAACTGGGCATTGCCCTTGCCAGATGTACTGCCCTAAGGGCGGGTGATAAGCTCTCCCACGTCTGTTTCACGATCGCTGCCGCCCCGGCCAGGCACGACGGGCAGGCAATAGGCGTTGTCATCGAGGCCGAGGGCCTGCGGGTGTATATCAGCGGCGACACGCTGTTCTTCGACGCTCTGGCCGCCGGTGTGCGGGAAGTCGCCGGCGGGTCTATTGACGCGGCGATGATCTGCGTCAACGGCCGCTGGGGCAACATGACCTGGCAGGAGGCTGTCGAGGTGATCCGGGAGCTGCAACCCCGGCTGGCCATCCCGATGCACTACGGGATGTTCCAGCAGAACACGGTCGATCCGACGCCGTTCCTGGCGGCGGTGCGGGGTATGAACATCAAGGCCGCCAAGCTCGAAGTCGGCGTGGCGGTTGAGTTGCGGGGGCTTCTGCGCCAGACGGGAACCTGAAGTTAGTGAAAGGGCGCTCCGGATGAATCGGCGGTTTGAGGACAGGGTGGCGATAGTGACCGGCTCTTCGTCGGGCATCGGCAAGGCGACGGCCTTGAGACTCGCCCGTGAGGGAGCGGCTGTCTGCGTGGTGGCGGACCGCAACGTCGACGGCGGACAGGCCGCAGCCGGGGAAATCCGGGATTCAGGGGGCCGCGCGATCTTCGTCCAGGCCAACGTCGCCCAGGCCGCCGACTGCCGGAAGGTCTTCGATGAGACCCTCCGCTCGTTCGACCGCGTGGACGTGCTGGTCAACAACGCGGGCGTCACGCGGGTGAGGGCGCTGGAGGAGATGGACGAGACACTCTGGGACCAGGTCATCGACGTCAACCTCAAGAGCATCTACCTTATGTCCCGCCTGGCCGTCGCCGACATGCTCAAGCGGAACCGCGGCAGCATCGTCAACGTCTCTTCGGTCCACGCGGTGATGACCAACGCGGGCGGGTTTGCCTACGCAGCCGCCAAGGCGGGCATCTGCGGACTGACGCGCGCCGCGGGAGTGGCCTACGGCGCCAGCGGCGTCCGCGTCAACTGCATCCTGCCGGGCACCATCGACATCTCGCTGTACCCGCGGACCGACGCCCGGGTGGATCGCTCCGCCTGGCGTCCCCGCGCCAACGAGGCACAAGTGCTCAAGCGGCACGGAAGTCCCGACGAGATCGCCTCGGCAATCGCATTCCTGGCAAGCGACGACGCGTCGTTCATCAACGCCGCGGTCCTGGTGGCCGACGGCGGACTCCTGTCGCTCCTGAAGGACTACTAGGACCATGAAGATCACCAAGCTTGAGACGTTCTTCGTCAAGCCGCGATGGGTGTTCCTCAAGATGCACACCGACGAGGGCCTCGTCGGCTGGGGCGAACCGATCGTGGAGGGCTGGTCCCGCACGACGGCCATGGCCGTGGAGGAGATGGGCCGATATCTCATCGGCCAGGACCCGCGCAGGATCGAGCACCACTGGCAGGCGCTCTATCGCGGGGCCTTCTACCACGGAGGCCCCGTGCTCACCAGCGCACTGAGCGGGATAGAGCAGGCCATGTGGGACATCGTCGGCAAGTGGCTGGGCGCACCGGTGCACCAGTTGCTCGGCGGGGCGGTGCGAGACAAGATCCGCGTCTATGGTCAGGTGCATGGTGAGACCTTCGGCGATTACGTCGCCTCCGGTAAGGCCAACCTGGACAAAGGCTTCACCATGGTGAAGACCTGTCCCTTTGGTGCGGCGGAGTTCGCGGAAAGCCCGGAATTTGTCAAGAAGGCGGTGAACGCGGTGGCGTCGCTCCGCCAGGGGGCGGGTGAGCGGCTTCAGATCGCCTTGGACTTCCACGGGAGGCTCAGCCCCGCCCTGGCCATCCGGCTGTGCAAGGAGTTGGAGCCTTACCAGCCGATGTTCGTCGAGGAACCCTGCCTGCCCGGCAACGTCGACGCCCTGGTCAGTGTCGCCCGTGCCACCAGCATCCCGATCGCCACCGGCGAGCGGCTGTTCACCAGGTGGGGCTTCCGCGAGGTGCTGGAGAAGCGTGCGGCGGCGATCCTTCAGCCGGATGTATCCCATGCGGGCGGGATACTGGAGGTCCGCAAGATCGCCGCGATGGCTGAGAGTTACTACTGCGCCATCGCGCCGCACTGTCCGCTGGGGCCAATCGCGCTGGCCGCCTGCCTACAGGTGGACGCCTGCACGCCGAATTTCGTCTGCCAGGAGCACGTCTGCCTCGGCGAAAGTTACCTCAAGAAGCCGTTGGTCATCGAGGGGGGTTACATCTCCGTGCCGACCGGGCCGGGGCTGGGCATCGAGGTGGATGAGGCCGCGCTGCGTGAGAAGCTCTACGACGGCGGCTGGGAGAATCCGCGACTCTGGCACGAAGACGGTTCGCTGGCGGACTGGTGAGCAGCGCCATGCCCGGTGGGTCCGAGCAGAGAGGCCCTTCAAGGCGCCGGGGGACGCCTCCCGGCACGCACGTCCCGGTGCTGGTGAAGGAAGTCATGCTATGCCTGCGTCCCCGCGTCGGGGAGGTCGTCGCCGATTGCACCATCGGTTACGGCGGCCACGCGGCGGAGTTCCTGAAGCGCATCGGTCCCACGGGCCGGCTTGTCGGCCTGGAAATCGACGGCGCGGAGCTGGAACGTGCCAGGCGGCGGCTGACTCCGATTGGCGTCCCGCTGGCCCTCCACCGCGTCAACTTCGCGCGACTTGCCGAGGTGATGGCCAAGGATGAGCTTGACGCATTCGACATCATCTTCGCCGACCTGGGCGTTTCCAGCATGCAGGTGGACGATCCCCGCCGCGGGGTCAGCTACAAGCACGAAGGCCCATTAGACATGCGGATGGACGACCGGCTGGGGCGGACGGGAGCGGACCTTCTGGCGTCGATGTCGCAGGAGGCCCTTTCGTCGGCGCTGGACGAGCTTGCCGATGAGGAGGATCACGACAAGGTCGCCGAGTGGATCGTCCGTCAGCGCCAGGTCTGCCCGATTACGACAACCGGCCAACTGGTTAGACTTGTGTTGAACGCCAAGGGCTATTCCCCGCGCGCCCGGAGGCGCCCTTGGGAGGTCCCAGGCGGGCTTCACCCCGCCGCCAAGACCTTCCAGGCGCTGCGAATCCTGGTCAACGACGAGTTGGAAAGTCTCAACGCGCTGCTGGCAGTCGCCCCTCGGTGCCTTCGCAAGGGAGGCAGGATCGGGATAATCAGCTTCCACAGCGGGGAGGACCGGATGGTCAAGAACGCCTTTCGGGCAGGCCTGCGGCAGGGGGTCTACCGGAGCGTCTGCCCGCACGTGATCGCGCCTTCTGCGCGCGAATCACGGGACAATCCAAGAAGCAGTTCCGCGAAGTTCCGCTGGGCATGCGTGCCCTGAGCGAAGGGGGAGCTACGGGCGGTCTTGGCGCCCAAGGCCGGAATTGGCCGCGGGGGCCCTCCTTCTTCGCCGCAAGCGGATGAGCCAGACCATGAGCGACACCAGGCATATTCCGCCCAGGACCTCCAGTTGGTAGCGCTTCACATCCTCCACGATCCTCACCAGGGCCTCTCCGAAGAGATAACCTCCCACGCCGAAGGAGACGGCCCAGATGATGGCCCCGACGGTGTTAAGGAGCGCAAATCGCCAGATGGGTATGCGGCTCATGCCGACGGCAAAGGTGATGACGTTTCGCAGTCCGTACATGAATCGGAAGGTCAGCAGCAGCCAGTTGGCGTGGCACTCCAGTTTCCGCAGGGCCTTTTCGATGCGGTCTTGCCAGGCGGGCTTCCTGGCCATCAACCAGTCGCCCTTGTATCGGCCGATGAAGAAGTAGAGCTGGTCGCCGGACATGCTGCCCAGGAACGCCCAGAGAATGGCCGCAGGCAGGTCCAGCAGCCCGCTGTGGGCGGCCATTCCGGCGATGATCACGATCGTCTCGCCTTCCAGGAACGTCCCCACGAACAGGGCCAGGTACCCGTAAGTTGCGATCAGGTGTTGAAGCATCGCGCCGCCCACTCGGCGCCCTGGGCAAGGTCTCCAAGCCGCAAAAGATCGCGGCTTCGAGGCCTCGTGCCAGCGCCAATTGACCCGTGAGTATAACGCAGCCGTGCCAGGCTGCCTACCGATTCCGTTTGGATCCAGGGTCTTTCGATTGTCTGTGTCGCGGGCATCCTGCCCGCGCGTACCGCAGGCGTCTCGCCTGCGAGAGGTTTCTTTTGCAGGTCCGAGACGAACCTCCCGCGCGCGGCCGACACACCCGCGACACGGAGAAACCGGACAACTCAAAGAATCTGCCTGGATCGGCGAGCCTTGACTTTTGCGGCCCCGGACCTACCTTGTCGTCTGGCGAAAGCAGGTGAGTGAGTGTTGGCGAGAAGCCATCGGAAGCGTGGCGCCGGACGGCTCCCAGCGGCGGTCCTGAGCGCGGGGGCGGTTCTGGCCCTTGCAGCCGGCTGCGGCCGGCGGGAGTCTGTCGTCAGCTTCCAGTACAATCGGCCGGCCGAGTTCCGGCTCCCGGCAGGCATCAAGCGGATCGCCATCGCCGACCTGGGGGGCACGACCGATCGGGACAAGTCCTGGGGAGGAGCGGTCTCCGATAGCCTGACCGCATTGGCGGGAAGCGCCCCGATTGGCGGGAGAAACTGGGAGGTCGTGCGCTTGGCAGGTTTCCAGAGGTCTCCAAGGGGCATTTTGTCGCGGCTTGGAGGCCACTTCCAGCCGACGACCGACAGCAGCAAGCCGCAGACGGCGCCCGCCTCCGCACCCGCCGATTCCGCGAGCCAACCGACCGGGGCCGATGCCATGATTGTCGGCTGGGCCAACGTCATGGTCCGCGACGAGCAGGTGGCGATTCCGCCCGCGGCGCCGCTGCCGCGCGGCGCGGCGACGCAGACGGCCATGTGGCGGTATGCCGTAGGAACGGCCGATCTCCGTATGATCGACATGGAAAGCGCCGAGGTGCTGGCTTCAGTCCGCATCACGGAGCAGTTTGACTCGCTTGGACGCGTCGGACCGCCATCGCCCGCTGCCAGCAAGCCGGCGCCCGGCGCGGGCGAACCTGCCCCTGTTGGGGAGGTCCTCCATTACCTGGCCGAGCGGGCGGCCAGGCAGTTCCTCGCCCGCTTTGCGCCCCGGCGGGTAACGGTCAGCCAGGCACTGAAGGAAGGGCCGAATCAGCGGGTGCAGTCGGGCAACCGCGCCGCATCAAGGGGGGAGTACGCCAAGGCCCTGAAACGCTATCAGGACGCCATCCAGGCTGATCCTATGGATGACGCGGCTCTGTTCGACGCGGCCCTGATGTGCGAGGCCCTTGGCAGACTTGACGAGGCCGCCAGGTACGCCGACCGTGCAGCCGTGCTTCGAGACGATAATGATTACCTCCGCCTGGGACGTAGGGCACGCGGAGAGTTGCCGGATTGACCAATCGCGGTGGGCTTGCAGGGCGTGCATACTTGCACGCGGAATTTCCGCGGGACAAAAAAGATGGAATATCAGACAGGGAAACTGGGACGCGTGGTGGTGGCCCGCATGTTTGACGGCGAGGATGTCTACGCCCAGATCGAGCACCTGGCGGACAGCGAGAAGATCGAAAGCGCCGTGGTGCTGCTGGTAGGGGGGCTGAAGGCGGCCAAGGTGGTGGTCGGTCCAAAGTCCTTGACCGGGAAGATCGAGCCGATGTTCCGGTCCTTCGACGATGCCCGCGAGATCGCGGGTGTCGGCACGATCTTTCCCGATGAGTCGGGACCGAAGCTGCACTTTCACGCCGTTATCGGCCGCGGCGATGAGGTCCTGGCCGGCTGCCCCAGAGGGGGGGCCAGCGTCTTCTGCGTGCTGGAGGTCATCATCGTCGAAATCCTCGATATCGCAGGCCGCCGGGTGATGGACCCGGAATTGGGCCTGAAACTGTTACGATTGGGAGGCAAGCAACAATAACGACCGGGACACGCTTCGTATGAACACCTTTTGGGCGGGCATGCAGCCCACCCCGGATTCGTCCAGCTCGAAGGGAGATGACGCATGAGGGTGTGGCCAAGAAAGTGGTGGATCAGGGCACTGGTGCTGCTTGTGGCACTTATTGCGTTCCTGCACCTCCCGGTATTCTCGACCAGGCTGGAGATCGGTCCGGAAACGACCGTCCTGACCGGCCCGGTGAACCCAGACGGTACTATCAACTATGTCGCGGCGTTGGATGCGAGCTACCGGCAAGGGGTGACACCTGAGAACAATGCCGCGCCTTGGCTGTTACGCGCATTAGGCCCGCAGGTTATCGATGAGAGGGTTCGGGACAGGGTTCTTGCTGAGTTGGGAATTAGCCTGGAAGCCCACGCCCCCGGGAAGTTTGTCAATTGGAGGATGCGCACTAGGTCCTCGCGCCCGACCGCGACGACGCGCTCTCGCACGCTGGATATCGAGATACAGCCCGCTACAAGCCAAGCTTGGGATGATAACGTTGACATATGGGATAGCGATTTCATGGATCTCCTGGACAAAGGGGAGATCCATCCTTCCCTCGAGCCTTGGCTAGAAGAAAACGCCGAGGCGTTCGACTTGGCGAGACGTGCAGCCGAGTGCTCACACCTGTATGTGCCCCTCCTGTCTCCTTCTAGTCCGCCCAACCTCGTTGATGGAACGCCCACTTCATGGAACGCGGCCAGGGACCTTACCAGGGCACTTGCCATGCACGCCCGGGTACGCGCAATGCGAGGTGACTTCAAGAATGCGTGGGCGGACATCCTGACCATTCATCGATTGTCCGGGCTGATAGCTCAAGGGCCTACGCTCGTTGAGCGATTCGTAGCGCTTGCAGTCCAGGGGCACGCTGTTAAAGAGGGCACATTCCTTGCTACACACTGCTCGCTTCCGCCCGATGAGGCGAGGGACATGGTTCGAGAGTTGGATGCGTTGCCCCCGTGGAAGGACTTGGCGGACATCTACGACAGGAGTCTGCGATTTGAGTGTTTGGATATGGTCATGGTCTTGTGGAGGGGTCAAAGGTCGCTTGAGGAACTCGCGGAGCCCATGCCGAAGCTTGGAGGCAAGGCGTTGGACTGCAATCAATTGTTGCGCACAATTAATTGATGGTTCGACGGGGCTGCGCTTTCACTGCGACACTACTCGCCGCAGGAGCATCGTGCTGCCCTCGAGGAGATCAATCCGAGAATCATTCCTGATGTTCAGGCCCGGTCGTATCTTGCCAAGGTGTGCGCCCTTCGAATGGGCGGGTGGGCAACGCGAAAGTTCCTGACGGCGCTCGTTTCGGACGGGCTTGCTGGACGATTAGTTCCACGACCCGATTTGCTGTGGGAACAGGAGAACGAGTACACCCAGGCCCGCGACCTGGAAGGTCTTGCCATTGCAATTGCAGGTTATCACGCCCAGGCAGGCCGTTGGCCCAAGGAGCTCAGTGAGCTAGTTCCGGACTTCATAGAGACGATCCCAAAGGATCGCTTCAGCGGGCAGGCACTCATCTACCGAGCCTCGCAGACCGGTTACACGCTTTACAGCGTAGGGCGGAATGGAAAGGACGACGGTGGGGAACCTGCATCGTGGCACGGGGACATTGTCGTATCGGTCAAGTAGGCGGGCAGCTCGCGACGGGGCTGTCTCCGTTACACACAGGACAACCCGTTGGCCAGGGTGAATGCTCTACACGACCCCGACTCTCCCCAGCCGGTAGCGTCGCCCGCCGTCGTCGCCGTCCAGGGGAAGCGCCAGTTGCGGCGTGCCCATCGATGACCCGATCGAGACAAACATGTCATACTCGCCCGGTGCGACGGTCGGGGGCACGACGAACTCGGCCTGCTCTTCAATCACTTCCTGCCTATCCGGCGGGCCGACGGGCAGGCTGCGGACGTTGAAGCCCTCATCGGCGAACACGGACACGATGCCGCCGCGCGCGTTCTTGATCGTGACGGTTGGATGGCCGCCGGGGTAGCAGGGCGCGACGCCCGCGTTGGCCCAATTGGCGGTGAATGGGAATGCCCCGCCGACCTTGAGCTGCGCGGGCCAGGAGGCCTCGATAAGTCGCAGACGGTAGCCCAGGCGGCGGTTCATCGCGTCCACAAGCTCCGCGCACTCCCGGAGGAACTCCCGCGGGTACCAGTGAATCGAGGCGTAACTGGCGTGGTAGACCTCCATCGCCTCAACGTACTTGCCTCCGTCTTCCCAGGTCCCCTTGCCCTTGGCGCCGCCGTAGTGTTCGCTTTCGAGGATCACCGGTTGCTTGGGCCAGAAGGGCTGAGCCAGGTCGGCGCTCTTGTAGGCCCTGGCGCCGCCCCGGACCATGATGCTGTCGTCCCGCAGCGTGAAGTTGCCCTGGCCGGCCCAGTAGCGGGCGCGCTCGCCTCTGGGTTCCGGTTCATAGCCATAGGCGGAGGCGAAAAGGTCGTCGTTGATGGCAATCAAGGTCTTCTTGAAGTACCTCTGATGCAGCTCGATGTGCTTCTCGATCGCCTCGGGGGGGTAATCCCGCTTGGTGCTGTGGTAGGTGTGCCCCTCGCCCCAGATGCCGAAGGAGCCTACGTCAAAGAAGGCCACGTCGCAGTCGCCGTCGAACCGCCGCGCCGCCTCGGCCAGGAATCGCTCCACGTGCTCGAGGAAGATCGGATCGGCGTAATCGGGTTCCCAGTACTGGAGGCCGTCGTGCCTGCGGCTGAAGTAGTAGCCCTTGGCGCCTGCGTCCTGCACCCACTTGGGCGCGCCGTAGATGATTCCGCTGTGGCCCTCGCAGGCGGAGAAGCGGTAGGCGGCCTTAATGCCGCGCTGGATGAACCGCTGGGCGGGGCCGTCGAGCAGTGCCCAGTTGAATCGGCCCGGCTGTGGCTCGACGTACGCCCACGGGACGCGGAGGTACACCACCGTCAAGCCGGGATAGTCATCGACGGTGTCCTCCGGCGCCAGGTGCGCGCCGTAGTGGGCAAGCGTGTTGTCGTAGAAATGCAGCACCCAGCCCATGGCGGGGTTCTTCAGCGCCTTCCCGTTGTCGGCCGGGCGAACCGTAACGCATCCGGCGCCTTCCATCTTGCCTCGCTCCGCAACCTGTTGAGAATCATCCGCCTGCCCCGTTGCAGGCAAGCGGGGCATTGTCCGAAAGACCATCGCCCTTGGCAATGGAAATTGGGGCTGTCGCGAGTGGCGGAGAGGGAATCCACAGGGGAAAGGTGGTAGAATGCGCCTTCTGGCCGCGGGTCACCGGCGGCCTGGATATCCGTGAGACAGATAGGTTCCCGCACATGGGACGGCAGAAACCCAGGGCGCAGTACGGTGCGGCGGCGTTTGCGGGCCTGAAGGGCAGTCTTCCCAACCCCTTCCCCCGGATCATAGGCCCCAAGGCGATGGAGTACCTCAAGGAGGTCGTCGACAGCGGCCTGACGGTGGACATGACCGGGCGGTTCGAGCAGGCGTTCGCGAAGGCCTACGGCGCCAAGCACTGCATCGCCACCCCCGGCTGCACACCGGCGTTGGCGATACTGGCTTCCTCGCTGGGGCACTACGGTTTTGAACCGGGGGATGAGATCATCGTCAGCCCCGTCACCGATTACGGCACGGTGTACGGACTGATCCGCGAAGGCTTCATCCCCGTCTTCCCCGACACCGCCCCCGGCACGGTTAACTTCAGCGCCGAGACGATCGAACCGTGCGTCACCGAGCGCAGCCGCGCGATCCTGTGCGTGCACAAGACGGGACTGGTCTGCGACATGGACCCGATCAACGAGCTGGCCCGCCGCCGCGGGCTGCTGGTCTTCGAGGACGCCTGCCAGGCTCTCTTCAGCACCTACAAGGGCCGCTACGCCGGCAGGCTAGGTCTGGCGGGGGGGTTCTCGTTCGACCCTGAAAAGACCATGGGCTCCGACACCGGCGGGTGCCTGATCACCGACGATGACGAGCTGGCCGAGTACATGCGTTTCATCGGCCACAGCCGCGGGGCGCGGATGCAGGAGGGTTTCGGGCGGCTTCACGTCGCGCCCGGGGCCGCGCTGCGGATGCCCTCCTGCACGGCCGCCATCACCCTGGCGCAACTGGAGATCATCCGCAAGAACGTCGCCCGCCGCGACAGGATGATCCGCCTGATGAGCAGGCTGATCGGGGAGATACCCGGCGTCAGCCCGCTGCCGATCCCAGACCATCAGGAAGTCTACTCGGCCTGGATGTTCGGCATGAGCTTCGATCCGGCGCGGTTTTCCTGCGATG
>Ga0315274_10011960_pt1 | contig 12412 bp, 8 predicted proteins | sample YL17G02_20_MG_FD_203700 | JGI IMG/M metagenome (GOLD analysis project Ga0315274, IMG submission 203700) | Sediment microbial communities from Yellowstone Lake, YNP, Wyoming, USA - YL17G02_20 | ecosystem: Environmental > Aquatic > Freshwater > Lake > Sediment | place: USA: Wyoming | collected... | reverse complement strand
AAGAACCGGATACAGAAACCGCACGTCTTCCTGGTTGAACTGGAAGTCGATCGTGTAACTGCCGTCCCGAATCGTGACGTCGAATATCTCGAGAGGATGCCGTTTTGTTGGGGATGCCATGGCGGCCGCGCCTACCTGTAGAAAAGATCGAGGATTCGGCGGACCCCCTCCCGGAGATCTTCGACGGAGCAGCTGCCGTACGAGATCCGGATGTGGTTGTCGAAGTCCTCGCCGAAAACCGCGCCGGGAATCACCGCCACCTTCGCCTTCTCCAGCAACGTCAAGGCGACCTGCTCGGACGCCGGCGCCGAACCGGGCAAGGCCGGGAAGAAGTAGAAAGCCCCGCCGGGATGGCAGTATCGCATCGAGTCAACGCCTTTGACGCTTTCCAGGAGCGCCGCCCGCCGGTTCTTGAAATCCCGCGTGATCCCCGAAACAAAAGCCGCCGACTCGGGATGGGTGTAGGCCGCCACGGCGCCCATCTGAGCGAAGGAGGTTGCGCACACCGTCATATACTGATGCGGCTTGTTCAACTGGGCCGCAAGCTCCGCCGGGGCCGCCAGGTAGCCGATCCGCCACCCCGTCATGCCGAAAGTCTTGGAGAAACCGTTCACGAGGATGGTTCTCTCCCGAGCGCCCGGCAGGGACGCGAAACAGGGGGGAGGATCGTCATAGATGAAGCATTCATAGATCTCGTCGGCCAGAACGTACAGGTCGTGGCGGATGGCGAAGGAGAGAATGTCTTCCAGCTCCGCTTTGCTGTAGACGCGCCCCGAAGGATTCCCCGGGCTCCCCACGACCAGCAGGCGCGTCTTCTCCGTAACGCGCCTCTCCAACAGATCCGACGTGAGGGCGAAGCCGTCGCTCAGATCGAGGGGCACGGAGACGGGCGTGGCCCCGGCAAGTCGCGCACAGCACTCGTAGTGTGGCCAGGCCGGCGTTGGGATAAGCGCTTCGGACCCCGGCTCCAAGATCCCGAGCATCGTGATCGCCACCGCTTCGCTCGCGCCGACGGTGACAATGATCTCGGCGCCAGGATCGTATCTCACCCCGTTCTGGGTCTCGAGCTTCCGGCTGATGGCGTCGCACAGATCCGGGATGCCGCGATTGGCGACGTACTTCGTGAAACCGTTGTCAAGAGCCGACTTAGCGGCCTCCACCACGAAGCGAGGGGTCTCGAAATCGGGACGCCCCACGTCGAAGCGAATGACCTTCTCCCCCTTCCGCTCCAAGACGACCACTTGGTCGAAGATCTTGCGGATGCCTGACGCTGGAAGGGACTCTACCCGTGTGCTGATCTGCACGTTCGCGCCTCGGGAATCTCACCTGCTCATCGTTCCTTCCAGAGGAACGCCCTATTCTCTAATGGGGCAAGGGGGCGAGTCAATCCCTTTCACGGCCCTTCAGCGCGCGTCGCCGAGCGCAAGGAGGTCTTCGCGGAGTTGGGTTATCTCTTTGGGCGGAAGGGGTCGCAATCTGCCGGCGAAGCGAGGATCTCGGCGCTCGGGCGCACTTCCGCGAAAGGACGTCGCAAGCCGCCGGCGAGAAGCATCCAGGCGTTCGGGCGGGCTCGTGGCGGCGAGGGGGGCGCTGCGCCCCAGAGAACGGGGCGGGCGCCCGACTTTCCCCCCACGAAGGCGGCCCGGGGCGTTGGCTCAAGGGAGAGCGACGCCAAGGGGGGCCGATTTTCGGAGGAGGGCGCGCCCCCTTTGTGGTATACTCCAGGAGTCTGACCGCCGGGGAAGAGGCGGGCCTTCATCATCGGCCGTAGCGCAGGCGGGGGAGCGAGCATGGAGGGGAATCGGGACGTCTCAGTCACAGGCGACGCCCGGCCGCGCCCCTCCCGTCGGCCGGCCGGCGGAGAAGCGGGGGGGCCCGCGCCTTCCCCGCCGAAGCCCCGAGGTTTCACCCTGATCGAGTTGCTTATCGTCGTCGCTATCATCGCCATTCTGGCGGCGATCGCGATCCCGAATCTCCTCGAGGCGCAAATGCGGGCAAAGGTCAGCGCGGCCAAGACGAACATGCGCACGATCGCGGGCGCCCTCGAGGCTTTCCGCATCGATCGCAATCTATATCCCCCGAACGTGGCGCGCAGCACGGGAGACTACGTGCACTACATCGCCAACATTGAAGATCCCCTGTGGAGCCTGGGCGACATTCCCGAAGGATTTCCTCCTGCCACGCTCACGACCCCGATCGCCTACATCACGACTCCACCCGAGGACCCCTTCCTCGGCGGACGCCTCGACCGCTACGCCTGCGCGTGGCAGTACGGGACGGATTCCTCGTCGAGGAACGCTTGGGCGCTGGAGAGCGTGGGGCCGAACTTGGGCGGGAAATGGGCGTCCTCCAACCGTGGCCGCGACCTGGACAAACCCTACGCGGGGTCCAACCAGCTGGAGTCTTTCCGCACCCTTTACGACGCTTACGGTCTGCAGACGACCCGTCTCCTTTTCCTCGTGGGAACGGGAACCGAAGGCGACCCCGGCTCGTATGATCCGTCAAACGGAACCGTCAGCGCCGGCGACGTCGTGAGATTCAGTTCCGGAGAGCCCTAAGGCGCGAGCGGCCCCCGCCTCAGAACCCCGCCGACGGCTTTGTCTCGTCGCCTTCGCGCATGAAGCGATCCACGCCGGAGACGTACCGGATGCGGATGTCATGCTCCCGCGCCGTTCTCCGGACCCACCTCAGGTCCCTCTCGCCGAGGTTCTCTCTGGAGACAACAAAGGCATCCACGTGGTAGACGCTCAGGACGTCGTTGAGATCGTTCAGGCCGCCGAGGACCTCGATCCTGGACACGGTGTAGAAACGGTCGTGGATCTCGCCGCTGATGATGCCCACGATCGAGTAGTTGCGGTGGCTGCGCTTCAAGGCGCTGATGAAAAGATCGGAATCCGGGGTCAGGCCGATCAGGAGGACCCTCTCGCCTGGAACCGTCGGCATGCTTCGCCAACGCAGCGCCCACATAAGCGTGAAGAACGAGAGCATCGCGCCGGCCGAAAGACAAAGGCTCAGGGCGATCGCCGCGCGCGAATAGGCGCGCACGTCGAAAAGAAGGGAGATGACAAGCAGAAAGAGGGCGCCCTGCGCGACGATCATGGCGACTTGATGGCATTTCACCTTCACGAAGTACAGAAAACGCGCGGGCACTTCCTGGAACGTGATCAGGTAGATCAGGGGGTTGAGAAAAAGCAAAGAGAACATGATCCATTGCGACTGGCGGATCTCCCTCGAAAACGCCTCCGGCGGGAAGATCACGCGGCAAGCGATCAAGGTCGAGAGGAGGGACAGAAACCCGACGACAAGGGATTCGAAAACGGCTTCGGTTCGAATGGCTCGACTCGTGAGGAGCTTGTGCTTCTGCCCCACCTGGAACTCGACGTACGCCAGGAAGACGAGGCCCAGGAAGCGCCCAAAGAAATCCACGCAGTAGACCAAGCGCGAGATCCCGCGGATATCGAAGGCAACAAGCGCCAAGATCGCCAGGAACGAGATCATGACGCTGCTCTTGAAAAGCGACGCGAAGTCTTCCAGCGTGATGCTGCCGAACATCCTCCGGTGCGCGCGAAACGCGAGGAAAACAAAAGGCGAGATTGCGAGGACCGCGGGAAGGCTGAAACGGTACGCGCGCATATCCGTCGACGGCATTCCGCCCTGGAACCGGAGATGGTACGCCAAGTACATGCTCAGAACGCTGATCAGGGTGTAGGCGCCAACCAGATAAACGCTTCTCCAGGCCGAGATGAAGGAATCGCGCGTAACCACCCCGAAGAGCGTGCGGAGAAAAGCGCGCCCGAGAAGCTTCAGATTCAGAAGCAGAGACATGTTCTCGACGTAGTAAACGTCAAGATCCAGTTTGCCGGGAAGAATCGCCTTGACGTAGTATTCCTCCCGATCCCGGCAGTCCGCCGGGTACATCTCCGATTCGTTGCGGTTGAGGATCTGGCTCATGCCGATCAGGCCGGGCTTGACGGAGAGGACCTTCTCCCACTTCTCCTGTTGGGCCTCAGTGAACTTCTTCAGCTCGGGCCGCGGGCCGACGATGCTCATGTCGCCTTTCAGCACGTTGATCAGCTGAGGCAGCTCGTCGAGCTTCGTCCGCTCCAGCCAACGTCCGACCACCGTGAGACGGCTGTCATATCGAGACGTGATGCTGGGCCCCGGGGCGCGCAGATCGCTTCGCATTTTGCGGAATTTCAGCATGCGAAACGGCCGTCCGTCCCTGCCGACGCGCTCCTGTCCGAAGAGAACCGGTCCGGGTGAATCGATCTTGATGAGGATGGCGATGAGAAGCGCCAGGGGCAAGACGAGGACGAGCGCCAGAAGACAGAGAGTCACGTCGAAGAGCCTTATCATTCTCGTCTTCCCCGCTTAGGAGTCGCCGCCCGGGGTCGGAGCGCGAGCGCCGTCGAGCGATCGAAGCGCTTTCGTCCGGACGCTTTCGGGCGCTCTGGCAAGCGCGTTCCGCATCCCCTCGGAATCTCCCGCCTTCTGGTAACACGCGATGAGATTCAGCCAGACTTGATCGGGCGCCCGTTTCCCTCGCACGCCGATGAGCCGCTCGAGATACCCGGCGGCCCTCGTCCACTCCTGCCTCTCCGCAACCCTCGCGGCCAGGATCTCCAGGCAAGTAACGTCGTTGGGATGGAGCGCCGCCGCCTTGCGGGCGAGAACCTCGGCGGCGTCGGGCTGTTTCAATCTCGTTGCAAGGGGCGCCAACTGATGCGTCCAGATGTGGACCATGTTCGCGTCAAACTGCATTTTGGGGAGGACGTCGTTGGCCAGCCGGCCGAACTGCGGAATCCGCCGACTGTTCTTGAAAGCATTCACCTCCGCCTGGAATTGCCGATCGCCCCAGATCGTGAACCCGACCACCGCCGCGAGCGCATAGAGGAGAAGAGCGGCGCCTCTGGCCGTCCAACGGCGGGCCGCGGGACTGACCGACGCCGAAACGAGCGGGCGTTCGATGTATCGCGCGTTGAGCATCGCGGCGACTCCCGGCATCCAGATGTACGTGGAGACTTTCTCGGCGATGAACGTGAAGGCTTCCATGAAGAGAAAGGCGGTGCCCGACGCGCCGGCGACGAGAAGCAAGGTCCTCTCACGCTGCCTGACGCCCAGAAGGGGGAGCCGTACCAGAAAAGCCAGAGCCAGCAACAGTCCGACGGCGCCGAGATCCACGTAGTACTGGAGGAAATCACAGTGCACTTCGTAGTTCAGCGTGTTCACCTTGCCGTCCTCGTTATGCGGGGTGGCCACGATCGGCAAACTCCCCGTTCCGCAGCCGATCACCGGGTTCGTGCGGGCCGACAAGGCGAACTTCCATATTCCCCATCGCTTGTTCTTCTTGGCGTCCGTGAAGAGCGTCTTGACCGAATTCAGCAGGCTTTCCTTGTAAACGGGCATCGCCCCGTATCCCGGCCTCGTTACACGGCCGGAAGGGCGCAGGACGACCGCGACCCCAAAGACGACGACGCACACGATCACGGGCGCCAGCAGCTTCCGTCGTCGACTCAGGACCCGCGGCCAGACGCCGCAGACGAGCATGAACGCGACCCCGAACAGCAGCGCCAGCCACGCGCCTCGCGTGCGGGTGAAAAGGATGAAGGCCGCCCCCAAAGCGAAAGCGGCAACCGGCAGAATCATCCGCTTGCCTTCCGACCGGAAATACCGCCAGACGATGAAGGGGAAACTGACGCAAAGATAAAGGCCCGCGTAGTTCCGATTGCCGAACAGGGCCGACGGCGGCGCCGCGCTCGATATCCAGCCCAGGAAGTCCTGGTCCCCAAGCCATGGCTTGAGAAACTCGATCGGCAGGATGAACTGCAGGCACCCGATCGAGCAGATGACGATATAGATTGCGCAATAGGCGTCCCAGAAGACGGAAGACTCCCAAAACCGTGTGCGCAACGCAACCAGATAGGCAACCGTGGGAAGAAAGAACAGTGAGATCCATCGCTCGAAGCCGACGCGCGGCTGCCGCCCCCAGAAAAGCGAAAGCAGCACCCACGCGTTCAAGAGCGCCCAGAGCACGCCCAGCGTCGTGAGACCGACGCGATGGGGCGGCTTCGGCCGAAGGAAAAGGCACGCGGAACCGAGACACGCGGCCGCCCAGAAAGTCTTGGGCAGGAAGTTGCCCGACATCATGTCCGGGACTTGGGCAAAAGGCGTGAGGCAGACGAGGAGCCACCAGACCCAAGCCAGAGACGGCAGATCAGACGGACCCCTCCGCTTGCCTCCCAGCAAGCGGGTTCGGCGAGCGCCGGGCCCCACGCCCGCTTTTCGGTCACCCTTTCGGCTTTTCCGCTTTTTCGGCATCCCCTCACGCTTCTTCGCCGTGCCATTCCGCCTTTACCTCTCGGCCGGGGCCAGAGCGCCGTTGCGCAGCGCGTACCTCAAACTGCAGCGAGGACAGGTCACAACGTCTTCGAATGACGGCAGGATCTCGCCGCACTCGCACACCCACCCCTTCTGGCGAGCCGGCACGCCCATCATCAAGGCGTAGTCGGGCACGTCCTTCGTCACCGTCGCCCCGGCGGCGATGAAAGCGTGGCGACCGATCGTGTGGCCGCACACGATGGTCGAGTTGGCGCCCATCGAGGCCCCTTCCTTGACAAGGGTTTTCAGATAGTGCTTGGCGCCGACCTGGGGATACTTCGAGCGAGGGTCGCGGATGTTCGTGAAGACCATCGACGGGCCGCAGAAAACGTAGTCCTCCAGAGTGACGCCTTCGTAGATGGAAACGTTGTTCTGGATCTTGACGAAGTTGCCGATTCGGACGTTGTTGCCGATGTTCACGTTCTGCCCAAGCACGCACTTGCGCCCGATCCGACTCCCCGACTGCACGTGGCTGAAGTGCCAGATCTTCGTCCCCTCGCCGATCTCCACACCGTCATCCACGTAACTCGTTTCATGGACAAAGCAGCCCTTCTCCTCTTTCGGCCGGGGACTCGGCGCCGCCGCTTTTCCCAGAAGCAGATCCGCCGACGCGCTCTCCAGGATCTCGAGCACTTCGACGGCGTTGCGCGCGTCGGCCTTCTCCACCGGCGATCCGTCGAGGCGATCGACGAAGTACTTCAATTCCGCCTTCAGCGGCATCTCTCGGTCATAGGCGATGACCTCCGTCGCTCCCTCCCGCTTGACCGGCTCGCCCTCTATCCAGTCGATGCCCTTCTTGTAGAAGAGAATGTCCTTGCTTTCGCTCGAGTCCTCGAACGACAACATCCCCTTCGACCCGATCACGACGATGCGGTGCTCTTTGAACGGGTGCAGCCAACTGACGAAGATGTGCCCCACGATGTTGTCCGGGTAACTCAGGATCGTCAGAGTGGAGTCGTGGATGTGCGGCTGGAGAAACGCGCCGCCCCGTGAAACAATCTCGGAAGGCATGGCGCAGATCAGATACTGGAAAATGGATATGTCGTGGGGCGCGAAACTCCAGAGAATGTTCTCTTCGGTCCGAACCGTGCCAAGGTTCAGCCGATTGCTGTAAAGGTACTGGAGCTTGCCGATCTTGTCTTCGTCAATGAGCTCCTTGATCTTGCAGATGGCCGGATGGAAAAGCAGGACGTGTCCCACCATGAGATTCACGCCCTTGCTCTCGGCCATGCGTTTCAACTCCCGGGCGTCCGCCGCCGTCAGCGTAATCGGCTTCTCAACCAAAACGTGTTTCCCGTTCCGGATGATGAAAGCGGCGACCTCGAAATGGGTCTCCGCCGGAGTGGCAACGGTGTACCCGTCGAAATCCTCCCGCACGGATTCCTTCACACTGCCGAACGCTTTCGCATCGGGGTACGCTTTCGAGAACTCGCCCAGTTTCTCCGCGTCCGACTCCACGATCCCGCCCAGGCATCCCAGCTCGTGCAAAGTCCTGATGTGATTTCTGCCCCAGCGCCCCGCCCCGACTACGCAAACTCGCTTAGCCATAGAATTCCCCTATCTTGGCGATAACATAGTCCTGCATTTCGCCGGTGAGCTCCGGATAGATCGGCAGGGCGACCGTGTGCCGCGCGGCGCGTTCGCTGTTGGGGAAATCCCCCACGCGGCGCCCCAGGTATCTGAAACACTCCTGCTCGTGGAACGGAACGGGGTAGTAGACTTCGTTGCCGATCTGGTTCTCCGTCAGGAATCTCCTCAGCTCGTCGCGCCTTTCCGGCACGGAAATGACGTACTGGTTGTAGATGTGAGACTCCCGATCGTAGGCGATCACCGGCTTCTTGATCCCGTCAACGTTCAGGTTCTCGTCGTAGTATGCGGCGTTCCTCCGCCGCCCGGCGTGCCACTGCTCCAGATGCGGCAGCTTCACCAAAAGGATCGCGGCTTGCATCGGATCGAGACGGAAGTTGCCGCCGATTATCGCGTGGTAGTATTTGGGTTGGGCGCCGTGGTTGCGAAGCCGAACGATCTTCCCGGCCAGCTCGCCGTCGCTCGTAACGACCATTCCGCCATCCCCCATGGCGCCCAGGTTCTTGCTCGGGAAGAAGGAAAAGCACCCCATCCTTCCCATCGAACCGGCCTTCTTCACGCCGTCCTTTGACGGGTATCTCGCCCCGATCGCCTGTGCCGCGTCCTCGACGACGGGAACGCCGTATCTCCCCGCGACCTCCAGTATCGGATCCATGTCGGCGCACTGGCCGTACAGATGGACCGGAATAATCGCCTTCACCTTCTCGGCCCGCTCCGGTTCGTTCCTGAACCAAACCTCCAGCGCCTTCGGGCAAAGGTTGTACGTATCCGGGCTGATATCCACGAAAACCGGCGTGGCGTTGAGTCTGGCGACAACGCCCGCCGTGGCGAAGAAGGAGTACGGCGTCGTGATGACAAGATCCCCCGGTCCGATCCCCAACGCCATCAACGCAACCAGGAGGGCGTCCGTGCCCGAAGACACGCCCACGGCGTGCGCCGCACCCGTGTATTCGGCGATCTTCTTCTCCAACTCCTCGATCTTGGGGCCCATGATGTAGCGGGTCGAGGCTACCACCTCCAGAATCGCGTTCTTGATTTCCGTTTCAATGGGTCGCAACTGGGCCTTCAAATCCAGCAGAGGGACGTTCATCCGCTCCTCCTCCCGTCGTCCCGCCCAACAGCGGCCACGACCGAGCCCACAGGCCCCGCCGCGCCGTTGGCTTTCTTGGCCAAGAGCGCAACGGCCAGCAGATGCCCGGGTTTCCACCGGGAACCTACCATCGGCCGTGTCCCATGGCAACACGTTTTTTCGTTGACACGCCCCAGGGGCGCTTGTAGATGAGGACGCGCCCGCCGCGCCCGCCGCGCCCGCCGCGGAGGCGGCTCACGCCGCTCAAACCTTGACCGGAGGCTGCTCGAGCGATGGATATTGCCCCTCTCCTTCAGCGTTTCAAAAACCACGAAGCCCGCATCGGCGTGGTTGGGCTTGGGTACGTCGGTCTGCCTTTGATCTTGGAATTCGCCCAAAAGGGATACCGCGCGATCGGCTTCGACATTGTGGAGGCCCATTGTCAAAGTCTCCGCCAAGGCCGATCCTACATCGCCCATATTCCGAGCGAGAGCATTGAGCGCGAGGTGAGGGCGGGACGCCTCGACGCCACCAGCGATTTCGCCCGCATCGGCGAAGCGGACGCCGTGCTGATCTGCGTCCCCACGCCCTTGAGCCACCACCTTGAGCCCGACCTCTCCTACGTCACGGCCACAGCCGAGTCCATCGCGCCCTACGTCAAGCCCGGATGCCTGGTTGCCCTCGAGTCGACGACCTATCCCGGCACGACGGAGGAAACGCTCGTGCCGATTCTCGAGAAGCACGGACGGAAAGCGGGGGTGGATCTGTTCGTCGCCTATTCCCCCGAACGCGAAGACCCGGGACGCGGCGGCAGCCATTCGGCGCCCGCCATACCCAAGGTGGCTGGCGCCGACGACGAGGCCAGCCGAGCCCTTGCCCAAGCGCTCTACAAGGATATCGTGCCTCAAGTCGTTGCCGTGACGAGCACCCGCGTCGCCGAAGCCGTCAAACTCACCGAGAACATCTTCCGCGCGGTGAACATCGCGCTCGTCAACGAGCTGAAGATCGTTTACACGAGAATGGGCATTGACGTCTGGGAAGTCATCGACGCCGCCAAAACCAAGCCCTTCGGCTTCATGCCCTTCTATCCCGGACCCGGACTCGGCGGGCACTGCATCCCGATCGACCCCTTCTACCTGACGTGGAAGGCGCGCGAGTACAAATGCAACACCCGCTTCATCGAGCTGGCCGGCGAGATCAACTCCGCCATGCCCCAGTACGTCGTCGATCGCCTGACCGGCGCCCTCAACGAGCGGGAAAAACCCCTCAAGGGCTCGCGCGTGCTGCTGCTCGGGATCGCTTACAAGAGCGACGTCGATGACATGCGCGAGAGTCCTTCCCTCGAACTCTTCGATCTGCTCCTGGGATCGGGGGCGGAGGTGGCCTTCTACGACCCTTACATCCCCGTTATCCCCCCCAGCCGCGAGCATGCTCACCTGGCCGGTCGCAGGGGCATCGAATGGCGACCCGAAACCATCGCCGCGTTCGATGCCGTCCTGATCGCCACCGCCCACCGCTGCGTCGACTACGAGGGGCTGGTCCGGCAGGCGCAACTCGTGGTGGACGCGCGCAACGCCACGCGCGACGTCAAGGAAGGGCGAGAGAAAATCGTCATGGCTTGACCTCTCCCTCTCGCCCCGCGGGCGCCCCGCCCGAACCTACAGTATTGATGCAGTTGCCGGCCCCCTCCCCTCTCCGCCCGCGGGCGCCGCCCTCCTCAGACCGCGATCCGCCGGTACAAAGCCGCCAGTTTCACGTATTCGCTCGCCCAGTTGTATCTCTCGACGACCGCCCTCCGCCCCCGCCGACCCATCTCTCGCGCCTCTTCCGGCCGGTCGAGCACCTCTCGCATGGCCCGCGCGATGTCGCTCGGGTCGGTCGGGTCGGCGAGCAGCCCGCAGCCGGCTCCCTCGATGATTTCGCGCCAGTGCGGGAAGTCCGAAGCTATGACCGGTATGCCGGCCGCCATGTACTCGAAGAGCTTCGTCGGCTGGCTGTGAACGTGGTTGGGGAGCGGCGGGAAAAGCGCCAGGCCCGCCGCCGAACGCGCCATCTCCTCCCGCACGGACGGGCGCTCCAGATACCCCAGCTCCTCGACCTGCCTCCACCCCTCAAGCCGCCGCATCTCGTCGCGGAATGCGGGGTCCTCCCACGGGCCTCCGAGCGCCAATCGCGTCCCGCTCCCGGCCAGCGCAACGGCCTCGAGGATCTCGCGGATTCCCCGAATCGCCGTGATTTCCCCGACAAAAATGAACCGCCCCGGATCGTGGTCGGACGTCTCCTTATCACTGGACGGAAACTCCCGCAGATCGGGGAAGTTCTGCACGAGCTCGCAAAGCGGATGCGCGGCGAGGCGCGGATGCCCAGCGAAGCGCCGCGCAATGTGCGGCGTCGCCGCGACAATCGCGGACAGGGCCTTCGAAAAGCGATCCTCGAACCGCCCGAACCACCATGCGACTAGGCGCCGACTCCCAGTCGGCAACCACGACTTGGAGAGTATCTGAGCCCGGTAGTCCTCATGGACGTCATAAACGACGGGTTTTCCCGACCGCTCCCGCAATGCCGCCATGAGGCGCAAGAGATCGGGGTCGTGAAAATGGTAGAGATCGGCGTTGATCGCCCTGGCCCGCGCGACGATCTCCCGCCTCGTCGCGCGCACGCGCTCCCAGCGCCCGCTCGGACGAGCGACCGAGTGAACGAGAACGCCGTCCGCCTCCTCTGTCTCCGCGGCGCGGTCTCGCGGCGCAACCAGGTGCACCTCGTGTCCGTCGCGAGCAAGAGAACGACACATCCTTTCAAAGATGCGAACGTCTCGCCACACATGAACGCTTGTCAAATGGACGATTCTCACCGACCTGCTCCTTGTTGCTCCGCAAGGCGCTCAATCGTTGGCGACATGCTTCTGTGTATCGCGCCGCGTCGCCGCATGCAACTTCCTTTTCGAGTTTCCAAGGCGGATGGGCGCTCGGGCTAGGAGGCAGGGCACGAGTGAAGAACGGGAGATAAGTCCTTGATGGGCGACCCAGTGGTCGTGAGAATGGGCGACGGAATCCATGAAATCATCTCTTGACAGGGCGGGAATGCGGCGCGGAACATTTGGGGAAAGGCGCCTGTTTGGACCAGGCTGGCGCTCGCGGCGATCTTGTGGAGATGGGAGAGACGAAGTGGGAACGGGGGAACCGAGCGGAAGCGGCGGAGGGGCTCCGTGCGGCGGAGGGGCTCCGTGCGGCGGAGGTCCGGTCATCGAGGTGGAAGACCTCGTGGTGGAGTACAAGACCCGGCGGCGTAAGGTGCGCGCGGTCCAAGGCGTCAGCTTCCGCGTGAACGAGGGCGAGTGCGTGGGCTTCATCGGTCCCAACGGCGCGGGGAAATCGTCGA
>Ga0315274_10011959_pt1 | contig 12412 bp, 10 predicted proteins | sample YL17G02_20_MG_FD_203700 | JGI IMG/M metagenome (GOLD analysis project Ga0315274, IMG submission 203700) | Sediment microbial communities from Yellowstone Lake, YNP, Wyoming, USA - YL17G02_20 | ecosystem: Environmental > Aquatic > Freshwater > Lake > Sediment | place: USA: Wyoming | collected... | reverse complement strand
CATGGGGTGATTCCACGGGCATCTCCATCTTCACGGCCTCCAGCACGGCGATGGGTTTTCCTTTCTCTACCCTGTCTCCCAGCTTGACCAGGAGGCGCAAGACCATGCCCTGAATGGGGGAGAGGACCGCGCCCTTCTGGTCCTTGGGAGAAGTCTTCTCCGCCGGGACGGTGGAAATTTCTTTAATAGAAGGACCTACGGCAACAGGGTAGATGCGGACGTTGAAGAGTTCTCCATCGACATCCACCTGAAACTCCGACCTGCTCGGTCCAGGCCCTGGCGAAGCCGCCGGCTTGGCTGCGGGAAGGGCTCCTTCCTGGAGCTCGCCCCGGAGAAACTTAGGAGCAACGTTCGGATAAAGGGCGTGGGTAATCAGATCTTCTTCTCTCTTCAGGATGCCCATGCGCTGGGCTTCCTTTTTCAGGTCTTTGAGCTGGGGCTTGATCAGATCCGCCGGGCGGCCCTCAACGGGCTTCTCCTTACCGATGATTTTCTTCTTGATCTGGGGGTCAATGGGGCCGGGGGTCTGCCCATAAAATCCTAAACAGTACTCCTTAACTTCCTTGGATACCCTACCGTAGCGCTCCCCGAGGAGGATGTTGAGTACAGCCTGCATACCCACAATCTGAGAGGTGGGCGTGACCAGCGGCGGAAACCCGAGGTCCTGCCGCACCCGGGGAACTTCTTCCAGAACCTCATTGTATTTATCAGCCTTATCCTGCTCTTTGAGCTGGGAGAGGAGATTGGAAAGCATTCCTCCGGGAATCTGGTGCAAGAAGACATTGATGTCCGGACGCTCCGCGATGGGATCGAAAAGGGCCTGGTATTTTCCCCGCAGGTCAGCGAAATACCCGCTGAGTCTAGACAGTGGTTCGAGATCCATTCCGGTGTCGAACTCCGTACCCTGGAGGGCAGCGACGACCGATTCGGTCGGCGGCTGGGAAGTGCCGCCGCTGAAGGGACCCAGGGCCGTGTCCAGAATATCCACGCCGGCCTGGACAGCAGCCAAGTAACTCAAAGGGGCCACTCCGCTGGTGCAATGGCTGTGCAGGCTGATGGGGAGATGAATGGCTTTCTTCAGGGCGCTGATTAGATCATGGGCGGCCTTAGGTGTGATCAATCCGGCCATGTCCTTAACGCAGATGGAGTGGCATCCTAAGTTCTCCAGTTCCAAGCCCATCTTGAAGAAGGTTTCAACGGTGGGCACCGGGCTTACTGTGTAACAGATCGTCCCCTGGACGTGGGCTTTCCCGGCTTTTGCCGCTTGAATGGCCGTGGTCATGTTGCGGATGTCATTCAGGGCGTCGAAAATACGAATGATGCCTATGCCATTTTTAATGGCCAGGCGGACGAACTCTTGCACCACGTCGTCGGCGCAATGACGGTAGCCGAGTAAATTTCGGCCGCGCAGGAGCATCTGCAGGGGGGTTTTGGGCATTCGGACCTTGAAAGTGCGCAGGCGTTCCCAGGAGTCCTCGTTGAGAAAGCGGATGCAAGAGTCAAAGGTCGTACCTCCCCAAGCCTCCAGCGAAAAAAACCCGCCCGTTCAAGCTCTTCAGTGATCGGCAAAATGTCGGCGGTGTGTAAGCGGGTGGCCATCAGAGATTGATGGGCATCGCGCAGGGTGGTGTCCGTAATCTTTACGGGCATAATCGGTTCGTTTTAATCTTAAAAAAATAAAAGCCAACTCCTGTTGGCCCACCTTTTTTATCCCTATGCTTTGCTGTACCGGCCGGGGGGAGAGGCAATCTATAATTCTCATCTTCAATAAAAAACCCGAAAATGTCAAGGGTTCAATGAAGCTTTACCGCTCCCCGTGTTACAATAGGTCTAATCTTTTCTTTCATTATTTTGGCCAGGCAAATCCCGCCATCGGGGGGACTGGGTTTGGGAACTACTTTAAATGAAACCAGCATTCTTAGGAACTGGGGGATAAGACCCGTACAAAAAGAATAGGGAAGGAACGATGAATTATCCAACGAAATTTGGAAAAGGAAAACCGTCGATTTGCCAATTTTTCGATTGAGATTTAAATGATTTTGGTGTTATTAATTATCCATAAATTAGAGATTGGTGGATCCCATGAAGGCTTTATCCATCCCCCAGACGGAGGGGCTATTTATGCTGAAATTTGAACCCCCTTTCTGAAAGTGCGGCGGAGGTTTTGGGTCTCAAATACTTCAGCATAGAAGGTTTGAATTCGTTGACCCATGATGTTGATGAATTCCCCCCTGCCCCTTTTGATCGCCATTTTTTTGGAGACTAAATGTGACCCCAGTTAATCATCTGAACCAAAAAGAGTTAATCGAACTATTGAACAAAAGTTGGATGACCCATGACGCGATGTGGTTCTATCATTGTGTGCAAGAATTTGGCATCGGGAAGGCGAACCGGCTGAACCACGCCGCAATAAAATCATTGGCTCCGATAGAGGTAAAAAGAATCCAGAAGGCCCTTGGCTTAGAAAAAGAAAAAATCGAAACCTTTGAAGAATTCAAGGAGTTCTTTTCGGGTGCATCAGAGTTATGCATACCCGATTTTATGAATGCGACCATGAGTTTCCCGGATAAAAATATTTTACATTGGGAGTTTAAACCCCTAAAATGTTTCGCTTATAAAGGCATGCAGAATATAGGCGTCATCGATCAATACGAATGCGGCGTTATCTACAGGGTTGGGTGCTGGATCGATAGTCTGGGAATAAAATACAGGATCCATCCTCAAATAACGGAATGTTTGATGCTGGCCGATGGAAATTGCTCCGGTTATTTTAAATTAGATGTTAAATGAAGATCTGACTTTTACATCACTTCCTTAGTCAAGGGCATGGGAATTCTTTATTCCTTCCTCGCCGGAAAGAAATGACAACTATCCGAGCGCCAGCGCCATGACCCCGATTACGATAGCCGCGGCAGCGGGCAGACGCCGGCGTCCATCCCCCTCGGACAGAAGACGAGATCCCATCACAGCACCAATCAGGATGCTGACTTCCCGGGCGGGAGCGACGTAGCTTACCGGTGTAGTGATGAGCGCCGTGAGGACCATAATATACGAGAGAGGGCATAGGATCGCTACGCCGAGCACCTCCCAGCGGTGGTTTTGCCATTCCTGGCGAACCTCTCCCCATTTACGCCAAGCGACCGGACCCAGCAGCACCACTCGGCCCAGCGTAGTACAATAGTCCAAGAGCAGCGGAGGAATGAGAAGGGCACTGACCGCGTGCTTATCCCAGAGAGTGTACATGGCAATGAGCGTGCCGGTGAGAAGACCATACCCCACCGCCCTCTTGCGGGTACCGCTTAGAATGCCGGCACCACTCGAAAGCAGGAACACCCCGGCCGCGACCAACAGAGCGCCAGCAAAGGCGATGAACGTGGGGCTTTCCTTAAAAAAGACAATGGCGGTAACCGTCGAGAGCGTCGGGCCTGTGCCTCGAGCGAGAGGGTACACCAACGATAAGTCTCCCACCCGATAACCACGCTGCAGGACCAGGAAGTAGGCGACATGGATGGCCGCGCTTCCAGCCATAAAGCTGAGTTGGGTGGTACCCATCTGAGGTTTCTGCCAGAGGAAAAGGAAGGCAGCGATGGGTGCATAGAGGATCGCGGAGAGAGTCGCAAAGAGCCAGACAAAGGGTGCTCCTCCGCCGGCCCGTTTGGCCAGAAAATTCCAACTGGCATGGATAAAAGCTGCGGCTAGAACCAGCGAGAGAGCAAATGCGGTCATGGCGCAGCCCCAAAATTAAAAAAGGATAGGCAAGAGGCAAAAATACTACCTCTCAACCTATCCCCTCTGGCCTTTTATTCCTCCAGGTGCATGCCGCATTGGGCTTTGCGTAGCGCTCGGTCCAGACCTGCTTCAGAGCAACGGAACCCTAGCTACCCGTCGGTTGATTGCTTAATATACCCCGCACTCACTTCTGAGTCAAGCTCAGACGACCTACCCATCCTCGGTTTTTGAAAAATGTTGGCTACATTTTATATGCTTCCCAGCCCCAGGCAGGAGGTTAGTATACTTAGCCAAAATGAAGCAGTGATTCCCCTTTAGAAAGAAGGGCGGTTGCCATTTATCCGGGTGAATTCTTCAATCCGCTCATTCTTTTCAGACCTAAAATGACGCCGTCAGATCAAGGTTTGTCTCCGCCGATTTTGGCTGCGCATATCTCCTCGGCCTGGGTCCCGGCCATATCATCTTTTCTCAGTCAAGCCTATGAAATGAATCCATTGCCGCTCCCTTTTTCAATTGACCATCATCCCTATTCGTGTTAAATTATTGGAAATTATAAATCTTTTTTAAAAAGGAATATGGTGAATCCAAGGATTTTTCGGGAATATGATATTCGGGGATTGGTCGACCAAGACTTGACCAATGAGGTGGTGCGCACGTTGGGACAGGGCTTCGCCACTTATATATCCAACAAGGGGAGGCGCAGGGTTGTCGTGGGAAGAGATGGAAGGTTGAGCTCTCCCCGTTTCCGGGACTTTTTGGTTGAAGGAATGGCTTCAGGAGGCCTGGAGGTCATAGACATCGGGGTTTGTCCTACGCCGGTTTTCTATTTTTCTCTTTTCCATTTAGACCAGGAAGGGGGCGTGATGATCACCGGGAGCCATAACCCACCTGAGTTCAACGGCTTCAAGGTCTGCGTGGGGAAAGAGACGCTTTACGGTGAGGAGATTCAGAATCTGCGCAAGGTAATAGAAGGAGGGAGGTTCGTCAAGGGGAAGGGTTCCGTTTCTTTTCAAGAGGTCATCCCCGCCTACCAAAATTTTATTCTGAACAATATTCACCTTAAGAGAAAGTTGCAAGTGGTTGTGGACAGCGGCAATGGAACCGCCGGCGCGGTAGCCCCCAAAATCCTAAGGGATCTAGGTTGCCAGGTGATGGATCTTTATTCTCAGGTTGACGGGCGGTTCCCCAACCACCATCCAGATCCGACCCTCCCGGAGAATATGAAGGACCTGATCGCCAAGGTGAAAGAGACTGGTGCGGAGGTGGGGATCGGTTATGACGGGGATGCGGACCGGATCGGCGCTGTTGATCATCTGGGAAACATCATCTGGGGTGACCAGTTGATGATCCTCTTCTCGCGGGAGGTGCTTCGGAGCCATCCGGGGGCCACCATTGTCTCCGAGGTGAAATGCTCGCAGAACCTTTACGATACCATCGCTAAGCACGGGGGCCGGGGAATCATGTGGCGGGCTGGCCATTCTTTGCTCAAAAGCAAGATGAAAGAGGAGAAGGCCCTCCTGGGGGGAGAGATGAGCGGGCATATCTTTTTCGCCGACCGGTATTTCGGCTATGATGACGCCATCTATGCCTCCTGCCGTTTGCTGGAAATCCTTTCCCAGTCTCAGAAGACCATCCCCGAGCTTCTGAGCGACGTGCCCAAAACTTTCACTACTCCTGAGATCAGGATAGACTGTCCGGATGACCGCAAATTTCCGTTGGTGGAACGAGTGCGCGAGTCCTTCCGTAAAGAGTATCCCATCGTTGACGTAGATGGAGTCCGGGTTCTTTTTCCCGACGGCTGGGGCTTGGTTCGGGCCTCGAACACCCAACCGGTGCTGGTCCTGCGCTTTGAAGCCAGGTCGGCAGAACGCCTCCAGGAAATCCGCACGCTGGTGGAGAACCGGGTGGCCGATCTCTCTAACAGCCCGCAAAACAGGTAAGGTTTAAATGGGAAAAAGAGAGCCAGTCTATGTGGCGATCATGGCCGGGGGCGGGGGAACGCGCTTTTGGCCGTGGAGCCGGGAACAGCGTCCCAAGCAGATTCTTCCGATCGTTTCCAACCGGTCCATGATCTGGGAAACGGTGGAGCGGATTCGTCCTTTCGTCCCGCCTGAGAAAATTTTCATCGTCACCTCTCGCTCCCAGGCCCGCGACCTGCATAGAGAGATTCCGCAGCTCTCCCCAAGCAACTTCCTGCTCGAGCCAGTAGGGAGGAATACCGCGCCCTGCCTATGCCTAGCTGCCTTGCATATCCAGAAACGCCACCCCCAGGCTGTCATGGTAGCTCTTCCCGCCGATCACTTTATTTCCAACCACAAAGGATTTCTAAAGACGCTGAGAGCAGCGGTGAGCTTTGCCGCCAAACAGGATTTTCTCATTACGCTGGGCGTGCGGCCGACAGAAGCGGAGACCGGATATGGATACATTCAAGAAGGGGAGATCCTCACCCAGGAAGAAGGATTGCCGGTCTTCCGGGCCAAATCATTCCGAGAGAAGCCGACGCGCCCCAAAGCCAGGCTCTATCTGCGCAGAGGGGATTATCTCTGGAATAGTGGAATGTTTATCTGGAAAGCAAGGGTATTTCTAAAAGCTGTTGAAAAGTTCCTTCCCGGACTTTACCGGGAGATGATGGCTCTTCAGAATTTCCTGGGAACCCCGCGGGAGAGTAAGGTCTTGGAAAAAGTTTACACCCGGGCTCAGCCCATCTCAGTGGATTATGGAGTCCTGGAGAAGGCCGATAACGTAGCCTTGATGGAGGCCCAGTTTTCCTGGAATGATGTGGGCAGCTGGGCGGCCCTGGGCAAAATCTGGCTCCGAGACAAAAATGGGAATGCTCTGACTGGAGGAAGGCGACCGGGCGGGGGGAAGATACTGGCCATCGACAGCTCGGGCTGCTTGATTCGTGGAGAGGAAAAACTCATCGCGATCATTGGATTAAAGGATATGGTGGTGGTAGAAGCGGGGAATGCCTTTCTGGTCTGCCCTCGCGAACGGGCTCAAGACGTCCGACGAGTTTTACAAGAGCTGAAAGAAAAGGGCTGGAAAGAGTACCTGTAACCCGAATGGGTTAAATTTTCATTTTGGCAACTTTAGTCCCGCCTACGGCGGGACCACTTCGCACTTTAGGCACTTCATCCGATGTTGATCATCCCGGCTATCGACATTCGCGGGGGAAAATGCGTGCGTCTCTTTCAGGGAGATTATGCAAAAGAGACTATATATGGAGACGACCCGGCGGCCATGGCCGAACGATGGATTGATCAGGGGGCTAAATTTTTGCACCTCGTTGATCTGGATGGCGCCCGGGAAGGGGTTCCTCTAAACAAGCAAACGATCCAGACTATCGTAGATAGGTCTTCTGTTCCAGTGGAAGTGGGCGGTGGGATCAGAGACTTCATCGCAGTCGATGATTATCTCTCCCGGGGAGTGCGCCGGGTGATTCTGGGCACAGCAGCCTTCTCCGACCCTTGCTTTCTTGAGGAAGCTTGCGCCCGATGGCCAGGGCGTGTGGCTGTGGACATCGCTGCCAAAAAAGGCAAGGCCGTAATATCTGGATGGGTAAAAGAAACAGAGGTCTGGGCGGTGGAATTGGCTAAGAGGTGTGAGGAGCTAGGGGCTTCGGCGATCATCTACACCGATATCCTAAGGGATGGAGCCCAGAAGGGTGTAAACCTTCAAGCCACTCGGGAGGTGGCCAGGGCTTTGAAAATTCCCCTCATTGCCTCCGGAGGTGTGGCCACCATCGAGGATATCGCCGCATTGAAACCTTTGGAGAAGGAAGGAGTTAGCGCCGTGATCGTTGGCCGGGCGCTCTACGCAGGAACTCTGAAACTCTCCGAAGCCATCGTCCTCGCCGAAGAGAAGAGGGGATGAAGTGCTGGCGAAGCGGATTATTCCATGTCTGGACGTAAAAGATGGCCGAGTGGTCAAGGGAATTAACTTTATCCAGCTGCGGGATGCTGGCGACCCCGTGGAAAACGCCCGCCTTTACGATGAACAGGGCGCAGATGAACTGACTTTTTTGGACATCACGGCCTCCTCCGAACGCCGCAAGATCATCCTCGAGGTGGTCCGCAAGACCGCCGAAGAAGTCTTCATGCCGCTGACGGTCGGAGGAGGGGTAAGGACCCTGGAAGATATCCGGGAATTATTGCAGGCAGGGGCCGATAAGGTATCTGTCAATACTGCCGCCGTGCAGGACAGGGACCTCGTTCGGATGGCTTCAGAAAAATTCGGGAGCCAATGCATCGTGGTGGCTATAGATGCTAAAAGGCGACGGGCAGAAGATAATTTATGGGCTCTGGCCGATCATGCAGTTAGAGAAGGCCATGGGGATTCCCTGGCCGCAATTAGCCAAAAGCTTTCCTGGGAGGTTTATATCCACGGCGGCCGGACCCAGACGGGGTTTGATGTTCTGGAGTGGGCCAGAAAGATGGAAAGGAATGGAGCTGGAGAAATCCTCCTGACGAGCATGGACCGAGATGGGACGAAGGAAGGATATGACATCCCTCTGACGCGGGTTATATCCGATGCCCTGAGTATCCCAGTGATTGCTTCGGGGGGAGCAGGAACATTTGAACATCTGCGGGAGGCCCTTGTACAAGGTAAGGCGGATGCGGTTCTGGCTGCATCTATTTTTCATTACCGGCAACACACCGTGAGAGAAATTAAGGAATATTTAAAGAGAAGCGGTTTGCAGGTTAGGTTAGATTGATCAGATCATATAGAGCCATCCAATGAAGTGACCAGCTGAACAAAAATTTTAGCAAAAAATTTCATTGACTTTTTTGAAAATTGATATTATGATTTATAATTTAAACCATAATTGGCTAACTAATCATTTAAGCTATTAATTTTATTGGCTTTATTACACCTGTGGATATAGAAAGAAGTTGTAAAAAGTGCCGGCGGTCCGGGAGGGAGGGAAAAATGAATGCCGGGGGTCAAAATTAAAGAAGGTGAATCCTTCGAAAATGTCCTAAAACGATTTAAGAAACAGTGCGAAAAGGCCGGTATCCTTTCGGAGATCCGCAAGCGGGAGCATTACGAAAAGCCTAGCGTGAAGAAAAAGAAAAAGGCCTTAGCCGCACGAAAGCGGGCCTTGAAGCGCATGCGCATGTACGAAGAGTGATCAAGCATGACGCTGAAAGAACAAATCGCTCGTGAATTCAACGAAGCACTGAAAGCCCGGGATGACCGCAAGCTATCCGCATTGCGCCTTCTTCGGACCGAGCTCAAGAAGCGCGAGGTCAGCGGTCAGAAGAAAGAACTATCGGAAGCCGAGGTGCTGGAGACCATCTCAACCCTCATCAAGCAGCGGCGGGAATCCATTCGTCTCTTCCGCGAAGGTCAACGGCAAGACTTAGTGGAGAAAGAGGAGGCGGAACTCCAAATTCTCCTCTCATACCTGCCCCCACCCTTTTCCCAAACCGAAGTCGAGATGCTCATCGACCAGGTCATCGGGGAAAGCCAGGCCACTGGTCCCAAAGACCATGGCAAGGTCATGAAAGCGGTCATGACCAAGATAGCGGGCAGGGCTGAGGGAAAAGTGGTCAGCGAGATCGTCAAGCAAAAATTGTCCAAAATGGCGAGTTGAGAATTCTTCTTCGACAGCTCGCTTTCTAACAATCCCGAGACCTTGATATCGCTTGGAAAGAGTGGATCCGGGGAGGGGGTTTTAATTTTTCTTTCTCGGTATCGAGCGAGCAACTCCTTTGGCCGCAGCGTTGGTTTGTTTCCCGGCCGCGGCGAACAGGGGCGGCGAACACACTACCACCAACCCGCAATTCTTGACCATCGAACATCCTTCGCCGTTTATTCTGGACTGCAACATTGTGGGGAAGCGACCTTGGGGGCATCTCTTTGAGATCGAGAAGGTCGCCGGAGGATTGATCCCGGCAGACTAAGGCAGGTCCATGGAGGAGCGGGCGCTCCGCGTCTTGGAGTTTCATCAGTTTTTGCAAACTTTGAAGGCTCATGCCTCCTCGGAAGTGGGGCAGGCGCTCTGCCTATCCCTCCGCCCGTCTCGGGTAAAAGGGGAGGTCGAAACCCTCTTGCGGGAAGTAGCCGAAGCCTCCGACATCTTAAGGGAAGAGGGGGACATCCCCATGGAGGGAGTCCATGAGGTGCGTCCCCTGTTGCCCAGAGCACGTGCAGAAGGGGCCTGTTTGTTTCCTGAGGAATTTCTCCCGCTGAGGAGCACAATGGGGTCGGCCGGAAGAGCTAAGCAGTTCCTGCGAAACGCCGGAATACGGCATCCGCTCCTGAGACAATGGGGGGAAGAGATTCCGGAATTCATGGATCTATACGGAGCGCTCAATTCCGCACTTGGCCCCCGGGGAGAAATTCTAGATTCGGCAAGCCCGCAGCTGAAGTACATCCGAAAGGAGATTACCCGAATTCGCGGCCGGATCCGCACTGCGCTGGAAGCCCTGTGGGAGCAAGAGTATTTTCGGAAGATCTTCCAGGAGCAGATCATCACCCTGCGCAACGAACGCTATGTGGTAGCCGTTAAGGCGGAATTCAAGAAGGCCCTTCCAGGAATCATCCACGATCAGTCACAATCCAAGGCCACTTATTTCATCGAGCCCTTCTCCACGGTGGAGGAAAATAATGAGCTAAACTTGCTCTTGAAGGACGAAAAAGAAGAAGAACGCCGCATCCTCCTGGCCTTGACTGCCAGGGTGCGGGAGCAATCCGATATGATCGCTCAAGCAGTGGAGGTGCTCGGCCGCCTGGACCTGGTCTTCGCCAAGGCCAAATGCGCCAAGACTTTGAGGGGGGCAATCCCTCTGCTCAACGATCAGGGTTACTGGCACCTGCGGGAGGCACGGCATCCTCTGCTGGAATTTAATTCCGCCGTGCCCATTGATCTCCATCTGCAAAGTGGGCAGAGCACCCTGGTCATCACCGGCGCCAATACTGGCGGGAAGACCGTAGCCCTGAAGACGCTGGGCCTCCTGACCTTGATGGCCCAGTGTGGAATTCCCATTCCGGCAGCCGAGGGTAGCGAGGTGGCCGTATTCAGCAAGATCTTCGCGGATATTGGCGATGAGCAGAGTTTACAGGATAATCTGAGTACTTTTTCAGCGTGGGTCCTGGCGATTTCAAAAGTCATGAAAGAAGCAGACAAGTTCTCCCTCGTCCTTCTGGATGAGGTCGGCGGGGGAACGGATCCCAGCGAAGGAGCCGCCTTGACCATGGCCTTGCTCGACGAGCTGCGCGCGCAAGGAGCCAAGACGGTGGTCACCACCCATCTACATCTGCTCAAGGCTTATGGAGCGGTCCACTCCGACGTATTAAATGTTTCGGTGGAGTTTAACCCGGACACTCTCCGTCCAGCTTATCGGTTGATTTACGGCCGGCCGGGTGAAAGCTACGCTCTTCTTATGGCGGAAAAATGGGGCATTCCCCATGAGCTAATCGAATGCGCAAATGCCTATCTGGGAGAAGGAGATCGTAAGATGGGGGAGTTGCTCCAGAGCCTGGAGCGGACCCAGCGGGAAATGGAAGCAAAGCGCCAGGAATCCGAACGGCTTAAACGGGAAGCAGAGATCGCCCGGGAGAAGGCCGAGAACCTCCTGCACCGGGCTCAGAAGGAAGAAGAAAGTCTCCTTTCCAAGGCCCGGGAAGAAGCACAGGCGCTGGTTCGGCAAGCTAAAGAAGACCTCCGGGGGCTGATCAATGAGTTCAAAGCCCAGGGGCGAACCGATGTGCACCGCCTCGGGCAAAAAATCAAGGCGGAAGAGGAGAGGATTCGTCATTTCGCCCTGAAAGAGAGGCCAGAAGGTTCACCGGGGGACCACCAAGAAGTCACTGGCCAAGGCTTACAAAACTCAGGAAGTGTAGGGTCCTTAGGCGCATTACGAGAGACCTGGGCGCTGAAATCGGGAAAGGGAAAGAAAGCAATGCCGGCCGATCGGCGAAGTCTCATCCATTACGAGATCCACTCAGCTGCTCGGGAGCTAAAAGTCATCGGCCAGCGCGTGGAGGAGGCTCTTCCTTTGGTGGACAAAGCTATAGACGAAGCGTTTTTGGCGGGCCTGAAGGAGTTGGAAATCATCCATGGCTCGGGGACCGGGCGGCTTCGCAAAGCAATCCGCGAATACTTGAAACAGCATGCCTTTGTAAAGTCTTTTCTACCTGGGGGGCCGGGCCGGGGAGGCGATGGAGTGACCGTGGTGGAAATCGGACCTGCCCCGGCAGCTGACTCCGTCAAGCGGCGGTCGGGTAAAGAAAGGACAGAGCGGAACTGAGGGATGAGGGATAGCATTTCCGAAGGGAAGATCGCCGAGATCAAGGAGCGGGCCGGGATCGTGGAGGTCATCTCCGATTATGTGTCCCTGAAAAAGTCCGGAAAAAATTACTTAGGGCTATGCCCCTTTCATTCTGAAAGAACTCCCTCTTTTACGGTGAATGAAGAGAAAGGCATCTTCCATTGCTTCGGGTGCGGAGCGGGTGGTAACATATTCAATTTTTTGATGCGCGCCAACCACTTGAATTTCCCCGAAGCGGTGAAGGAGTTGGCCAAACGATACGGGGTAGCCCTTCCGAAGCGGGAGCTATCCGAAGAGGAGAAGCGTCGGAGGAGCCTGAAGGCTCGACTGTTCGAGATCAACGAGATGGCCGCGGAATACTATCACCAGCTCCTGGTGTCCCAAAAAGAGGGCGAGGAGGGTAGACG
>Ga0315274_10011956_pt1 | contig 12413 bp, 12 predicted proteins | sample YL17G02_20_MG_FD_203700 | JGI IMG/M metagenome (GOLD analysis project Ga0315274, IMG submission 203700) | Sediment microbial communities from Yellowstone Lake, YNP, Wyoming, USA - YL17G02_20 | ecosystem: Environmental > Aquatic > Freshwater > Lake > Sediment | place: USA: Wyoming | collected... | reverse complement strand
ACTTGTCCAGTAGCATGAACTTAATGCCGATCCAGATGGTTTCGTTCATCTTTCTATAGCGAAGTTCAGTTTATGAACTTGCACAATTGATTATGTAAGTTAAGCTACCTTTTTATCTTTTCACCAGATCCATTATTATAAATTCATACCTAATTTAATAAGGATCGAATGCTACAACGCACCATTTGACAGCTAATGACTGAGTATGGCATTACCTGGACCTTAAAGAGTTAAAACTTACGGCGTCAGCTTCAATATCGCGACTAACTCGGTCAACGCCTGTGAGCTACCAACATTTCCGGGAAAGACAATATACACTAAACCAGGATATCGAGATTCAGAGCCTAATTCCCAAACTGGTACTCCTGGCAAAACTTGTCCCATTACGAAGGCGCGCTTCACATCTAAACCCCGAGTTGCCACATCGCTTGAGGTGATGCCTCCCTTGGCTACAAAATAGCGTGGTCTAGTTAAGATCATGCGCACAATGGATACTAGGCTCTCAGATATTCGTTGTCCGATCGAAATATTGCTTTTTACATTCTCACCAGTGACAAGCTTACGGCTGGTGTAGATCAATGTGTCATGGTTACAGCCTAATGCTTGATCCGCTTGGTGCGCAACGCGCTTGATCTCATCTTCCTGGTGTTCATTGTCTAACAATGTTTCAACATTAACCTCTATAGAAACTATACTTGAACTAGCGAGTATAGCGTTTACCTGGTTGGTCGTTCTTGGCACGTACGAACCAACAACGATCAATCCTCCCCCTGACTTTGGTAAATCCAAATCAGCTTGTGTGAGGGGTGGTTGAGAGGATAAACCTGCCCGTACTTGGACGAATGAAGCCGCAGTACGGTATAGAAACTGCTGCCCACATGCCTCTGCGATTAATAGACCCGAAGTGAAGACTTCAAGATCACGCATGCTGGCAGCGTTAACGACACAAATTTTCCCACGCGTAAGATTCGAAAGATATTTTGCTACGCGCTTCGGTCCACCATAACGTAACTCTTCGATAGAGATAGAGGTAACACTATCCCATGAAATAAGCCCTGCTGTTTTCTCCTCCACCCACTGGCGCAAGTTTGACTTAGCATAACTAAAGGTCGGGTCTCGCGCGAATTCGGTCTCACTCGCGGGAACAAGCCATTCCCCATCAGCCACATAATGTATATCATCAATGGTATATCGGCCCCCCTCCAAGAAAAAAGGGATTATTAGCCAGGCATCGAAATCTTGCTCCAACCCATCAGCTAAAGCCTTGACTTCGCCAGGGAAGTGCCCGCGCAGTGTAGAATCACTTCGGCTCACAACGACAAATTCTCGATTTACTAAGTAAGCTGCCTCTATAAGGTTATGACCGATTTCAGTATTTAAAGACTGGGCTTTGGAAAGTGGCATACTTCGGGTATTCGTTAGAATATAAAATGCCACCAAATCACTGACAAGTTCCTTACTAAGTGTTTCTACCGACCACTCTGTGAGAATAGGAAGATTATGGACTGTTTGTGTGCCCGTAGGATCATCATCGAGGACAACAACTTTATGCTTGCTAATTTTGATCTGATGCTGAATTTCTGGAAGCAGATTATCAGGCCATTCTTTCGGAAGACTAGCCAGAAGGTTATCCTTGTTAATAAGCTTCTTGGCCATACCTATCTCGAAGGGATGAAAAGGGAGTTAGACCCCTGTTAGCTCGACCTGTACACCATCAGTTGATCTCTGATTTAGGAATAATGCACGTTTACCCAGTGTCCCTTGGTGTGGACGTGGTTCGCCTGGAAGTAAACCCATACTGGTTATCTTCTCGGAAGCGCTATCCATTTCATCTACTTTAAGACAAAGGTGATGTAAACCTTGACCGTAAATCTTCAACCAATCCCAAAGTGGATGATCTTCTGTAAGAGGTTGCACCAATTGAAGGTGAGTATTACCCAGATCTAGATGGGTTAGTAGGACTGTCGCATTATTGACCTTCTCACTAAACAGGACAGGAAAGCCAAATCGATCTCGCCAAATCTTGAGTGCCTCTTCTGTATCAGGCACAACGATAGCAAGATGGTCCAAACCCTTAAACATCATTCATTCCTTGTTGGAAATAAAATTATTCCTACTCATCCACGATCTTTGTCTCTCGTTCCACCTCTGGATCAGTAAAAATATCACATATATCTATAGCTTTTGTTGAAAAGCTCCATACTACAGCGCCTTCTGGACCTGCCTGAAACCAGTGAGGGGTATTAGGTTGTACTGTAACCTGCCTACCGGGTTGCAGTAAGAGTTCATGCCATACTGTATAGGTATGTTTCCTGTGCTCTGGTGGACACCCTTTGGGATTTGGGGTTGGTTCACCCGGTGTATATAGATACAATTCACCCCATTCACAGCGAATGGTCTCTTCCTTACCAAGGTAATTCCCTAAACGAGGGTGTTTATGTTCAGGCTCGGTTTGATTCGGGAATAAAATGAGTAGCTTTACAGCAATTTTATCCGTATTGACCAGAGTTAGAATCTGGATGCCGCTCTGGTCTAATTCGCCAAGGCCGAGGTCGGCAACCTCGATCTGTTCAATCTCCTCTGGTCGGACTACAATACCTGTTTGGTGTAAAAATCCAACTGCCCTTTGGCGAGCCCCCTCAAATTGGGTGCGGGTGATCATATCAGTGCTCTCCATAGTTGCGTGAATGTATATGCGGAATTACTTTCAATAATAAATTCCTGCAATTGTGCTAGACCAATTTTGTGGACCAATTCGATGGCAGACTCGATGATTGAAATTGCAGCACTCATATTCTCCACGGGATCACCATTCCGCGTGAAGATGTCGTAGGCGAACCATCCCTCCCATTTCAGTCGTTCAAGATAGAAAATCATCTCTATTAGATCCCAAAAATTGACTGAACCGGGTAGCATATCCCAATCCCATTCGCGGCCATTATCGTTGAAATGGACATAAAAGAGTCGACCGGCTTGAGCCGCCAAGGTTACCACTTCAGCGGGGGTTTCTTTTCCAATTAATGCATGACCCACATCCATGGTCACACCAACATTAGGCAATCCTATCCGTTGACATAAGTACAATGTTCGGCCCATATCACTCAAAATATTAAAATTTCGAGCTTCGTTCAGTTTGTATTCCATACTGACACGGATATCACCTCGATGTTTAGAACCTTCTGCGATCCCTTCTTCAAGCCAGTTCCACTGATTAAAGTAGTCCACCTCAAAATTGTAATTATGACCATCAATTAGAGGACAGCAGGATACCATGTCTGTTCCCAACTCGGCTGCTATATCCATTGCTATCTTCAATTCACTAACAGACGCAGCGCGAATCTTTGGATCAGGCGAGGTGAACGTGCCATTCTCCCAACGCTTTTCAGATTTGACATTTAAATTTACCACCGATACAGTCACCCCACTGTCTTTAATGATTTTGATGGTCTGATTGATATCAGCGAATTCGGTTGGATAGACAATTTCGATCCCATCAGACCCTCGTATTTGCTTGATCAACTCCAGTCTTTGAAAGAAATCTTTTTCTGAGTGATATATATGGAAACGATCTGATATTAAACCTAACATGCCAACCATGACTGCATGCTTTATTTTCATTGACATCTCCATAAATAGAAGCTATGCTCAATTTCACTGAGAAGCCCGTGGCGGGAGCCCCAGGATCGTACGCGCCTCGGATGGAGAGGCAATTTCCCGATTCAATTCGCGGGCAATTCGCACAACCCGCTCTATCAATTGAGCATTATTCTTTGCTAACTCACCAGAATGGTAATATGGATTATCCTCAAAACCGGCCCTCGCATGTCCCCCCATGCTCATAGCTAAAGCCAGCATACATAAGTTCTGGTTACCGTGTCCAACTGCAAACCATTGTGAATTTGGAGGGATCAAGTCACTGAGAAATAGTAAATTCTTAGGTGTCGCAGGTATTGCCCCCTGCAAACCAAGAACAAAAGTGAATAGGATGGGGAGTTTAATCCACCCCTTCTGTACGAGCGCCATGCTGTTAGCGATCATACCTGCCTCAAAGATAGCAAGATTGGGCTTTATATGGCGACGGTGCATTTCTAGCGCCCAATAATTAATGTCTTGGGGTGAGTTAATATAAACTCCTTGATCATAATTAACCGAACCGGGGTTTAACGAAGCCATTTCGATGTTTACTTGTAATGCTATCGATCGTTCCTCTGGGGTCAATTCGCTAATGCCACCCGTAGAACCTTCGATAATAATATCACAACGTTCTTGAATAAGACAAATGGTGTGCTCAAAAACGGAAAGGTCAGTCGTGGGTTGCCCTTTTTCATCCCACACGTGAAGATGGACAATATTAGCCCCCACATTATAAGCTCTCACAACTTCTTTTGCGATGCCTTCGGGGGATAAATCTAGACCAGAAATGTCTTTTGATTGAGATGGTGGAATACAAGGTGCTACAGTTACGAGCAATTTGTCATTCATCACCATTATCTCCTAACAATCCACCAATTCTTCATGGTTCATCTTTCTATCTTTTAACTGGAAAATGGTTAAATCTATAGTGAGCAATAGGATATTCCCGATGCTTTAAAACAGCTCTGAATACTTTATCGACATGATCAGGAGAAATGTCAGGCTGGATATTATGAGTGAGAGCAAAGATATAACCCCCACCATCAGCCATGATTTCTATAGAACGCTTTACTTCATCCTCTATCTCACTTTTGCTAGCAACAGGCAATATACGGTTAGTATCGATACCACCTCCCCAGAAGCAAATAGCTTTACCAAACAACTTTTTCAACTTGCCAATCTCCATTTTAGCAGCATCGCGTTGTATGGGATTGAGGATATCCACACCGATCTCGATGAAATCAGGGATTATATCGAAGATAGAACCGCAAGAGTGCATAAACAGTTTCGCTTTAGTCTTTGAGTGGATGAAGTCATAAATTCTCTTATGGCATGGTTTTATGAAATGACGGTACATTTTCGGCGAGATAATTAAGCTGGCTTGCATTCCTAAGTCATCACCCTGACACACCACATGCACATAATCGCTCACGGCTGCCAGGTAAACATCCCATAAACCAATAATCGTTTCGGTAATCTTATCCAACAAGGTTGCTGTAAACTTTGAATCGGTAGAAATATCGACCAGAAACTGCTCATAACCTCGCAACTTTACTGCTTGTTCGAAAGGACCACGACACATGATATCGGCCACGATAGCATACTCTGTAGTCTCGTATAATTGCTTGGCCTCTTCTCTCAACCCTAATACTCGCGCAGGGTCGAACGGATCAGGCCAGGTTATTTTATTTAAATCCTCAAGTGTGCACTCGGCTAAAGGTGCTTCAACCGGACTATAATCATATACCACTTTCTTCCACAGGATTTTGTCCTCATCGTAAAAGCTGTTATCAGGCAATTTTTTTGCTATAAACCCCCTAGGTGACTTTTTCATATAAACTGTACGGAAGTCGACCTGGTAGTGTTGTAAGATATCCTCGAGGGGTTTCACAGTCCCCTGATGAATGTGTGATATTTGAGGTTCAGGATCAGGTTTTAATTGTAAATATTCTCTTAAATTTTCGTAAGCTGGATAAGCAATACTAGTAACAGTCGTCCCTGCCAGATCGAGAGGGATCTTGTCAGGTTCTTTATGATTAAGAGCTATCAGTACTCTTTCACGAGATTTCATAATAGTAATTCATGTAGTTGAGTGACCGATATTTCCGATATCGGAATTATGGATTCAACCCGGATGTGGCTATCCAAAACATGGCTAAAAGGGCTTTATAAACCCTCAAGAAATCATCATTTGAATAAGAAATGGTCCGGTCCCCATCGTATTTCACTTCAGGCATCCAGGAAACATACAAGGCTACTTGTCGGTCGTTGAAGTCTACTTCGAGTGTAATAGGCGGGGCGAACCGACTGGGTTGTGTTTCGCCAATACGTTCCACTGCGCGAAAGGCAGCCTGGCGGATACGCTCGCGAGCTTTCTCCAAAGGAAGGCAGCGCGTGCAATAACGAGTTAGTGCTTGTTTAACAATAGCAGTTTCAATCTTTCCTCCGGTCCAAATTTTCATCTCATCACAGACTACATTATCACCTGTAATCAGGACAGTCGGTATATCGAAGTAGCCAGCCAGCGCTGCTGTTATGTGGCTTTCACCAACCGATAGACCGTTGATGCGCACTTCTCTCAATAATGGCCAATCCAATACATGACTGAGAACTCCAGGCTGACCTGCACGGGCATGCATAGCAATAAGAAAGGCCGCATCATAAGACTTGTTCAGATCTTCGTATTCGTAGAAAACAATCGGCATTCCGCGTACGACCTCAACAGATGGATGGAGTTCATCAAGGACGATATTGCGGTAGTCTAGCCCATGGGAATCATGGAGGACGAATTCAATTGCGCCGGCTTTTATCGCCCCTTCCACGGCTGCATTAACATCTCCGGTTAGCCATGAGCGAGCTCTAAGGTAGTCAGGGGTTGCCTCGGGATCACCCACTTTTTTTGTTGGATATCCAATTTCTCGGCGAGATACAATGCCAGATGCCCCTTCTATATCGACAGATATCAGAATTCTCATATGCCTCCTCGAAACAACCAACTTAAAGCAACTGACAAATTATCAAGACCTCTTTAAAGAGTTAGATCATAACAGCCATACCATAATCATCAAAGATCTTGGGCTAACCATCTCACCATTTGGGAGAAAAAGATTTTATAGCCTGGCCAGGATATAAATTCGGGGCTTCCCCAATGAGGTGCACAATCGGAGGTAAACACCCCAGAACGACCTTGTCCGTATTCCCAGACAGCAGCGATAGGATCGTCATTATATCTTAGCAATAATTTGGCGTTCGGCTTTATGCTTACCCGATTGTAGCCCAATAAAATTGGCCATGCTCCTAGAATACCTTGGAGAATGGGATGTTCCGTTTCACAAACGATAGGCGAGAATCCCTGCGGAATTTCAACCCTATCATCCATAGGCAATAGAGTGACAGGTAAGGTTTTTTCAACGCCTGTTCCTTTGTAATTGGCTTTGCCTGAAAGACCGGTAAATGACATATAGCCACCTATCATCAGAAGGCCTCCACCCTCTTCAACGTAGGCCTCCAACAAATCTAAACGGTTTGGTGTAGGTTTAGAATGTAGAAAAGTATCAGGATGAAGGAGCAGCGTATTGGAACCAATATCGCTAAGAATAATCACATCGTAGGATTTTATGGTCTCCATGCTAGTGGGAAACTTCACTGGAGCTACGTGGTTTGGTAGAAATTCAACAAGAATATCAGATTCCTCCAGCCCTTTTTGGAACCATCCAACAGCTTCTTCATAGGTGGATGTTGTCATGTGATCAAAACCCTTGATATGAGTTGTGACGACGATCCAGGATTCTCCAGATATAAGAACTCGTATTTGTTTCATGTCTAATCTACTCCTTTACAGCCCCAGCTAACATACCAGTCGCGATATAACGCTGCGCCCAACGCGCCACAATGATCATAGGTAAAGAGAACATCACGAATGATGCGAAAAAAACTGGTATCTTTAACCGTAACGATATCTCCATATTATTAATCACCATCGAGAGAATATACATTTGCTCTTTTCTCAGAACAACCAAGCCGATCAGATAGGTCGCCCAGGTAAAGATGAATATGAGTATTCCTACCGTAGCCACGATTGTCCCCGACATGGGTAAAACAATCCGTGTAAAAACCTGCCAGAAAGAGGCTCCATCCACTTCTGCCGCATCGAGGAGTTCCCTGGGAAGATCGATATAATAGCTATAAAAAAGGAAAATAGTAAAAGGAAGGGACTGAGCGGTTAAAGCAATAATTGCTCCTTGATAAGTGTCCAGCCAATGTAAGGCACGGGTGATTAAAAAGGTTGTGAGGATGGTCATCACGATGGGGATCGCCTGTCCACCGATCAAGAATTGGACGACACGATCCGTGAAACGCACCTTGTATTGGGCTAATATCAAAGCAGTGACAGAGCCTACAACTTCCAGAAGGAAAACACAAGAAACAGCAATGATCGTATTGTTAAGATAAGCCCGGAGAGCGGAAGTTTCCTGGAAGAAATATACAAACGATGAAAGCGTCCATTTGTGTGGAGGTAGAAAAACGTTAGCACCCTTTCCCGCATATTCTCCTGCTCCATTGTAGTCATCCACGCTTTTAAAAGAGTTGACAATCGTTTGATAGATTGGCAGCAAGTTCAAGAATAACACCGTTATTGTGAGTAACAGCATGATTACGATATAGGAGGTTTTTTGCAAGTCTTTCATCTGAGCTAAGCTCCTTAATGATAAAACTGGCTGTTTATTATCCCAAAATACCAGCAATATTATTTAGATTCCCGGAAGAACCACCGTTCGACTAAACTCAACACCAATGCTGTTATTAGGATTGTTATCGCAATAGATGAACCATATCCCGTTCGAAGGTCTACAAAAGACCGTGTATACATGTAGGTAGCCAACACCTGGGTAGTGTTCAATGGCTGGCATTGATTGGTTAACATCCATATCATGTCGAATAATTGGAAAACACCAAGAATTGCTAGAATTATGGTGACACTGATTACATTGCGAGTGAGTGGGGTTGTAATATAGAAAAGCTTGGTCCACGGCCCTGCCCCATCCATCTCGGCACTCTCATAGATCTCAGATGTTATTGACAGGATAGCAGAACGGTAGATTAAGAGATTAAAACCAATCCGGGCCCAGGTCTGGATAGCAATAACGACCCATAAAGCGGTGTTAAGTTCTTGAAGCAGTAGAACGGTTTTGGTTTTGAAAAAACTGGTTATCAGGTTTGTAAGACCTAATTTTAAGGTTATCCACTCAAAAGGACCAAATCCTGCGCCCTGTAAACCGACAAAAAATAGTCTCCAGGACTTGGCAAGCACCGGTGTAGGTAGAACAATGGGGAAGAAAAGTGCTAGAAGTAGCCAAGTTTCCAGATGTGGGTGCTTCTTACGGATTTGGTTAGATAAAAAATCTGCCAACAGGAAAGCAATTGGCATCTGAACGAAGATGGTTGCAGAAGCTATCAAGACTGTGTTTCGAAATGCCAGCCAAAAAGTAGGATCTTTAAGTAGTTTCGTATAATTGTTTAAGCCTATAAAAACGCGTTGATCGAGGTTGAAATTTTTAATTTCAAAGAGACTTAGATAAATTGTATTTATAATCGGATAATAAAGATATACTGCGATTAATATGACGGCTGGCAATATAAAAAGTTGAAGAGATAAATTTCTTCTCTCGCGTGCTGTCATTGAATATATTCCTTAAGTTAATTGAGGCACCAACTGTACTGTTTTATGAGTACTATTGGTGCCTCCTCTTTAAATCAGAGAATTATAAGCTTGCAAACAAAGCATCGATCTGATCGGCTGCCTCTTTAGCAGTGATTTGATTGGCGACTAATTGAGTTTGAACATTTTCGAAGTCGCTGGAGATTTTTGCAGGGATATTGAACCAAACCACGGCATGGTCAGCCAGGATCTCGTAAGTTCGCTTCAATGTGGTCCATTGTATATTGCTGGTATCCACCACTCCGCCAGCCGGATTATTGGTTCTACGGACCCATTGCTCGCTAAAGCCTTTGCCGCTCATAGAGACAGCCAGTCGCGTAGCCCAGGCAGGATTTTCGGTGTACTGGTTAACGCTGACACCCCACCAGAGACCACCACCGATTTGCTTGGGGACACCGCTTGCCAGGGGAGGCGGGACCAGGATCCCATACTTTAGATCCTCTTCGTGGAACTGTGCTTTCGTCTCGGCTGCAAAGAAAATTCCCATGCACATCATAGCAGTCTTGCCATCATGCATGGCAATTACCTCGGGTCCCCATTCATTGGTCAGCGCATTACCATAATAGCCCTTCTTGCCCCAACGTTCAATCGTTTCCTCCACAACCAGGAATTTGTCTGAGAACTTGGCTTTACCTGTGGTAATGGCATCCAACTCGGCTTGGGTGGCGACCCGAGCACCGAGGGCTTGGGTCAGCCAACCTGCGGCGAATGTGCCAGCTCCGGCGATGACACCCAGAGGGACAATCTTCTTCGCCAGCATTTTATCCATGTAGGCTTCCAACTCGTCTATTGTCGCTGGCTCACTGATACCCAGGTCTTCGAATACTTTCATGTTATAGAGGAAACCAAAGATTTGAGACTCTTGGGGCAAAGCGTATATTTTTCCATTAAACTTGCATGCCTCAAGAAGGGAGGGTTGGTACTGCGCGATGTCATCCGTTGACAGAAAATCATCCAGGGGCATTACGAATCCGCCTTCAACCATATTCTGCAGACTAGCACGGGTATAACCGCTGACGAAGGTGTCGGGTATTTTATCCTTGGCGGCACCCACTGTTTGCATGCGCGTGATATGGTCGTTCCACACGATCTGGCTTAATTCTACTTTAATGCCTGCGGTGGATTCGAAGGTGCCCGCAAAATCCTTAATGACGCGCCCCTTATCAGCGTCATCATCGAAGTACATATGCCAGAAGACCAACTTCGCAGGTTTTTTCTGAGCAACCTCCACGGTTTTCTCGACTTGCACAGTCTTCTCGACTTGCACGGTCTCTTTGACTTGTACAGTCTCTTTGACAATTTTTGGAACTTCCACAGTCGTTTGTACTTCCACTGTCTCTTTGATAATCTGGGGTGCCTGGGGTGCACAGGCACTTATCAATGAAGCACTTGCTGCTACTGCAGTCGCTTTTAGGAAGTCACGTCGATTTATTCGCCTTTTGGTACTCATTTGCATTCCTCCTCATTATTTTTTTTATTCTTTTGAATTTATAATTATCCCCTTTTTATACTTATTCCTCTTATAGCTCACCTCCTTAATAAAATCGGAATATGGTTGTGGATTGTGCTTGTTTTTCAAGCTACTCGATATTAGTTGGCCTAGATCATTAGGGATATAGCTTTTTCAATCCTCTCTCCCAATTCTTAAGGCTTTCTTCAACACTGAGACGTATTTTTTCTGGATCGCGAGAATAAAGCGCCTGTAGTATTTTTTTGTGACCTTCGATCCCTAGTTCCAACCCTATTCCATCAGATATGGTAGTTCGCATCGAGGCATAGAAAAGTTCCTCTATAGCGTGTCCGATTTTAATCATGAAAGGGTTATGAGTTGCGGTTAATATAGCAAAGTGGAAATTTAGATCGAGTTGAACTAACTGGTCGATGTCACGTGCAGGTTCATGCGCAAAAATCGACCAATCCTCTAGGGTTTTCGCTATCCGTTCCATTTCTTCCCTGGTTGCCTTTCGAGCAGCCAGTTGGCAATATCCCACCTGGAATAATGAACGTAATTCGAAAAGTTCATCAGTCATACCCATCTGAAGTAAGATAACGAATGATAATGGGGTTAGTAACATAGGCGATGGTTCAGAGGTAATATAGGTTCCGTTGCCCTGTTTTATCTCGACCACACCCAGTGCTGACAGCATTTTCATCGCTTCCCGAATAGCACCACGACCCACCCCAAGTCTTTGAGCCAGTTCATTCTCTGAAGGGAGACGCTGACCAGGTGTAAGGTCACCTCTTATTAAGGCCTGTTTAATTGCCTCAATAATATCGTCGACTACTCGATTGCGTTTTAGACTTTTGAAAGTCTCCTCTTTTATATCCATTAATTTTGAACTTCCTTTGGGAATTATTTGTTTACATAAATATTAAACATAGGATGTATAATGTAAGACGTACGATGTTTATATTTTACCAATTTTAATATCTAAAGTCAAGATATTAAAATTTGATGAGAATTTTTATTCCGATCTATGCCTCCTTTCTATTCAAACACTTTCGAAGAGAGTTGCTAATGTTACAGTTAATGAATGTCATTTGTTAATGAAATTACCAGTTCACTCAACCATCAAATTTATATTAGATACTCGATAGTTGTGATTTCACTGGTTGACATGATATGATAATAATATCCATCAAAACGACCATAACAATTTGGTAAATGACATGCAACTTCCCATCATTACGCCTGCTCCAATCGTGGTAACTCATACAGTGGTTTTTCGAGACCTGTTTGAAAACAAACGCCAATTTCGACATTTTCAGAATTACCTAACGGGACTAACCGTTTTATCGAACAAAAGCATGGCGAACATTGCTCGATGCGTCATGGATAGTGCTGACAAGACCAATCTTTCCCGCTTCCTTTCTGAAGCTGACTGGTCAGACGAGAAAGTCAATGATCGGCGCATTGAATATTTGCTGGAGCGTACGAAACCGGGGTGGATATGCTGGCGGTTGCGTTCGGGAACGCCCACGGCCTGTACAAGGGCGAGCCGCAGCTCGACCTGGACCTGGTCCGGGAAATCCGGCGGCGGGTGGACGTCCCGCTGGTGAT
>Ga0315274_10011955_pt1 | contig 12413 bp, 19 predicted proteins | sample YL17G02_20_MG_FD_203700 | JGI IMG/M metagenome (GOLD analysis project Ga0315274, IMG submission 203700) | Sediment microbial communities from Yellowstone Lake, YNP, Wyoming, USA - YL17G02_20 | ecosystem: Environmental > Aquatic > Freshwater > Lake > Sediment | place: USA: Wyoming | collected... | reverse complement strand
CACTTCTGAATTTACTGAGTTCATAATAGAACTCCTTCCCTTTAGGGTTTAAATTTTTATTCCCAGGCATCCTCTATGACCATTACATTTTGATTGACCTGCCTCATCATCTCTGCCAGGGTACTCGAGCAACAGATGACTTTATCACAAAGAGCTAAGATCTCCTTAAAATAGGGAAACTCAAACAGGGACTCGCATACATCCGAGTAAACAGTCTTCCCTCTCTGCTTCAGAGACCTCACACTCGATAATGTATGTTCGTCAAAACTCTTCCCCACGATCAAAACATCATAGGCGTCCGAATAATCATCAATGACCCTGGACCTGTACCCCCGGGATCTGAGCCATCGGTCAACATTCAAAACCCGGATCCGGGACTGGGCAGCATCCCAGTTCTGAGGACAGACCCAGCCAAACGTCAAAGGAGAGACGGGCTTAACCGCCCGTAGCGCCACACTTGGAGTACGATAGCCGTCATAACGGACACTATAGTCTAAAATGAACCCAATGGACTCCAGAAGGTCTATTATCTCTTTCTCGGAATAACCCCATTTATGGATCTGGGCTTCGTCCGGTTCCCCGGCCTGACTTATCTGAATTCCATAGATGGTATTCTTATACCACTTTCTCGATGCAGTATCCGTTGGAGAAGTAGCGAGATAATTTCTACAACAATCCTCAAATTCCGGAATCTTAAGGATCAACTCTCCAGCCGGTCTCAGAACTCGGAACCATTCCCTTAAAGCTTTCTCTGCCTGCATATAAGGGACATGTTCAAGAGAATGCTGAGACAGGATGGCTTCTATTGTCCCTGTTTCATAGGGAATGCTCTCAAGAGAAAAAACCTCATCAATCCCAGGGCCACTGAACAGGTCGCAGTTCACATAACCGGCTTGAGGTGCTCCCCCGCACCCTAAATTGAGCCTTTTACCCGTGCCGTTCTTAAGAAGCCCCGACTGAGCAGGAACAGGTTTCGGAGCCTCGGCTTTAACAGGAACGGTGCCAAGGGACTTAATAAGGATCTCTCTATTGCTCAGAGCCCGGGAGTCATTAGGCCTGTATTCCAAGACCTTCTCGTTATACTCATATGCGGACTTTAAATCGCCTAGTAGGGAATAGGATAGGGCAAGATTTAAAGAAGGCAACCATGTATAGTACTCGGGCTGATAAGACGCCAGCATATCTTTGGACCGCTTTACATTCAGGCACATTTTATAATAAGAAATAGCCCTCTCATAATATCCTCTATTCATATAGAGGAGCCCTAGAAGGTAGAACGGCTCCGCCCATCGGTCTTCAATTTTCAGGGACTCAAAAATATGATATTTGAATTTATGCTCATCCTTTTTCTCAAAATAAATGACGGCTAGTTTATAATGGGCATGATAAACATCCTCCCAGAACCCATCAGTTCTGGCTACAAACATATCGAGATATTTAATACTTTCGTCGTACCTACCAAATTCAAAAAGTTCTTTACCCAAATAATATACATTTCTTGAGGAATCCTTCTTCTTAACAACTTTCTCAAGAATTTTCAAATTACGCTCTGAGGTCCCATGCTGTTTGTCATGGTGAGTTGAAACTCCAGATATCCATAATTTACCCGTTAGTTGGAAACACTCATGAATTTCTTCTTCCCACCGTGCCCCATCTGTAAACAATTTACGCCTAATAAAACGCTCCCTTGGCACGGTGCAAGAGCTGTTGCCATACTCATCATGGGCATATTCATAATTACAGACTATGATCTCTTTGTCAGAAAAATCGAGGTCCTTAACTTTCTGAATATCCTCAGGCAATATGTAGTCGTCTGAGTCAACCCATAGGACATGTGTTTTAGTACACTTCTCAAAAGAGAAGTTCCTAGCTGCCGAAAAGTCATCGATCCAAGGAAAATAGTAAATCTTATCCGTATACTTTCTGGCTATCTCAAGAGTCTTGTCCGTGGACCCCGTGTCAACAACGATGATCTCATCTGAAATTTCTTTGAAGGTTGAGAGACACCTGTCGAAAGTAGCTTCAGCATTTTTTACAATAATGGCCAGGGAGATTGTAGTGTTCATACTAATTTTTTGTATGTAAATTTTTATAAATCTGTTTAATATGAATAACGAAATCTTTTAATGCACTATCAGCTTTCATAGAGTTGCACTCTTTGCAACAAGAAACAGTATTTTCTATTGAATAAGGCCCAGAATTATCTATTCTGTCTATGCCGTTATAAATAAAAACAGAATCATACTCACGAATCTTTACTATCTGACTAGGAGATTTTCCACAATAAAAACAGTTTCCTAAAAAAAGATTTACAACATCCTCTTTAGTTAAATTAAATTCCAATCCTCTAGAACGGGCACCATTCTTATATCTCAAAAGTAACTGATTAAATCCTCGTATTCCAGGGGGTAATTTACGATGAGACTGGCATTCCCGTTTTAAACAGCCACAACTTTTTGTGCCTTCGGTTTTTAAACTATTACCCCTAACTTCTGTAATATTGCCACAATCACATCGACAGACCCACAGAGGCCATTTTTTTCTATAATTTTTATCTGATCTAGCAACCACTGTTAATAGGCCATATCTATTTCCAACTATATTTACAGCTTGCTTCTTTCGATTCATAGACATTTTAATTCAATCTTAGTTAGATTTGCATAAATATTATTAATTCGATCAATAAAATCTTTTTGTGTAGATATTCCTTTCATTCGATTACACCAACCACAACACGAAACAGTGTTCTCTATTGAATAAGGGCCAAAATTATCAATTCTATCAATACCATTATAAATAAAAGTAGATATCTTATCATTAAAAGGTCTACTTATTTGTTTAGGCATATCTCCACAATAAAAACAAGAGCCTTTAAAAAGAAGTAGTGCCTCCTCCTCTGTTAAACTGAAATTGATCCCCCTACGCCTCGCTCTACGCTGGTACCTTGAAAATACTTGATTAAATCCCCATACTCCGGGCAATAATTTGCGAGGTATATCTTTATGTGAGCATCCACAACTTTTTATGTCCCCACATTTTAAACTACTTTCTCTAACCTCCACAACATTACCGCAACCACATTGGCAGATCCATAATGGCCATTTTTTCCTATATATTTTATCCGATTTTTCAAGAACTTTTAATTTTCCATATCTATTACCTATTAAATCCTTTTCACATTTACAGCTTTCAACTCTGTCCCTTATTAAACCCGTGAAAGAAATGACAGTTTTATTTCCACAATCACACAAACAATTCCAACGGGTACTATTATTCTTACCATTCTCAGCCCGAGAAATTGCTACTAATTTTCCAAATCTCTGTCCAGTTAAATCTATAAAATTACTCATTATTTATCATCTGCTTTTGATGCTTGTTCTGCCTCTCATATCGATCATCAATAATCCTTCGAACCATGTCACAAAAAGTTATCTCCCGCTTATCCGCCTCCTCCTGAACCCATTCTGTCTCTTGATCAGATAATGCTATGAGCTTATTTTTCATATAGATTCCTTATAGAAATATTCAAGATCCTATATATAATCTATATTAGAAGATTATTAGAAAATACATAAATAGCCTCTATTGAGATATTACTAAATATCCGGAAAAATCTAAAGAATTAATAATATTTCTTCAGAAGGCGATCGAAATAGTCTCTTTTAGTAGCGGGGACCTTAGATTTCAGACCCGCCACATAGTAAGAAAAGGCATCTGCGAAGTCATCCCAATTATTTCGGGCGGCGTAGAATCGCGTAAATTCAGCATCTGGAGCATGAAACATCTCACCTATGACCTCTGGAGTTCCTGGTTCCCTGATTATCAGGCGTTTGAGCCCAGGCCTTGGTTCCTTACTCCAACCTGAGAGCTCCATCCAGTCCTTCTGCAGAGATAAGTCGCCGTGGCACTGGTCATAGCTGTGCCCGATTTCATGAAGAAGTGTCTCAGCAGATCTCGTGATATTATGACCCCGGTCATCAAAAAAGTCATCTGGTTGGTCTGGGTGATAAAAGATATCCGCATTAAGAGCAATCTGATTACCCACAAAATAGCCATGATTTGGGGAAAAAGAACGACTCCTTCCCATATCACTTTTCAGGACCAAGTACTTCAGATTACAGGCTTTCACCAGGGCCACGGGTACTGGCTTCAGGATGTCATATATCTCTCTCAGGAGCCAATGCAGATCATGGACACCCTTATCAAAAACAGGTACCAGGCCATAGGTCTTTTTTATTAGGCCACCCCAATGGGCAATTTCAGCCTTCTGGCCAAGGTCATAGGCCATTTTTCGGAGTCTTAGGGTGAGCGTATTCATAGGTTCGAGAGCAAAGAATTAGTACATTATTAAGAAGTAGGGCCTAATTTAAGCCATTAAATAGATATAATTCTTTAATTATTATAAGCTTAGGAAAAATTTAATTATATATTTAAATAGAGAAATACGTATAATTATCTATAGGGATCGAGATAGGGAAAAAAGAGGGGAAGGGTAAAATCTTTTCTTATAGGGGAGGGGCCATGGACTTCAAAACTTTCATAGCTCTTGAAATTGAGGAGATCCAGAAACACAAATGGATCGAGTCGGAACGCATAGGTCACGACCTGACTGGAATTGCTGAAAATGACTGGATCATAAAACATGAAGCAAACTTCATAAAATACATTGAAACGACGTATGGCTCTATCAGGCCCGATTTTGAGTCCTTTGTTGCCATGGAAATTGAGGAAATTAAAAAATTCAAATGGATTGAGTCAGAAAAAGCAAAAAGGGACTTGACAGGAATTGCCGAAGAAGACTGGATCAGGAAATACGCGGAAAAATTCAGAGATCAGATCGAAAGAAAATATGGCCCCGTCACTCAAGAAAAAAGAAAATTTGCTGAAGATCAGTTTATTCGAGACAACTCTCCTACAAAGGATTCAACCATGTTCACCGAGAACCTGTTTGCAGAGAATTATTCTTGACAGATATTTTCCCGGCAACATATATTTAGACCGGAAGTAAAGACGATACCACATGCCCATGTGGTGGGGAAGGTCAGACTTGATCTTCCCCTTTTCTTATCCTCCTCCGAATATTCTTCTAATATCTCTCCATGGGGTTTAAACGGGAGGGATTATGGAAACGAAGAAAATAGCTATCTTTTCTGGCGGTGGAGCAAAGGGTCTGATTCAGGCAAGCTGTTTTGCTGAACTTCAGAGACTAAAGATAAAGGACTTTAATACCGGCTATGACCTCATAGTTGGTTCCTCTGTCGGGTCCATCAACGGAGCCGTTTTTGCCCTGAATGTCATGGATCCTCAATCTCTTTTGGAGGTCTATCCCGGCATACTAGACCAGATTTTCAAGAAAAAGCTCTTTCATATACCACTATATGATCGGAATAACTTTGTAGAAGCCTGGAAAAAAATTGTTAACATTTCCGTCCTATTGAAAGATTGCAAAACCTGGCTAAGTATATCTTCCGTCGAACGCTGCTCAGATACAAGCCATTTTTTCAAGTCATGGGAAGAAGAAGACGGGAAACTAACTGTGGTAGATACGCTCATGAAAAGTTTTGCCGCTCCTTACTATTTTGGCCAAATCGTAGACTATGTAGATAGAAAGGTGTGGTATGACGGTGGATGTGGTAGCTACAACATCCCCATCGATTTTGGCTACACGGAAGCTATACTCCTGGGATGGCTTGGAAAATATGAGATTCATATAGACGCATATGGAACAGGATTCGCAAATGATGAAATTTCTTTTCAGGAAGCCTCAGGAGAGAAATTTCTGAAGCAACTCCTAAGCTTTATGGTCCCCGCCGAAGGAGGTATGGCCCGAGTTCAGAGCCGTATGGACCAAGTCAGGAGAATGTCCAAGATCTCTTCCTGTGATCCAAGCATCCATTTTGAATATTATGATGTCGAAATACCCAAAGAACTCGATAAAATGGATGACCTGAAGCATAAAAAAGAATACATAGAATATGGCAGAAAAATGGCTCAGGAGCCATTAATCTGTAATTAATTCTCCTTTATTTCTGCCCTCCTCTTCCTGTATCATAGAAAAAGGAGGGCATCATGTCTGACAATCTCAAATTCTATGCAGTTCGTGGTCAAGACAGGGAGATTCCTGGGTCGATGAATTGTCCAAAGCCCGGATCTAAACATGAAGATTGACCTCTGTTGCAGTGCAGGAAAACCTGAAGGATTTTATGGCATAGACATTTACCCGTTCTCATGCGTAGATCTTATCCACGACTTGAACACCGGTATACCTTTTAAGGATGATTCCTGTTCTTATGTCCGAGCTCATGATGCGATCGAGCATATCCGGGACGGCATGATGATCATTAAAGAGATGTGGAGAGTCTGCCGGGATGGGGCAATAGTCGATATAAAAGTCCCCTCAACAGACGGTCGAGGAGCATGGCAGGATTTAACTCACTGCAGTTTTTACAGCCAAAACAGCTTCGGTTATTGGATCAATGATGCCGCTTGGATGGACTATTATCGGGGGCCCTGCCTGTTCCGTGCCTTGGGGTTGTACACTACCCCAATGTCTGCTGATGATGTCTGCCATGTCTTCTTCAAGGGAACGGCTGTTAAAGACCCAGAATGGCTCAGGACTTTTGAATCAAGAAAGCCCCAAGCTTTGAAAAGCCAGAAGCCATTGCTTCGTAGTGACTTTTAAAACAGATCCCCATTATGCAGCACTCAGGCGGACACGGCATTCTGATGTTTGTTAGTTAGTTCTGTGACGCGATCCTTTTTCTTCCTACAGCATGTTCACTGCACAAAATTTCTGATTCATCGCCCACCCATTTGGAATATTTTTATCTATTCTTTCGTACTGATCGTCAAGCGTGACATGATTTGGGCATCCATGGACCTCGCACATAAGTGGTAGTGGCATTGCTTCGACCCAATTGCCCTTTTCATCTTGCGTTTGAACTGAATCCATTTTCTTCTCCTTGCGTTGCCTATAACGGCTCGGTTTCCGTGGGTGAAATTCATTGTTTCATAGTAACTTCGAGACAGGGCACTGTCGGCGAACATGTATGAGTACCACGACCCTTGTATTTAACCATACAACGAGTACAAAGCCACCAGTCGTTTTCTAATGGCGTACTTTGTTTGTTCTGCACGGCTGACAGTTGTCGCATTTGTTCGATAAAGATACTGGAAGCAGTAACAAAATGACCCCTTTTACAAGAATCAAGTTGATTTAAAAAAACGGCAATTTTAGCCCTTATCTGTTTTGCACCTGTAAACTGAGTACCCTTAAATTTTGTTTTTGTACTTTTTATACGACAAGGGCCACCACCTTGACTATCACACATCTCGCATAAGCACTTAACTTCTACTTTTGACATAGTAAAACCTTTCAATGACTTTAAACAGGATCCCCATTATGCCACGTATTTCGTTCTTCAGGATATACTTCTCGATATGTTATTGTTAAAGGAGAATCACACACAAATGTGTCTCCTACTCTATAATTAGAATTATCACTTTTTGCAATAACACCGACTAAATCATCATACTTAAGATTTGGAGCCCTAACAATATCAACGCTAAAATTTCCACCCCGATGTCTAAACTCATATCGTTTTCCTGCTTGTATCATATTATACCCCCCAAGTTAAAGGACTGAGGGTATCAAGAGCCAGAAGCCATTGCTTCGTAACGACTTCTAATGAATAAGTTTCTATTACCTTTTTGGCCCCAGTCCCGATCTTCCGTCTAACATCCGGATCCTTTAACTGGATCAGGCAATCAATCCAGTCACTGTCAGTCGTGCATAAGAATCCATTTAGACCATGATCTATGACTTCTTTATACGATGAGATCGGAGATGCCAGAACGGGCATTCCCAGAGCCATGGCCGTGGTGACCTTATTATTGCTCTTGGCTATCTGAAATCTCATATCCTGCGGGCATAGCGAGACATCATTCTTGATCAGGTCATCGGGCCAGGTATCCGGGTTCCACTTCACGGTAGCATTGGCCCACTCGGTTATCAGAACAAGATCATAGCCAGCTTTATCCAGATGACTTTTAAGGCAATCATAGGCGAGGTACGAATTTCCCCCCATTCCACAGTAGACCGCTTTAGGCCTTTCATATCGATTCTCATAGACCACCTGTCCTGATGGGTATCTGTCCTCGATCGCGTCTTTAAGGACTGTGGCGTGCTCAAAACCATGCTGTCTAGTAAGATCTCGAAGCAGAGTGGAACAACATGAGATCATGTCCACGGAAGATAAAATCGAAGCCTCATGCGGAAGATTGAAGATAGCTTCGCAGTGATCAAAGACAAACTTGTAATTATAAGCCTTCAAATATTGAATTATCCGGAGGTCTCTTTCTGTGCATTGGGTTATGATGACAATTTTTGCATCTCCGATTTCCTCTTTTATGTCCCCCAGGGTCCTGCCATAGTAATCGGAGATTATCTTACTCCGAACTCCTAGGAAATTCATTTTATTGGAGACATTATACCGGCGAATCCGAATAGAAGGATTACTGAGATCCAGAACAGGAATCAACCAAGCAATATCAGCCATAATTTATGTTTCCTCGTCTGGTATCTGTTCAAAATCGTCCGTATGATATCCTGAAAATATCTTTCCACTTTCATGCCCGGCAACAACGCAATGCCCAGGCATGTTTGGAATTTCTCCAAAATATATGAAAACTCTCTCTTTTAATAACTCCTTCAACTGACTCGGATGCCGTCTATCCTTCGGGGCCCTGAGACGCAGCGAATAGGAACTTTTGAGATACTTTTCGAGATCCTCTCTCATCTCTTTTGTGAGTCGGATGAGTGCCAGTTTCTTCATGGAATTAATAACCCCTTATTGATTTCCAGCCTGATTTAAGCAATTCTGGAGCATTAGCCTTTCCCCAATTATACGCCTTGTAATAGCGAGAACATAGCTCTTTTTTTTCCATGCCCTTTGGGTCATAGCCCAGATCGAATTTAGTTATTTCCTTCACGTACTCCTTAAAGAGATTCTCAAGAGAGTCCTGTAATAGTCCGCTTATTTCCACGGCCCGGACATCATATTTCTGTTCTTGGAGAAGATGTTTGAGCTGGGAATTAACATGGCCATTGCAGATCTCTATCCTGTGCGTCTCAGGAGAGGCCCCAAATTCACGCTGAAGTAGAGCCATACCTTTACTGGCATACTCTCTCAGATAGTCATGCCGTTCAAAAGAATCCCCCTGGAAGCAAGATACAGAGATAGTATCAGTTATCACTCGTCCATCGCAACAGATACCTATCATACAACCACATAATGGAAACCCTATCCCGGCATCATCGATTTGGACGAGCTTCAGGCCAGGATCAGGGGGTTTCAACCGGTCACTAATCATGTCATCAAGGAGCTTATTATCGGTGCATACGACTGATCCAGAAGAATAGATCTTTATGTTCCATTTGGAAGAAACTAGATCACCAGATCCCCGATAGGAGACTTTCAGATAGGGATTATTCTCAGATCTGAGTTCTAAAATGCCTTTTGAGGCCAGTTCGGCTAATTTCTCTTCAAGTTCAGGACTGGATCTCATAATTCAAAAGCCTCTCCCAAATCAGGAATGATTCTGACTATCTTATTATTTCTAAACTCGATGTTCAATTTAAACTCTCTTTTTCCATATTCATCGTAATAGGTTTTTATTTCAATTCCATATCCAGCGGAATCAAGGGAAAAAATGGGGCCAAATTTTTCTTCAAATCTATCTTTTGACATCCCTATTCTAAGGCATCCTACCTTTCCGCCATAAATTTCAAGGAAAAAGACAGAATTCCCCATGAAAGAGATTTCTTTATCCCTGTATCTATAACAAACAGCATGACTAGTGGTGTCAATCATAGTATCACGGGGGGCTCCGAATATTTTCCGTATTCCTTCGGGGCCGATTGAGCGCATTTGCCCCACATTAATTCCGAGGGGATTAAAGGCTATTTCCTGCAGACAGGAATCGTTATAATCTCCAGAACAAAATCTAGTCATCAAATTTTTCAGATGGGAATCGTTATAATCCTGTGCAGAACAGAATCCAGCTATTAACATCAGAACGACTACAAACTCTTTTTTCATGTCTTTTCTCCTGGGTTTTGAAGATTATATCCTATTATACGGATATTCAGAATAAAATACCCCAACTTTAATAATCTCTTAATACATCCTTTCTACATAGAAAAGGAGCCCTCATGCCTAATAAACGCAAAACAATGGCTAAAATAACCATACATATTACTGAAAAGGAGATAGAACGAATTAAAGAAGATTCTGAGACTACCGGACTTTCTGTGTCCGACATTATACGCAGGATCATTGATTCTTTCTACGCTTCAGAGGATAAGAGGCTAGACGATATAGCCAATTCATGAGCCTCAAAATGCAAAATGAGATTGATATAAAAAAGCACTATCCCTGTCCAGTCTGTGGCGGGATAAAAAATAAATTTTATAAAGGGGTCAGAAAATTCTCTATAGTGCGTTGTCTGTCATGCAGTATGATATATGTGAATCCGCGCATAGCAAATGGTTATGTATATGATCTTTATCGTAAAGAATATTTCCATAGAAAAGAATATGGTTATGAAAACTATGAACTCAATGAAGATTTAAAAAGAAAAACATTCTCACACTGGTATAAGTCCATAGAAAAATATATTTGTACTCTCGAATCGGCACTCGACATAGGTTGTGCTGCCGGGTATTTTCTTGACATCTTAAAAAATAGGGGCTGGAAAAGCACAGAAGGCATTGAACTGGACATCTCCATGTATAATTCTTTGCTAAGACAGGGCTATAATGTCGACAACAAGCCCTTAGAATTTTTTAGGCCCTGTAAAAAATATGATCTAATAACTCTATTTGATGTCGCCGAGCATCTTCCACACATTAACACAGACTTTAATGTCCTATTGAACATCCTAAATGACTCAGGCATAATTGTTATGGTCACTCCTAATGTTAATAGCGTGCAGAGAAAAATAATGGGATGTCATTGGTTTCAATTTAAACCAATGGAGCATATTTATTACTTTTCGGTATGGCATTACTCATAGCCAGCATTGTTTTAGGAGTATGCTATATAATAGGTGAACAACAACTATGGTAGACGAAATGAAAACCAAAAAACAAACATGGTACGACATGGCCTGGTCTAAGGGTATGAAATTATCCAGAAATGTCAAGGATTACAGATGTTATATTAACATGCTTGGAATCGTTGACAAATCAAAATATCTGCTCGATATCGGGTGCGGGGATGGAAAATTTTTATCCTATAACCCTTGTCATTGCACAGGAATTGATATATCAAAAATTGCTGTTGAACTCGCTCGTAATAATGCTTTTTTAGCCGAGATAATTAATACTGGCATTGAAAATTTTAAATATGACATAAAATTCGACTACATAACTGCTTTAGGAAGCATAGAGCACTCGGACAACATAAGTCTTGCTCTACAATCTATGATTAATCTGGGTCATTGCAGGACAAAATATTTAGTTGTTGTCCCCAATAAGGATTTTGTTGGCTGGAGATTACGTAAAATTGGAACTGCTCAAGTTGAAATCGGAGAAAAAATGTATTCTCTGAAAGAGTGGAAAATGCTATTGGAAGCTGAGGGTTTTAGAATCGATAAAATCAGGTATGATCGAGGCAGATCATGGATGAAACTATTGATGTGGGCAATTCCCTTGAGATATACCTATCAATTTGTATTCTTAATGAGTGCAACTACAAAACCAGGAGATTACGATTATGATTGATACGGCTGTCTCTTGTAGGCAGGAGTCGTTACAAGCTGAGCAGTACCTACTGCTACGAGCATCAGATCAGTCACAGTCTCTTATACGGATAACTCAAACAATATCCTGAATTTAATAATCTCTTAATACACATGCATGTGTATATATGGAGAGATATAATCATTGTTTTCCTGATGACCTGATGGCGGATCTTAAAAAGATCTCAGAAGAAACCGGAGCTCCGGTGTCTGAGCTCCTACGAAGAGCCGCAAAAGAATACATAGATAAGTGGAAAAAGAAAAAATCTTCTAAGGGCGACTAAGTGCATCAAACTTCTTATGATATAATGGGCCTTTTACTAAAAAAATATGCTCCCAGTAGTGGAAAACTGCTCGACGTAGGAAGTTATGACGTCAATGGATCTTATCGAGAATTGGTCCCTTCTACATACACTTACACAGGACTCGACATTTCAGCCGGAGAGAATGTTGATATAGTAGTACCCGATTTATATAAATGGCCCATACCTGACAATAGTTTTGACCTCGTTATTTCCGGGCAGTGCTTAGAGCATGTAGAAGCTCCATGGCTATGGATTCAGGAGATATACAGGATATGCAAAAACATCGCCATTATAATAGCTCCGTGG
>Ga0315274_10011952_pt1 | contig 12414 bp, 7 predicted proteins | sample YL17G02_20_MG_FD_203700 | JGI IMG/M metagenome (GOLD analysis project Ga0315274, IMG submission 203700) | Sediment microbial communities from Yellowstone Lake, YNP, Wyoming, USA - YL17G02_20 | ecosystem: Environmental > Aquatic > Freshwater > Lake > Sediment | place: USA: Wyoming | collected... | reverse complement strand
CCCCGTCCCCGAGCCTCACATCCGGTTCAGCATTAAAGAACCCAGCCAGACGGAAACGGGGCGACTTTGGCGGAAGTCAAGAGATGGGTACTCATCGATGGGCACAGCCTGGCCTACCGGGCTTTCTATGCCCTTCCGCCCGACCTGGCCACCTCTGCCGGCCAGATGACCAACGCCGTGTACGGCTTCACTTCCATGCTCATCAAGGTCTTGGAGGAGCTCAAGCCACAGACGATCATCGTTGCCTTCGATAAGGGCAGACCGGAGTTCCGCACCGATAGATTCGCTGATTACAAAGCTCACCGCAAGCCCATGCCCGACGAGCTGCGCGAACAGATGGACATCATCCATGCCGTACTGGACGCCCTGGATATCCCGTACCTGGAAGAGGAGGGTTATGAGGCCGACGACGTGTTGGCCACCCTTACTTCGATACTGCCCGAGGATTGCGAGGTCTTCATCGTCACCGGCGACCGGGATGCCCTGCAATTGGTGGACGAACGTGTCAAGGTCATCGCCAACCGCAAGGGTATCAGCGATATCGTCATCTACGACCCACAGGGGGTCAAAGAGAAATACGGCGTTGAGCCCGGTCAGATCGTGGATTACCTGGCCCTCAAGGGAGACACCTCCGACAACATCCCCGGAGTCCCAGGCATCGGAGAGAAGACGGCCGCCGCACTTATCAGCGAATTCGGCAGCCTTGATAATGTCTACGAGCACCTCGAGGATATCAAGGGAGGGAAGGCCAAAAAAGCCCTGGAGGAGAACCGGGAAAGCGCCCTCATGAGCCGCGAGCTGGCCAGTATGCGCCACGACGTGCCGCTGCAGGGGGAGGACCCGTCACGTTGGGAGATGCGGCCTTGGGACAAGGAGAGCGTGCAGCGTGTTTTCGACTCCTTGGAGTTCAGGAAGCTCTACGAGCGCCTGGAGGGCCTCAGGACACTGCTCTTTCCTGTCATGCGTCAAGAAAAGCTGCTGGAGGAGGCCTTGGATGCGGAGGCACGCGTGGTGGTGGAGGACGAGAATGGCCTGGAAGAGGCGCTGCATGAGTGCATGGCCGCCGGGGAACTTTCCCTCTACGGCAACATCGAGGGGGAGGGATACACGCGAGGACGCATGACCTCCGTATCCGTGGCGGCAGGCGGCAGGGCATACCGTTTCGCTCTCGGTGAGAAAAACGGGAGAAGACTGTTGAGAGATTTCTTGCACGGCCTCGCCACAGCCGAAGGGCTGCGGCTGAACTGCTACCGGGGCAAGGACGTCATGGTCCAGTGCTCCAGGTTGTACGGCTCCTATCCCCGTTTCGACTTCGATATCGAGCTCGCCTCCTACCTCGCCAATCCCTCCGGAGCGAAGCACGACCTCCATAGCGTCGCCCGGCATTATCTCGACCTCTCCCTGGGAGAGAGAGCGCCTGGGCAGTTAGACCTTCTCGAGGAGGAAAAGACCCGGGCGGACGAGGATATGCAGCGTGCGATAGCCGTTGCAGAGCTGATCGAGCCTCTCGAGGCCGCTATGAACCTGAGAGGCCTCAGGCCCCTGTATGAAGAGGTTGAGATGCCCCTGCAGGAGGTTCTTGCAGAGATGGAGGTCCGGGGCATCCGGCTCGACCCCGAGGTACTTGCGGCCATGCAGGGAGAGTTGGAAACGGAACTGCACGGACTGGAGGATCGGGCCTATGAGCTGGCAGGGGAGAGGTTCAACCTCAACTCACCGCAGCAACTCTCTCGCATCCTCTTCGAAGTCCTGGAGCTTCCGCCGGTAAGGCGAACCAAGACCGGTTTCGCCACCGACGTCAGTGTGCTGACCGCCCTGAGCGACATGCATCCTCTTGCCGATATCCTGGTCCGTTACCGGGAACTCTCGAAATTGCTCAACACCTATGTGAGTGCCCTGCCGAGGTTGGTGGACCCGACAACCAACAGGCTGCACGCTTGCTTCAACCAGGCGGTCACCGCCACCGGACGCCTCTCGTCGAGCAACCCCAATCTGCAGAACATACCGGTACGCACGGCGCTGGGAAAGACGATCCGCAAGGCATTTCTCCCCACCTCGCAGGACGGCCTCATACTCTCCGCGGACTATTCTCAGATAGAGTTGCGGGTGATGGCACACCTCTCCGGCGACGAGGGGCTGAAGCTGGCTTTCGAGGAGGATCGTGACATCCACGCCTCCACCGCCTCGGAGGTATTCGACGTGCCCTTCGAAGAGGTCACCGCGGAGCACCGCAGAAGGGCTAAGGCCATAAATTTCGGGATCATTTACGGCATAAGCCCTTTCGGGCTGGCCGCACAGTTAGGCATAGACCACGAGGAAGCCGAGAGCTATATCAGCTATTATTTCAAGGAATTCCCGGGGGTGAGGGATTTCCTGGACCGCCAGGTGGAAGAAGCCACGGAGACAGGTTATGTCACCACCATCCTTGGACGCAGGCGCGAGATACCGGAGTTGGCCGAGGGAAACGTACGCTTGCGACGGCTGGGTGAGCGGCTGGCGTTCAACACCCCCATCCAGGGCAGCGCCGCCGACATCATCAAGGTGGCTATGCTGCATGTCCACCGCCGCCTGGAAGAAGGCGGCTATCGCTCGCGTATGATCCTGCAGGTACACGACGAACTCGTCTTTGACGTGGAGAAAAACGAGGCCGATGAGGTACAAGACATAGTGCGCGGGGAGATGGAGGCGGCCTATGACCTTGACGTCCCGCTCAAGGTGGACTTGGGGCTGGGGCCCTCCTGGTACGATGTCAAATAGGGTCATAGAAGAGGCGAGCGCGTTGTAACGCGCCCGCCTCGCATGTGGTGTTATGTTTTCTGCTATGCGGGAACGCAGTGGGCGACGTCGTCCAGACGGCCGAGGAGTTCCTCCGGCCATTTCAGTTTTACCCGCATTCCCACGCTCACCTTTTCGGGCCCCACATCCTCCAGGGTGCAAACGGTCATGGTATCGAAACCATCCAGGACGATACCCACGATGATCAGGGGAGTTCCCGTCGCCCCCTCCTCCTCGATGCCCTCGTAGGCCCAGGCGCCAGAGAAGGTGTAGGTGGTTATGGTGCCGGTGTCCCTTATCTGCACCCACTCATCCGGTATGGAGAGGCGGCGGCAATAGGGCTTGGGGAGGAAGTAGACCAGCCCGCAACCCGGGCACTTCAGGCCCAGCAGCTTCTTCTCCTTGAGCGCCTCCAGGGACTTCTGGATGAGGGCTATGCTCTCCATCTTCCACTGCCATGTGGACAAAGGCCATCCGCCGTCGATGGAAACGGTCTCTTTCTTGTATTCCATAGCGCTACCTCCCTTCTCCCCCGTGGTGAAGAGCATAGCACAAGCACCGTCAGTGGCCGGGCAGACATGCCCGAACCTTATTGGGTACTGCAAGAGGGCGGTCTTCGCTACTTCCTCCGGGGTGAGTCCTGGCTGCTTGAGGTGGGAATAGGGATTCAAGGCGGCGTTGTTGCGGCAGAGCGCCGCGACCTTGCCCAGGCGCTGGGTTTGCAGCCGCTGCTCTTCATGTAGCTGGAGGACTGGTACACGGCCACCCCCACCGCGGCGTTGCCGCCCTCCAGGCGCGCGACCAGGCAGGTATCAGCCCCGTCATGCATGACCATGGCGATGATCTCCGGGCTCTCGAGGTCTTCCAGACCCCCGCCCTTACCCACTTTGACATGGGCCTCGGTGAAGGAATGGACCGTCCGCGTATCGGGCAGCTCGACCCATTCATCCGCTCTACGAAGCAGCGTTCGCAGGTCATGCGGGGAGGCAGGAAGACGCGCCCGCAGGTGGGACACCGCGAGGCGAGGATCTTGCCCTCCTTCATCCCTTCGAAGAACTACTCCATCCAGTTCCCGACCGACCAGCTGAAGACCGGGTCTAGTGGGATGGACGCCCTTAGAACCCGGTTCTGGCCAACATTCGGTACCATTCGATCACTCCCTTCCTGATAACACGGGTTGCCCCGGTCGTAGGCTTCCCAACCCCTCATAGGACATTAAAAGCGTCATGTCGGCCCATGGTGTCTTTTCTACCGGAGGTTGATATGCTATAAGCTGAAGCCCTGATGGGACTGCAGAAATCTTACACCAGCAGGGCGCCCATCACAACAGAAGGGCCGGGGAAAGAAAAGGCAGGGGCCTTCGCCGGACGACAGCGAAAATGACTATATTTACGCAAATATATATGCAAATATCGAAGATTAGTGCTAGAATCAATTGGCTGTGTGCCTGGACCTAAAGGAGGAGGGCCGTGGCTAATAAAACTTATTGGAGGAAAGGAACGAATGCTGGATCAAACGGAAAGAGAGAACCCCTCTGAGACCCCCGAACTGTCCGCCCCACTGACCAACTTCGACTACTCCGAAGACGAGGTCCCCAACTACGACAAGACCATCAAGATCTTCTCTGAGGGTGACATCATCGCCGGAACCGTGGTCAAGGTGGACAAGGACGAGGTCCTACTGGACATCGGCTACAAGTCGGAGGGGGTGATCCCGGCGCGGGAATTGTCCATCCGCTATGGCGTGAAGACCGAGGAAGAGGTCAAAGTGGGGGACGAGATAGACGCTCTTGTCCTGCAGAAGGAGGACAAGGAAGGGCGGCTCATCCTCTCCAAAAAGAGGGCTCAATACGAACGCTCGTGGAACTCCCTTGAGAAGAACATGCTGGAGAACGAACCCATAGAGGGTGAGGTCATAGAGGTGGTGAAAGGCGGCCTTATCCTGGATATCGGCCTGCGCGGTTTCCTTCCCGCCTCTCTCATTGACGTCCACCGCGTCAAAGAGCTCCACTCCTTCCTGCAAAGCAGGCTGATCTGCAAGATCATCGAGATGGACAGGAACCGTAACAATGTCGTCCTCTCGCGGCGCGCTTTCCTGGAGGAAACGGCCAGCGAGAGACGGAAGATCCTCCTGGACAACCTGGAGAAAGGCATGCGTGTAGGGGGGAAGGTCTCGAGCATCGTTTCCTTCGGGGCTTTCGTGAACCTGGGCGGCATCGACGGCCTTATCCACATCTCCGAACTGTCCTGGTGCCATGTCGAGAAACCGAGCGAGGTCCTCTCCGTGGGCGATGAGGTAGATGTGGAGATCCTCGAGGTGGACAAGGAGCGCGAGCGTATCTCGCTCAGCCTGAAGGCCTGCCAGGCGGACCCATGGGAGCAGCTGTCCAGGGACGTGCAGGTGGGCGAGGTCATCAACGGCATGGTGACGAAGCTGGTGCCCTTCGGGGCTTTCGTGCAGGTAAGACCGGGTATCGAAGGTCTTATACATATCTCCGAACTGTCCCGCCGCCACGTCGAGCAGCCGGACGAAGTCGTCGCCGTCAGCCAGGAGATCGAGGTCAAGGTCATCGACATCGATATCGACCGCCGGCGTATCAGCCTCAGCCTCAAGCAGATCATGGGTGAACTTGATGAGGAAGAGGAATACTACGAGATACCTGAGCAGGTCGAAGCCGAGGACGAGATGATCGAGGAGCTCGTGGAAGAAGAGGCGGCGGAGGCCGTCTTAGAGGCCGTCGTTGAGGCTGTCGAAGAAGCGATCGTGGAGGAGATAGTAGAGGCTATCGAGGAGGCCACCGGAGAGCCCGTGCCGAGCGAGGTCGAGGGCGAGATCTCCGAGGTGGTCGAGGAAGCGGTGGAAGAGGAGATCGCGGAGAGCGCTGCGGAGATGGAAGAGGCAGAGGAGGCGGCAGGAACAAGCGAAGAAGCTCCCGCACCCGGAGAGGAAGAAGAGGAGCTCCCGGAGGGAAGCCTGGAGTCCATCATCCGGGATATGAAGCGGGACAAGAGCTGACCGACCGCAGGACAGTCCAAAAATAAAGGGGCATCACGGATGCCCCTTTTTTGGTCCTTCTCCAAGAAGTGTGGGTACGTTAACAGGCCATGGGGGCATCTTCTCCGTGCCCATCCTCCTCGGAGAGCCCTTTCTATTAACCGGCATGACGGCTCGCTCGGATTCCAATGTGTGGGCCTGATACCCGTCAAGCATCCCTCCGATAACTACGAACGTCCCCCCTTGGGCTCGTATGTGCGCGCCTGCCAGCTTCTCCTTTCACCCTGAACACACCTCTTGGATAAGAACCGTATATAATAAACTGGGCCGGAAAGACCATCCAGCTTATGGCGTGGGGGATCCTTGCAGGGGTCTTAAGAAATGAGGTTCTTCTCCCGGAAGTGTGGGGAGAAGTGGGATTATGGTGGTTGCCTTTGGGGTCAGGTCTTAAAACTTGATTTTTTAATTATCAAGGAAGCGCTGGTCAAAACACTTGAAAATCCAGGTTTTGAGACCTGACCTAACCACGCATCTGCAGTCATCATTTCCCGCTACCCACACTCCTCGGAGAAGAACCAGAAATGAAAGGGCAGAATAGATTGTTTGTCGTCGCTTTGACCGGCGGGGTCGGTAGCGGCAAAAGTACCGTATGCCACCTGCTGGAAGAAAAGGGTGCGTTTATCCTGGACAGCGACCGTCTTGCCCGCGAGGTGGTAGAGAAGGGTAAGCCGGCCTGGAAGGATATCGTCGAGCATTTCGGCGAGGCCGTCCTGGATACGGAGGGCGAGATCGATCGCAAGAAGCTTGCCGACATCGTCTTCGCCGATGCGGCGGAAAGGTCGTTCCTCAATAGCATGACCCACCCCAGGATATTCCAACTCATGTACGAAAGGCTGCAGGCCAGGGATACTGAGACGGAGGGTAAGGGGGTAGCCGTCCTCGACATCCCCCTGCTGGTGGACGTGAAGGCCGGCGGCATGTTCGACTTCACGTTGGTAGTGGACGCATCACCCGAGGTACGGGTGGAACGTATAACGAGCGACCGCGGGAGCTCGCGGGAAGAGGCCTGGTCGCGCATCCGTTCCCAGGTGCCCCGCGAGGAGAGGTTGGCGCACGCAGATCACGTCATCGACAACGATGGAAGCATGGAAAGCCTGCGCCGCGAGGTGGACAAGGCCTGGGAGGCTATCTTAGATCACGCCGCGCTGGGGTAAGGTGTTGCATTTTGCCCCGCAGGGGCAAATGTCAAGACCTGACCCCACCTCCTATTACTTGAGGCAGAGGTCACGATAAGTGGGCACATGTAGGGGCAAGAAATAATGGCCTGGCCCCATTTGCCAATGCATGAGAACGCGATTACGACCTGGCGCCACGCTCCATGGCTTTTTCCCGCAAAGCCTCCTCGATCTCGGCGCTGTAGCGGTCGTAGACCGGGCATCCGTACTGCAGACAGAATCGGAGCTCCAGAGCGCATCTCGGCCGGTCTATCTGCCAGCACTCCAAGCCGCGCTTGTAAGCCTCGCACGACAGATATTGGCTGGCGGGGCACCCTCTGAGCTTGCGGCAGTTGTTCTGAGCGATCTTCCTCAACCTCCTTGCGCGGGCGCGTGTTATTATTGTCAGAGGGCTCCCGTGAGCCCTTTATGTACTTAATGATAGCGACCGCAGGGAGGTTGAACAACCGGCATGGACAATGAAAAAACGGAGTTCGTATTCTTCGATGCGGGGGAGACACTCATTCACCCGCTGCCGTCCTTCCCTGAGCTCTTCATGACCGTATGTGCAGATCACGGGTTGGAGGTTGATTTCGACCTCCTCCGTACGGCCACCCGCAGGCTGATGGCGGGGGTGGAGGACAGGCAGCGGCAGGGATATACTTTCTCCAACGAGACCATGAAGTCGCGACGCTTCTGGCTTGATTTCTACGGTAGCCTTGTAAACGAGATGGGACACGCGTACGAAGACGGGTTGCTCCCGCAGGCCTTGTACCGCACCTTCTCCGAGCCCTCCAACTACGGCGCCTACCATGATGTGCACGAGACCATGGAGGAACTGCGCGGCCGCGGCTTGAGGATGGGGTTGATCTCCAACTTCGAGGCCTGGCTGGAAGACCTCCTGCAGGACCTGGGATTGAGCGAGTTCCTCGAGGTGGTAGTGATATCCGGAATGGAATCGTACGAAAAACCGCACCCCAGGATATACGAGCTGGCGCTGGAGCGCGGGAAGGTCGATGCGGGCCGGGCCTTGCACGTGGGAGATTCCCCCGTCTCCGACTACGACGGCGCCAGGGAGGCGGGAATGCGGGCTGTCCTCCTGGACCGCTGGGGGCGCTTTCCCGACTTCGAGGGAGAACGGCTACAGGACCTGAGGCAGTTGCCTGGACTCCTGGATTGAGGTGAGCTGGGTAGTGGGTGAGTTCCTTATCAGCGCAGAGCTCTCGCCGCGTGGCGACCAACCGGCCGCTATCGCCGAGCTCACGCAGGGAGTGATGCGGGGCGAGCGCCTTCAGACCCTGCTCGGGGTGACCGGTTCGGGGAAGACGTTCACCATGGCCCACGTCATCAACGCTGTACGTAAGCCCGCCCTGGTCATCGCCCCGAACAAGACCCTGGCGGCGCAGCTCTGCAACGAGTTCCGGGAGCACTTCCCGGACAACGCTGTCGAGTACTTCGTCAGTTATTACGATTATTACCAGCCGGAGGCCTACGTCCCGCGCTCGGACACCTACATCGAGAAGGACACTTCCATCAATGATGACATCGACCGCTTGCGCCACCGCGCGACTTCGGCGCTCCTATCGCGCTCGGATGTGATAATAGTGGCCTCCGTCTCCTGCATCTACGGCCTCGGCAGCCCCCAGGAATACCTGCGCCACGTGCTCATCCTGCAGCGGGGCAAGGAGTACGACCTGCGCGAGGTGCTCAAGCAACTGGTGGACATGCAATACGAGCGCAACGACTACGATATATCGCGGGGGCGCTTCCGCCTCAAGGGGGACACCCTCGAGATATACCCCAGTTACGAGGAGAGGGTGGTGCGCGCGGAGTTCTTCGGCGACGAGCTCGACCGCGTCACCGTGATCGACCCCCTCACCGGTGAGGTCCTCACAAGGGAGGAAAGCGTGGCGGTATACCCCGCCACCCACTACCTCACCAGCCCCGAGAACATGGATAGGGCCCTGGCCTCCATCCGCTCCGAGTTGGCGGAGAGGATTTCGGAGTTGGAGGGGCAGGGCAAGCTACTGGAGGCCCAACGGCTGTTACAACGCACCACCTATGACCTGGAGATGCTGGAGGAGATGGGGTATTGCTCCGGCGTGGAGAATTATTCCAGGCACCTGGACGGGAGGCGTCCGGGCGAGCCGCCCCACACCCTGCTCGATTTCTTCCCCGGTGACTACCTGTTGTTCATAGACGAATCCCACATCACCGTCCCCCAGCTGCATGGCATGTACGAGGGCGACATGTCGCGCAAGAGCACCCTGGTGGAGTACGGCTTCCGCCTTCCCTCCGCCTTGGACAACCGCCCCCTCAAGTTCGACGAGTTCATCTCCAGGGCCGGCCAGATGGTTTGCGTCAGCGCCACCCCGGGGGCCTGGGAGCTGGGGCTATCGAGCCAGATCGTGGAACAGATCATCCGCCCCACCGGCCTGGTGGACCCTGAACTTCTGGTACGCCCCGCCGAGGGCCAGATCGACGACCTCATTGAGCAGATAAGGCGCCGCGTTGAACGCAGCGAGAGGACGCTGGTCACCACCCTGACTAAACGCATGGCCGAGAACCTTACCGATTACCTGCTGGAGATGGGGCTGAGAGTGCGCTATCTGCACTCGGAGATCGATACCTTAGACCGGGTGGAGATCATACGCGACCTGCGCCTGGGGGAGTTCGATGTTCTGGTGGGGATAAACTTGCTGCGGGAGGGCCTTGACCTGCCCGAGGTCTCCCTGGTGGCTATCCTTGACGCTGACAAGGAGGGCTTCCTGCGCAACGAGCGCTCGCTCATACAGACCATCGGCCGCGCCTCCCGTAATGTGAACGGTCAGGTGATCATGTACGCATCGCAGGTCACGAATTCCATGCGCCGGGCCATCGACGAGACCGAGCGCCGCCGCTGCCTGCAGGTGGACTTTAACCGCGAACACGGCATCAATCCTCAAACAGTGCGCAAACGGGTAAGCGATATAATGGACATGGTCCTCCTCCCGGACGACACGGCTCCCTACAAGGTAAAACGCCGGGAACGTGAGGAGATGCCAGCCCAGGACATCGAGCAACTCATCCTGGGCCTGGAGGACGAGATGCGGCTGGCCGCCGAGGACCTGCGTTTCGAGTACGCGGCACGTCTGCGCGACGAAGTGGCCGACCTCAAGAAGAGGCTACGCCGCATGGCGGCGCAAGAGGGTCGTTGAAGATCATGGATGTGTGTGCAGCAGTACGAAAAAAGAGCGGGGTCGTTAATGAAAACAGCCTTCCCGGGACTGAAGGACTGACGGAGCAACGGTATTGAGATATGGATTGGATAATCATAAGCGGCGCGCGCGAGCACAACCTCAAGAACATCAACCTCCGCCTGCCCCGGGACCGGCTTATCGTGATGACCGGCCTCTCCGGAAGCGGCAAGTCCTCCCTCGCCTTCGACACCATCTACGCCGAGGGGCAGAGGAGGTACGTGGAATCGCTCTCGTCCTACGCCCGCCAGTTCCTGGGCCAGATGGACAAGCCGGATGTGGACCACATCGAAGGCCTCTCACCGGCCATCTCCATCGACCAGAAGAGTGCCACCCGCAATCCCCGCTCCACCGTGGGCACCATCACCGAGGTCCACGACTACCTGAGGCTCCTCTACTCCCGCATCGGCAAGGCGCACTGCCCTTCCTGCGGGAAGCCCATCGAGCGCCAGACCTCGCAGCAGATCATCGAGCGGGTGGGGGAGCTGGGAAGGGGCACGCGACTCTCTATCCTTGCCCCGGTGGTGAGAGGGCGCAAGGGAGAGTATTCGCGCCTGCTCTCCGAGGTGAGGCGCAAGGGCTATGCGCGGGCGCGCGTGGATGGGGAACTGCTGGATCTGGAAGAAGAGATAAGGCTGGAGCGATACCGTCGCCATGACATCGAGGTGGTGGTTGACCGCCTGGTGCTCAAGGAAGGCGTGCGGCGCAGGTTGGCCGATTCCCTGGAGACCGCCCTGGAACTGGGCGAGGGGATGGTCATCGTCGCGGTGGAGAACGACGGCGACCGCTACTTCAGCGAGCATTTCTCGTGCCCGCAGTGCGACATCTCCCTGCCCGAGATGGAGCCGCGTATGTTCTCGTTCAACAGCCCCTATGGCGCCTGCCCCGAATGCAGCGGCTTGGGCTTCCTGCAGGTAATAGACCCCGAGCTGGTGGTGCCGGATCCCGCCTTCAGCCTGGAGGAGGGAGCCGTCGTGCCCTGGCCAGGCACATCGTCCTTCTCTTACCGTTTGTTGGAGGCCCTTGCCGATAAATACGAGTTCAGCATGGACACGCCGTTCCGCGAGCTTCCGGAAGAGATAAGGGAAAAGATCCTTTATGGGACCGGCGACGAGAAGGTCTACGTGCGTTACCGCAATCAGCGCGGCATGGTGCGCTCCTACTTCACGCATTTCGAGGGCATCGTGAACTGGTTGGAGAGGCGATACAAGGAGACGGATTCCGAGTATGCCCGTTCCAGGATATCCCAGTACATGAGCGTGCGCCCCTGCCCGGCCTGCGGAGGTGCGCGCCTCAAGCCCTCCAGCCTGGCGGTTACGGTAGCCGGCCATAACATTCACCAGCTCTCGCAACTCTCCATCCGGGAGTGCACGGGTTTCCTGGGGCGCCTTCCCCTCACCCCTACGGAGGAGGCCATCTCCCGGCGCATACTCAAGGAACTCGGATCCCGCCTGGGCTTCCTGGTGGACGTAGGGCTGGACTACCTCTCACTGGACCGCGCTGCCGCTACCCTGGCCGGAGGAGAGGCGCAGCGCATCCGCCTGGCCACCCAGATCGGCTCGGGGTTGGTGGGCGTACTCTATATCCTGGACGAGCCCTCCATCGGGCTGCACCAGCGCGACAACCGCCGCCTCATATCCACCCTGGAGGAACTGCGGGACATGGGAAACACGCTCATCGTGGTGGAGCATGACGAAGCCACCATCCGGGCCGCGGATTGGGTGGTGGATATCGGGCCTGGCGCGGGAGAACACGGGGGAGAGATAGTCTTCAGCGGACCCCTGGATGGCCTCCTCAAACGTCGCAAGTCCATAACCGCCAAGTACCTGCGGGGCGAGATGAGCATCGGCGTCCCCCGCGCAAGGCGCGCGGCGGGCAGGCGCAACCTGGTGGTGCAGGGAGCAAAGGAACACAACCTCAAGAACATCGACGTTGAGATACCCCTGGGGCTGCTGGTGTGCGTGACCGGGGTCTCGGGCTCGGGTAAGAGCACCCTGGTGCACGATGTCCTCTACCGCGGGCTGGCGCGCCGGCTCTACCACTCCAGAGTCCCTCCGGGCAGGCATGACGGCATCGAGGGCCTGGAGCACATAGACAAGGTCATCAACATCGACCAGAGCCCCATCGGCCGCACGCCACGCTCCAACCCGGCCACCTACACCGGCGTCTTCGACAACATCCGCGCGCTCTTCGCG
>Ga0315274_10011951_pt1 | contig 12414 bp, 9 predicted proteins | sample YL17G02_20_MG_FD_203700 | JGI IMG/M metagenome (GOLD analysis project Ga0315274, IMG submission 203700) | Sediment microbial communities from Yellowstone Lake, YNP, Wyoming, USA - YL17G02_20 | ecosystem: Environmental > Aquatic > Freshwater > Lake > Sediment | place: USA: Wyoming | collected... | reverse complement strand
CATGGATAGCCCGTAGAGCGCGGCCGGTGCGAGATCTAATGATGTTCCAGGAAACCAGCAGCATAACTGCGCACACACTCCACACCAGATAGTAGTATCTGAAGTCGGTATCAAAGGAAAATCCGCCTACGGAGAGACCGGGCACACCAGGCAGGCCAGATGGACCACCGGTATACTGATCTAGCTCGTTAAACAAAATAAAAAAGATTATGCCCATGCCAAGGGTGCCCATCGCCAGATAGTTGCCCCTCAGACGTAACAGGGGCAAACCGATCAGATAGGCTATTACCCCTGTAGATAGAGCTGCCAGCGGCATAGCCAGCCAGGGAGACCAATTGTAGGTGGCAGTTAGTATGGCAGAGATAAAGGCTCCCATACCGTAGAAGGCAGCATGCCCCAGTGAGACTTGTCCGGTGTAACCCATCAACAAACAGAGCCCGATAACGAGCATACTATGGATGGCGATAATGATAAAAATAGCGGTATAGTAGGCATCGCCGCTGAAGGGCAATAACACCAATCCTGCGAATACCAGAGCTACCAGAGCGTATTGCCACCTGAATAGTCTTTTTGGCATCACTCGCTCCCTGCCGCAGTCTGCAGCCACCGTGCTCTGATTATCAGCACCAAGAGCAATGCACCTATGGCAATAGCATCTTTATAAGCTGAAAGTGTAGCTCCTCCCAATTGCTCCACAATGCCCAGCCCCAGTGCACCAGCTACAATTAAAGGCAAGTTGACAAAACCACCAATGGCAGCAGCCACAAATCCTTTAAGCCCCAAGGCAACTCCTATGGTTGCCTGAGTAAAAGCGAGCGGGGCTATCACAATGCCACCTATAGCACCTAGAGCAGCGCTGATCAAGAAACTCAACGTGGACATATTGCGGGCGTCTATCCCCATCAAGCTGGCTGCTCTTTTATTGATGGAGCAGGCTCGTAGTGCCTTGCCTATCATGGTTCGCGATAAAAGAAGATAGAATCCAACCACTGACACCAGCGCGATGCCAATGACCCAAAGGCTTTGGTATGTGACAACTGCACCCAATACAGAGAAAGTGCCGTTTCCGGTGAAAGGGGGAATGGGGACGGCGTCCTTGCTAATGAACTGTTGCACCATGCCCCTGATAAAAATGGCAGCTCCTATAGTAATGATGATCAGGCTAACAGGAGGAGCATCTTTGGCAGGACGAATTGCCAGTCGCTCTAAAAGAATGCCCACCAGAGAGACGGCTATAACAGCGATGAGAAAAGCAACAGCGATAGGCAGGTGTAGGTCATCAAGGACTAAATAGGAAAGCATGCCACCAAGCATGACGAACTCGCCCTGGGCGAAGTTGATAATGCCTGTTACTGTATAAGTAATGGCGAAGCCCAGGGCGATGAGTGCGTACAGGCTGCCCTGGGTAAGGCCTGTAAATAGATATTGGGCCAGTTGGTCGGAAGACATTATACATTCCACCAGTCCACCGCCAGGCCGGTCGAGTGTAGCCTGGCGGTGACTGGGTCAGGACGGTTTTACTGAATAGCCGTCCACTTACCGTCTACGATTTTAACCATGAGGAAAGCGCCAGGGCCAAGACCATTATGATCTTGGGGGGACATATTGAATATCCCGCCGGTGCCGGCGAAGCTCTTTATGTCGTTCTCCAGATAGTCCCTGATTTTGGCTTTGTCATTCCCCACTGCTGTCATAGCCATTACTACCATCTGGATAGCATCCCAGGCATGTCCAGCAAAGGTATTGGGGACACTATTGTAAGTAGCTTGATAGTCAGTAAGGAACTTCTGAAGCACGGGCTTCTGTGGGTCAGTGTCAGGTACCGCATTCAGCGCTATGATCTTGCCCGCAGGGAAGATTACCCCATTTGCCGCATCGCCAGCCAGAGTGATGAACTCCTGATTGGCTATGCCATGGCTGTTGAAAAGAGGCAAGGTTATACCTAAGGTTTTCACATTCTTAGCAATGACGGCCGGTCCCGGATTGGTCCCCCAGCAGATTATGGCCTGAGCGTCCGTGCCCTTGATCTTGGTGAGCTGGGTGGTCATATCGGTATCTGAAGGCCCATAGCTTTCCTTGTCGACAATAGACATACTGTACTTAGGGGCCTCCATAGTCAATGCCTCTTCACCATTCTTGCCAAAGCCGGCGCTGTCGCAAATGGTGGCTACCTTGGTTATACCCTGCTTTTTGGCATATGAGAAAATCTGATCTGCTGCCAGCAGATCGCTCTGTGGAGTTTTAAATATCCAGTATCTGTCTTCGACAGGCTGTACTATCTTATAGCTGGCTGCGCAGGATACCAAGGGAATCTTTGCTTTGGTTACTGTGTCTAATAGGGCAACACTCTCACCAGTTGAAGTAGGGCCAACTATGGCGATTACATTGTCCTGGTCGATAAGTTTCTTAGTCAGAAGGACGCACTTGGTTTCGTCGCTTTCGGTATCATATATGACAATGTCCAGTTTGTGACCATTGATGCCACCAGCGTCATTTATCTGCTTCTCCAGCAGCTCGGCTGTTTTTTTCTCAGGATCGCCCAGGGGCGCATTGCGACCGCTTGCAGCAAAGACTGCGCCAATTTTATATGTTTCCAGGGTTGGTGTTGGGGTTGCTTGAGCAGTTGCCGTGGGTGTTGCTGTAGGTGCAACTGTTGGCGTTGGAGTTGCTTGAGCAGTTGCCGTGGGAGTTACCTGAGAGGTGGCCTCCGGGGTAGTCTCCTCACCCCCATCGCCACACCCTACTGCTGCCAAAAGAGGAAAAACCATGAGCAATACTATGAGACCGGGGAACAGGGCTTTCTTAAGGACTCGCTTCATACACCCTCCTTTCGTTTAGTGCCGTTACCAAGGTTCTAATTTGTGGGGGTTTGCCTTTGTCTAATGAAACAACATATAACCCCAGAACTCCGGCGAGCGGCTTTCCCAAACAGGCTTTTATTATAACGCCATCAAGTATAGATTGCAATCCTTCATGCCAACCGCCTTCGGCACCACGAAATATGAAAATGGGGGATTCCACAAGGGGCGAAACCCCTTTGGAGGGGGTCTGGGAGTGCCCCCCAGCCTTTGGCGGAGTCAGGCTTGGGCTAAATTCCCATAGTTTTGAGCCGCCATAGAGCGCGCCAGTATTTTTGATATAATAACCCTCAGGAGGTAAACGACATGTTATCAGCACTGCCCATTAATCTGGGGAAGGTGGCCAAAGAAGACCTGGACAAGGAGATCCTGCGAGCCGGGATGATAGCTGAACTGGATGCTATCAGCTTTTATGAGCAAATGGCAGCCATGACCGCAAACAAAAAGATCAAGCTAGTCCTGCTCGACATAGCCAAAGAGGAAAAGACTCACGTTGGTGAATTCCAGGCTCTGCTGCTGGAAGAAGACAAAGAGCAAGAAAAGGAACTAAAGGCAGGCAAAAAAGAAGTAGCAGAGATGGCATCGAAGTAACAATCATTTATACTGCTGTTGCCAGCAGCACCACGAAGTATGAAAAAGGGGATTCCACAAGGGGCGAAGCCCCTTTGGTGGGGGCATGGGGGGTGTACGCCCAAGCACCCAGGCATGGCTGATGCCTAATGGGTGAAGCTAGTTAAAGCGAAATCGCTGATCTGGGTAGAGCCTGGCAAAAGCATCTTGACCCCTGTTATGCTATAATGTCTAGGAAGGCTGGCCTTTAAGGACCAGCTTTCTTCTTGAGGTCAATATTTTTATGCCACAAGATATCAGGAATATCGCCATCATCGCCCATGTAGACCATGGCAAGACCACCCTGGTGGACGCCATGCTCAAGCAGAGCCATATCTTCCGCGATAATCAGCAGGTTGGTGAGCTTATTATGGACAGCAACGAGCTGGAGCGGGAGAAGGGCATCACCATTCTGGCGAAAAACACGGCTATTACATTCAAGGGCGTGAAGATAAACATTATCGACACGCCCGGTCACGCCGATTTCAGTGGCGAAGTGGAACGAGTCCTGAACATGGCTGATGGCTGCCTTCTGGTCATCGACGCTGTGGATGGCCCCATGCCCCAGACACGGTTTGTGCTGTGGCACGCCTTCCAGAAGCGGCTAAAACCTATCGTGGTTATCAACAAGATTGACCGTCCTGCGAGCCGCCCGCTGGAGGTGGCCAATATGGTGCAAGACCTTTTTCTGGAGCTGGCCACAGACTCTGAGCAACTAGACTTCCCCATCCTTTATACTGCTGCCAAAGCTGGGTATGCGCTGGCTGACCTGAAAGACCAGCCTAAAAGCATAGCGCCTCTCTTCGAGGCGATCCTGAAGTATATCCCACCACCCTCCGGAGACATCAAAGGCGGCTTCCAATTGCTAGTGGCAGCGCTGAGCTTTGACAACCACTTGGGCCAGATCGCCATTGGACGCATTGCCCGGGGCAAGGTCTCTACCGGAGACCAAGTGGCCCTGATAGCTTTAAGCGGAGAGACCAGCTTCCACAAAGTCAGCAAACTGTTTATTTTTGAGGGGCTATCGCGTCTGGAAGTAGCTGAAGCAGCAGTGGGAGAGATTGTTGCTATTGCCGGCCTGAACCAAGTACATATCGGCCACACCATAACCACAGCAGATCAACCGGAGGCACTGCCCGGTATCGACATAGGTGAACCGACTGTCCAAATGACATTTGGTGTAAACACATCGCCTTTCTCCGGACGAGACGGGAGACCACTAACTTCACGACAGCTCCGGGAACGTCTTATGAACGAGCTTCTTACCAATGTAAGCCTGCGAGTGGAGGAGACAGACAGCGCTGACGTCTTCCTGGTATCAGGACGAGGTGAGCTACACCTGTCCATTTTGATTGAGACGATGCGACGGGAGGGATGTGAGTTCCAGGTCTCCAAGCCGGAAGCTATTGTAAAAGTCGTAGATGGTCAGAAGCTTGAGCCTTATGAGCTGCTGGTGCTTGATATAACTGAGGATGCTATCGGGCAATTAACAGAGAACCTGGCATCGCGGTTAGCGCAGATGACAGACATGCGCAGTGATGGTCAGGGGCATGTCCGTCTAAAGTTCAAAATACCAACGCGTGGCCTTATCGGATTTCGAAGCTTTTTCCTGAAGATGACCCGAGGCAATGGGGTGCTAAACAGCATTTTTACCGGCTATGAGCCGCTACGGGGAAATGTCAAGTCCAAGCGTACAGGGACTCTGGTCGCTGCAGAAACTGGTGTGGCAGTTACCTACGGCTTGAACAATTCTCAACAACGCGGGCAGACCTTTATCGAGCCTGGCACACCGGTTTATGAGGGCATGATCGTTGGTTCGCATGCCCGCGATGCTGATCTAGTGGTAAATGTTTGTAAAGAGAAGAAGATGACTAACATACGTTCTTCTACGTCTGATATAGCCATCAAGCTTACCCCACCACTGCACATGAGCCTGGAGGAATCTCTTGATTTTATCGTCGATGATGAGGTGGTAGAGGTAACACCTAAAAACATTCGCCTTCGCAAGCGCATTCTCTCCAACACTGGGCGTTACAAGCTCGGACGTGAGAAAACTCATGTCCTGGCAGGACAGTAGAACAGCGTCTCCGCATCCAAATCGTTCACGTTGCTGTTGACCAGCAGCACCACAAAGGATGAAAATACCGTTTTCAGACCCATGACATGTGCTGATATCTCACCCCCTGCCCCTCTCCTGTAGGAGAGGGGGGTGGAAAGTAATCTGGGGGCTGAAAGAGGCTTTTTCAGCACTCTCTTAATGAAATGATTGAGTTTAGCGTGGTATCAGACATTTCCTCCGCAGAGTTCAAAGACGCAATGGAAATATACTTGGAGGCTTTCCCAGATAACGAAAGACAACCTCTAGACAAGATAAAGTATCGAGTTGAGCAGGGATATAGCAGCCTCATTATAGCCAAAAGAGATAAGGCGGTGGCAGGTTTTTCTTTGCTTTGCCCGTTCAGAGATTTGCACTTTGGCTTGCTCGATTATATGGCTGTAGAGAAAGGCCAGCGGAGCCTCGGTACTGGCTCAAAACTGTTCGCCAAAACCTACGAGTTCCTCAAAAAGGACGCTTCCTCAAGCTTTCTTTTGCTCGAGATAGAAGACCCTGCCCTTGGTAGTTCACCAGAAAGAGCCATGCGCCTCGGCAGAGTCAGGTTTTACGAGAGACTGGGTGCGAGAGTGGTAGCCAATTTCAGGTATCTTCTGCCACCATTGGCCGGAAATTCCCCAACAAACATGCTACTGATGGTCTATGCGGAAGGCAACCAGGTGACCCTAGACTCCGAGGCTTTAGCAGATATTGTGACAGCAGTATATGGAAAAGTGTATGAAAGAGATGAGGACGACCCGTACTTACGCCAGATACTAGAAAATCTGGCTCGTAGCAGCGCCTTTTGTTTAGCCGGAACAAACCAGCAACAGTTCCCTCAAGTTTGAGATAAGAAAATCTGGCTTCTGCCTCTCAAGCCGCCAGCGAGGATGATAGCTCTCATTTCGGACTATGGCCGCAGTCATGGCGTTTGCCCTCTTCCCGGCAATAATATCCTCTTCCATGTCACCGACATACATGGATTCCTGTGGCTTTGCCCCCAGCTTCTCTATAGTAACGAGGATCGGCTTGGGCGAGGGTTTCTGCTCATCACAATCCTCTTGGCCAGTGACCGTGTCGAAGTAGCCGTCTATCTTGAATTTTCTTAAATGCTCTCTCAAAAAAAGAGTAGGAATATTGGAAGCAACAGCCAGGATCATCCTCCTTTTCTTGAGTTCCTGGAGCACATCGTTGACCTCGGGGAAAACCCCGACGCTCGGGGCATATTGCCGGTAACACTTACGGAACTTTCTGTCTACCTCCTTCAGGAGATCGGGCGGGATTCCATTTGCTCTATGGAATTCCGAGGCAGGCAGTTTGAATCTTATCTTGAACTCTTCAAGTGTTCCCGGGCCATCAAGTCCGAGAGCGGCGTAGGCATCTGAATTGGCCTTCCAGACGGCGTAGATGTCGTTCAGAAGCGTCCCGCTGGCATCAAACACTATTGCCTTAATTGGCATGGCGTCCTCTCACTGATCTGCGACATTATAGCACTTACCTGAGCAATGGCTTGCGACCAACAAGCTCCTGCTTTATGTACCATCTCTGCACAGCCTCAACTACCTCATCAACACGGTCGCAAACTCTAACTAAGTTAAAATCTTCTTCAGAGATGTAGCCTTTGGCCAAGGCAAAATTCTGTAGCCAGTCCAAAAATCCCTTCCAGTAGGAGCCACTGAATAATAGCACGGGGAAAGGTCTTATCTTATGAGTTTGTATCAGTGTTAGCACTTCAGTTAGCTCGTCAAGCGTGCCTATGCCGCCAGGCATTATGATAAAAGCAGTGGCATACTTCACCAGCATGACTTTACGTACAAAGAAGTGGTTAAATGTTATTGATTTTGTGGAGTAAGCATTACAAGCCTGCTCATCGGGCAGTTCAATATTCAGCCCGACCGATGTAACCCCAGCTTTGAGAGCGCCCTTATTGGCCGCTTCCATCACTCCAGGCCCACCACCGGTTATGATTGAGAAACCCAATTCCCCAAGCCGGTGGGCTATTTCCTCTGTCTGCGCGTATAGCTCGTCATCCGCTCCAGTTCTAGCCGAACCATATATCGTTACTGCTGGTCCTATGCCCGAAAGCTTGTCGAAGCCCTCCACCAATTCCCCTAATATCCGGAACATGCGCCAGGATTCCTCTTTGGCTAAATCGTTTATTTCATACCCGTGTGGCATGCGTCCCTCCTACAGATATAAATCTTAACTATGAACTAATCTAGGAGAACCTCTGCCCCATACTCTGGCACCGATACTTCCCAGCCAGTTTTCTCTTTCAGAAGTTTCCCGAACCGTTCAGCCACCTCAGACTCTCCGTGGGTGACAAATATGCGCCTGGGAGCTACTATTAATCCGGAAAGCCATCTGAAAAGTTCATCTCTATCGGCATGGGCAGAAAAACCGTGTACCTGAGCTATTTTCGCTCGGACTGGATACTGCTGACCCAGAATTTTTACCTGCGGAGCACCATCAACAATCTGTCTTCCCAGTGTGCCTGCTGCCTGATAACCAACGAATAGTATGGTGCTCTCCGGTCGGGAGATGTTGGTAACGAGATGATGCTTTATTCTCCCGCCAGTGCACATCCCCGAACCAGCTATTATCATGATAGTGCCAACGATATGATTAAGTGCCTTCGATTCGTCCATTGTCTGAACCATTTTGAGACCGGGAAAGTTGAAGAGGGATCCATTAAGGCATAACCGCCCAGCCATTTTCTGGTCAAGTAATTCGCAGTGACGCTTGAACACCTCCGTGATGCTTATTGCGAGGGGGCTATCAAGAAAAACCATCAAATGTGGAATACGGTCTTGAATCAGCAAGTTATTCAGATGGTATAGGATTTCCTGGGTTCGCTGGAGAGCGAAACTGGGCACGACAATATTCCCTCCAGCCTTGTAGGTGGAATTAACGATCTCAGCAAGGCTGTCGCTTATGCTGGCAGGGTCTTCATGCAGCCTGTCTCCATACGTGGATTCAACCACGATATAATCTGTTTTGCTGAAGACACTTGGGTCGCACAATATCGGCGCGTCAAATCTACCTATGTCCCCGGAGAAGATAATAGTCCTTTTCTCCTTCCCTTGGCCAAATGCAATCTTTATCATTGACGAGCCGAGGACATGGCCCGCATCATAAAATGTGACTTCGACTCCGGTGCCTAGCTGCACAGGCTCTGCATATTCTATAGGAGAGAATAGAGGCAAAGAAGCCTTAGCGTCAGCAACGGTATAAAGTGGAACCTCAGGAAAGGGGCCTTTTCTTCCCTCTCGTTTATGCCTTCTCTGCTTGAACTCAGCATCCTCTTCCTGCAGGTGTGCAGAATCCAGCAGAATAATTTGAGCGATCTCTGAAGTGGCTGAGGTGCAGTAAATCCTACCCTGGAATCCCTCACGAACCAGCTTGGGAAGTAGCCCGCAGTGGTCTATATGGGCATGTGTCAGGAGAACAGCATCTATAGTATTGGGAGGGATGGTAAAGGGTTCCCAGTTTCTGACTCTAAGCTTCCTCTCTTGATAAAGGCCACAGTCCACCAAAATCCTGACATCGCAGGTTTCCAACAGATACCGAGAACCTGTTACATTACGTGCTGCACCAAGGAAACTTAACTTGCTCTGCACATCTATACCTCGAGGCTGGATTACTTCTATGGTACCATCTAATCACATGAACTGCTAGAGACGAAGCCGAAAACTGCATTGGACATGATTTTGCCGCGGAAATCTTATCTCGCCAGCGCCAATGTTAACACAGTTTCGGGCTTTTCGGCTGTGTCTCCAGCAACTGACAGCATCCGGCCTACCCCTGGTTTATTTGGGGTCACCCTCTTGTCCCGGCAAACCTGCCCTGGCACAGCGGGTGGCTCTCTAACCCACAGACGCTACAGGGGCCAGAGCGGCAATCCGGTGTCAGACTCCCCTCAAAAGTGCTCTGGTATTCCCGCTTGAGGAACTCCGGGCTTACCCCCAGGTCTATGTGGGACCAGGGCAATAGCTCATCCGCATCCCGCTGGCGCTGGGCATAATAGGCGGGGGACAGGCTGCATCGATCAAAGGCCTCCAGCCATTTCGGCCACTGGAAACACTCACTCCAGGCATCGAAGGTGCAGCCGCTACGCCAGGCTTCCTTGATGACCCTGCCCAGCCGCCGGTCTCCTCTGGAGATAACTGCTTCCAGCAAGCTGACTTGAGGGTCTTGCCAGGAAAACTGAATCCCTTTGCCCTTGAGTCCCGCCTGGAGTACCTGGCGCTTGGCCTCCAACTCTGCTGTGGTATTCTGGGCGACCCACTGGAAGGGGGTATGGGGCTTAGGGATAAAAGGTGAGACGCTGGCCTTGATACGGGGTAGCCGGCTGGCGCTCTGGCGTCCCTGTCGGGCCACTTGCTTTACCAGGTTGATTATTTCCTCAATATCCTGATGAGTCTCGGTAGGCAGCCCTACCATGAAATAAAGCTTGAGATTGAGCCAGCCCTGCTGAAATGCGGTTGCCACCGTGCCCAACATCTCATCAAAGGAAACTGGTTTATTGATAGCTCGGCAAAGCCTCTCGCTGCCTGCTTCAGGTGCAAAGGTAAGCCCTACCTTCTTCTGACGAGACAATGCTTTAAGCAAATCTCTGGGAAAGCCCTCTAGGCGCAGGCTGGGAAGCGATAGCGTCAAATTATCACTGTCGTAGGTTCGGAACAGTTTATTGACTAAAGCCACGATATCTGGATAATCGCTGGTACTTAAAGAGACCAGGGATACCTCATGATAGCCAGTGTTCTTGAGAAGCTCGCCCACAGCTTTCACAACTGCTTCAGGGGGGCGTTCCCGCAGGGGGCGATAAATCATGCCCGCCTGGCAAAAACGACAACCCCGGGCACAACCTCGCTGTATTTCAATAGACGCCCGGTCGTGCACCACCTCTATGTAGGGCACCACCGGTTTGACTGGTGGGGGCGGCAGCTCACTTACTATGCGACGCTGTATTGAGCAAGGCGCTTGGGGTGTTGTGGGGCTAAAGGCAACTAGGCGGCCATCGGTCAGATAATCAGCCCGGTAGAAACTTGGTACATAGGCCCCCTTGATGGTTGATGCCTCCCGCAAGAGGTCGGACTTTGAGCGGGAGTGCTTCCGCCACCGGCGGAAGCACTCCAAAAACTCCAGGAGTGCCTCCTCTGCCTCGCCAATTATGAACAGGTCAATGAAGTCGGCCATTGGTTCCGGGTTGAGTGCCGAGCTGCCTCCAGCGATGACCAGTGGATGGCTATCATTCCGTTCTGCGGCTAGCACTGGCAGGCAGGCCAGGTCAAGCATGTTAAGCACGTTAGTGTAGGTCAGCTCATAGCCCAGAGAAAAGCCGATGACATCGAATTCTTTAAGCGGGCGCTGAGACTCCAGACTGAACAGCGGGATGCTGGCGGCCCGCAGTGCTGCCTCCATATCCATCCATGGCGCATAGACACGCTCACAGAGCACGTCTGGCTGGGCGTTCAGTAGCTCATAGAGTATGGGGATGGCCATGTTGGACATCCCTATCTCATAAGCGTCCGGGTAGGCCAGGGCGATTTTTAGGGGGGTGCCGGTCCAGTCTTTAGTGACACTGTTCCACTCACCGCCTGTGTAACGGGCTGGACGGCTCACCCCAAACAGTATTTTGTCCAGTTCCATCTTGACCTCGGTAGTTCATTATACCCTTGGCTCTGTCAGGACACAACAGAGTTGTTGGAGAATCCCGGAATTGCTTGACAAACAGCTCTTAGCATAGTATATTCTTGACAGAAAAACACAACTGAATATGAGAACCGGAGGTGCCGAGGGGCAACCCAAGGCCTAACGGGAAAGCAAGTCGGTGTGATTCCGACGCGGCCGCGCCGCTGTAATCCGCCTCAAGCGGAAAGCCAGAACGCCCACCTCTTAACTCTCCTACATACCTCCGCGGGGAGGGGTGGGAATTTTTATTGCCTTATGTCCCCTCACCGCAAGGTGTGGGGCTTTTGTTTATAAATAGCCGAAAAAGGAGGCTGGATGACACGGTTATTGGGGAAAACGCTTGGCTTGCTTGTCCTGGTGGTTCTGATTATAACATCTTGCTCGTCAGGGGGTGGAAGCTCCGGCCAATCAGCCATCGAGCTCACCGACCAACTAGGTAGAGTAGTCAAGTTGGATAAGATGCCCCAGCGGATTATATCACTGGCCCCCCAAAACACCGAAATACTATTCGCTTTAGGTCTGGGAGATAAGGTAGTGGGGGTTACCACATACTGCAATTTCCCGCCTGAGGCCCAGGAAAAGCCCAAAATAGGCGGCTTTTCCACTGTTGATGTCGAAAAGGTAGTGTCTCTGTCCCCAGACCTGGTGGTGGCCGCTCTTATCCATGAAAAGGAGACCATTTCTCAACTGGAGAGCCATGGACTAAAGGTGCTGGCTTTGGCCCCCAAGACTCTGAGCGAGGTGACGCAGGCAATTGAACTGGTGGGTAAGGCTACAGGCACGGAGACGCAGGCTCGCCGAGCGGTGGAGGATATGGAAACAAGAATGGCAACTGTAGCCAGACTGGTAGCAGGCCTATCAGCCGAGGGCCGGCCCAGGGTGTTCTATGTGGTATGGCATGACCCGCTGATGACCGCCGGCGGCGATACCACGCAAAGCGAGTTGATAGACTTGGCCAGCGGCAGAAACATCTTTGATGATCTCTCCAAGTATCCCACAGTAGGCCTGGAAGCGTTGCTCGAGAGGCAACCACAAGTCATCATAGCTGGCAGCGGCCATGGCTCTGCCCAGAATAGTCCTTTGGAGTGGGCCAAATCAGAGCCCCGGCTTAAGAATACCGAGGCCTTGATACAGAACAGGGTGTTTGGCATTGACGCCGAC
>Ga0315274_10011949_pt1 | contig 12415 bp, 11 predicted proteins | sample YL17G02_20_MG_FD_203700 | JGI IMG/M metagenome (GOLD analysis project Ga0315274, IMG submission 203700) | Sediment microbial communities from Yellowstone Lake, YNP, Wyoming, USA - YL17G02_20 | ecosystem: Environmental > Aquatic > Freshwater > Lake > Sediment | place: USA: Wyoming | collected... | reverse complement strand
CCTAGTAGAAGGAAGAGAACGTGTACGTTTTCCGTATCCCTCTCAGGATGATGCCATCCCTTATCGCAGGCGCTCTCGTCCTCGCCTCATGTCGCGGCCAGGTGTCGCAACAAGCCCCGGCTCCGACCGGGACGCTGCCACCTCAGGCCGCTCCCATGGGAGTTGCCCCGGAGGCGTGCGAGGCCGCTGTAGCCGCACCCCAGCTCGACCTCCGCCTCCCGCCAAGGCCGCGAGCGGTGCTTGGTGGAGCCTTGCTAGAGTCTGGGCAGTTCAGTCTGGACGTCTGGCTCTACTGTGATCCTGCGTTGGCTCCCGCAGCTAGCGGCCCCGCCTTCAGCGAGATAGCCGGTCTAGGCCTCCACCTAGCATGGCGATATCACGGGCCAACGATTGATGGACCAGTGGAGTACTTCTTTGGTCCCGAAGCCGGCCCCCGCTCCTACTCCGGTTCAAGCGGCAGCCTTACGGCCGGAAGCCAAGCTTCATTCACGGGCGGGATCTATGCGACTGAGGGCGCACTCGCCAAAGCGATTAGTTCTGGCACTCCATACACGTACATGATGGAGGTGAAGGCTGGGGGAGTTTCTCGCGCATCTGCCGCTCTCACCTTCACCCTTAAGCCAACAGCCACCGGCTTGAATCCTGTCGGCATATCGGTTAAGGCTGTCTCACCGTGAGGCGTTCTGCTGAAGCCACCCAACAACTCGCTGGAGCCGACTCGGCTGGCGGGCGGAAATGCAGAGACGCCAAGCCTGTTGGGTGTGCGACAATGAGTGGGGAAATTACCTGAGCCGCCGAGCGGCTTAGCTCGCGGCTGTTAAGCTTTCACCCTCCTCACCGCCTCCACAAACACCCCCACCATCTTCTCCAAGTTGATCTCCTCCGCCACAATGCGGTAGGATTCGGCGCCCATTGCTCGCAGACGCGCGACATCGGAAAGCGCGGTGTGCAGCGTTTCGGTCAGCGCGCCGGGATCGTCCGATGGAATCTGCCAGCCGTTGCCGGGACGGACGAGATCGTCATTGGTGCCGTCGCCCTGGCCCATAACGACCGGCAGGCCGTAGGACATGGCCTCCTGCACCGCCAGTCCGCCCGTGCCGGGCAGGACAAACAGGTCGGCAGCGGCAAAGTAAGGAGCAAGTTCATCCTTGAATTTCGGGCCGACGAACTCGGCGCGCGGGTAGACCCTCTTTGCAAGGTTCTCCAGGCTGGCGCGCTCCGGCCCCTCGCCGACGATGACCAGGCGTGGCTGTAGATTTTCGCTTAGGGAGGCGCAGGCGCGCAGCAGATCGTCCACGCGCTTGCGCGCCTGGAGGCGACCGACGAAAAGCACGGTTGGCTTTCCGTCAAAGGCAGGAGGGCGCGGGGGCGGAGGGGCAGAGGGACGCGGCGCGGAGGCATTCGGGGCAACGAAGATCCTGTCGGCGGGGAAGCCCAGGGCGGCGTACTCCTCTGCGCCGCAGCGGCTGTAGGTGACGAGGGCATCGAAGCGGTTCAGGAAACGCAAACGCCCCTTTTGGCGCACAGCGGATAAGGGTCCCGAAAGAGGCGGCGCACCCAGTCCCCAGCCGATCACCGGTACGTTCATCCGACGTACCCATTCCAGCGCGGCTGGAGTCGAAAGATAGCGCGGATTGGCTTCCACGATGAGCGCGTCCGGCTGCCAGTCGTCCAGCCATGCCACCAAGCCAAACTGGTAGCAAAGATAGAATTGGCCGCGAAAAAGGTGAAGGTTGCGGGCGGGGAAGTAGCGGGCAACGAGTAACGTGTCCACACTGACGATGGCCTCGTCAGGGCGAGCCGCGCCGGAAAAGACACCCAGGCCGCCGTCGCAGGAGGCAGCCAGGGCGTCGAAGAAGGGGACGCGGTAGAGCGGCAGGACGCGCTGCTGGACCCCCAACCGGCCAGCAAAGCGAGTTGTCACGCGATCCATCTCCAATCCAGGAATCCCATTACCAGGAAAATCTGCAAACCGATCGAGACCGACCAGAGAACCACCTGCAAAATGCGGGTGCGGAGACTACCGATGCTTATGGTAGCTAATGGTTGCGAAATTAGCAACCATAACTGCGCTACCATTATGGTTGCTAACTGCGCAACCATTATAAACGCAGGGAACAGGGTCAGGAAGTAGCGGCTGAAGCTGTCCAAACGGTGGGGCGGTGTGCCGCGCATGAAGAACAGCGCCAGGGTCAGGAAGTTGTAAAGCGAGAGGGCAGGATCGAGGCGGAACAGGCCAACGACCAGGAGCGCCAACATCACCACGAAGAGCGACAGGTCCACGTAGTCAATGAAAACGCGCTGCCCGCCGACCAGCCTCTGCAGGAACAGCCCGAAGCCCGTCCACGGCGCGACCGTGCGGATGCCCCAATGCGTTTCAAGCGTGGCCGGGATGGAACCCAAACCGGCCAGTCGCAGCCAGAGGGCATAGGCGGCGAAGGTCAGGGCTGGAAGGAAGAGTGCCAACCAATCTGGCTTCTTCAGCTTTTCAACACAACCCCAAAAAAACGGGGGCAGGCGGACACTAAGGGTCACAAAGGGGGAAATTAGTTTTTTCCTTCGTGTTCCTTCGTGGTGAATATTAAACAGTCTCTCAAACCCGCAGGCAGCCAAAAAGGCCCACAGCAATACAATGCTCAACAGCGCGCCTTGCAGGCGGCAGAGGGTGGCCAACGCGGCGAGCAGACCAGCCGCCAGCCACTTCCCGCGCCGGGCGAAAAGCCAGGCCGCCAGCGCCAGCGCCAGGAAGAGCGAATCGGTGTAGGCAGTAAAAAGGAAGAAGGCAGAAGGAAAAGAGGCAAGCAAGAAGGTTCCCCACAATGCAATATCATTGTTCCGCACTTCGCCGAGGACAACCTCATAGAACAGGAGCAGCGCGAGCAGGCAAGCCAGGTTGGATATGATCAGCGCCGCGAGCAGGTAATTTCCGGTCAGAGCGCCCAGGCCGCGCACCAACCAGGGATAGAGCGGCATGAAGGCGAGCGTGCCGTCCTGCGAACTGTAACCGAAAGCGGCGATCTTGAGGTACCAGACCGTATCCCAGCGGAACCAGACGTTGACCAGCGCGTGAGAGACCGCGCCCTGCTTGAGAAGCGTGGCGGCAGCCTCATAGACCGGCCCGCCAGATAGCGGCTCTGGATCCGGGCCGGAGGCTTCGAGGACGCCCAAGAGCGAATAAAGGAGGCGGAAAAATAGGAACAGTACCAGGATCGTCGTCCATTCTTTTTTCCAAAACCTTGCTCGCATATTATTTTCCCCCGCACGAAACATTTATATTCCGCTGATAGATGATCGCCACCTCGTCACGGTAGACCGGACACCAGGCCGGAGAAGCCTCCAGCGCGGCCAACAGGCGCGGCTGTTCGCTCTTCGAAACCATCAGCAAATTGACCGCCGCCTCGTCCAGAAGCGCCTGCCAGTTCCATTCGCCGCTATTGATCGCCCGGTATTGCTCCCATTGCTCCACCGGGAATACCTCGAAGCGGGTGTCTATCCAGGTCGGGCGGGAGGGCAAGGCGAATTCGAGGTAACTCGAAAAGCCGATCTCACTCCACAGCGGGCCGGGCAATTCGGGGTGCTGCGCCAGCCATTCCGCCGCCTGTACGGGTGTGTTCTCCAGCGGACTGGGTGACTTGTCCCACCAGCCCTCGCGCAGGCCTGGCAGCACAGCCAGCGGCATGACGATGAACAGGATCGCCAGCAAGAAATCCAAAGCTGGGATTCCACCCCGGCGCGGGCGATCCAGCCATCTTTGGCCCCATTCGGCCAGCAAGGAAGTTGTCAGTACAGTCAAGATCAAGACGAACCAGATAACGTACCGCTCGCCCCATAGTGCAAGCAGGCCAAAACCCAGGAACCAGGCCCATTCCAACCGGGAGAGCTTGCGCGGCGAGAAAGCCGCCAGGAAAGGGAAGCCCAACAGCCAGATGAAAAACAGGTTCATCTGCCACCCCGCGTTGACCGGCGGACTCCACTCCACGCTGAACACCTGGCTGGAGGGGGCGCTCAACGAGGTAACCACGTACGTCCACGCACCGAAGCCGCGCGGGTTGACCAGGGTCACGGCGAGCGAGGCCCCCAGCGCCAGAACAAGCTCTTTGCGATTACCCGCGCCGAAAACCAGCGCGGCTCCTGCCAACAGAAATAGCATGACAAACGAGCCGTGCAGGTTGACCCACAGCAGACTGGTAACCGGCAGCAGCCAGGCCATTTTTCCTTCCCCTTGCTGCCAACGGTATAATGCCCACAACGCGAGCGCAAAAAGCGGGTAAGTAAAAATCTGCGGGCGCATGGACCAGTTACTGCTGGAGGCCAGCGCCGCCAACAGGGTCAGCAGGCTGGCCAGCTTTGCGCCGCTCCCGGCCTTGCGCGCCAGGGACCAGATCAGCGCGTAGGCCAGGACGAGCGCCACGCCGCGCGCCAGGACCGTCAAGGAGAGGCCGCCGGTGCGGTAGAGCAGCCAGAAGAGCACCGCCGAGAGCCAGGAGTGATAGATCACCGGCGACCCGGCCTGGGTGGTACTCAAGGCGTCAACGGGAGGAACCGCGCTAGACTGCAACGTATCCCGCCCGATGCGCACGTACCACCAGTAATCGTTGGGCGTGACCGGCAATAAGAAAGCAATCGTCAGGATGAAGAACAAAACCAGGCACAGGTAGAGCCAATCCCCACTGTTTTTCGAAAGAAGAGCAGGGCTTTTTTGCATTCTCAACCACTCTCCCTCACCCCCTCTCCTCGCGAAGCACCCCCGCAGGGGGCAAACGGGAGAGAGGCAGGGGTGAGGGGTTTCGGTTTTGCAATGAGATAAGCCTTCCAGTCCAGCGCCTCCAGCGAAGGCACCGGCGGATAGCCGTGTTTCATCCAACAAATTTGATACCCGGCGGCAGTCAGCGCCTCCCAGGCCGCGCCCGCCGATTCCGGACCGTGCAGCTCCATCAACATCAGCGGGCGTGCCTCCGCCAGCAGGCGGCGCATCCCAGGCAGGGCCAGCACCTCGCCGCCCTCGATGTCCATTTTGACGACCTGCGGAGGGGGATTGCCCTGGCCATAGACGAACTCGTCCAGTGAGATTCCCGGAACGGTGATTGACGACGCGTACTGGCCCGCGCGTCCAGCCGACCCTTCGGCCTTGCCCATCCCCCCCGATTCGTGCACCAGGAAGCGGACGGGGGCCGAGCCTGTTCCCACCGCCCCGGCAACGATCATCACCCGCGCCGCCATACCGTTAGATCCAATGTTGGCGCGCAGACGCTCGACGTTGGACGGCAGCGCTTCGAAGGCGAAAACATGCCCCGTCTCGCCGACGACACGCGCCAGCAGCAAAGTCACGTAGCCGATATTCGCACCGACATCGTAAGCGACCATGCCGGGTTGTACCAGCTCGCGCAAGGCTGCTTCCAATTCGGGTTCATAAGTACCCAGCCAGTAATCCTTCTCGGTCTGCATGTCGAGCAGGAGCGTGAACCCGGCCAGGCCGCCCGCCGCGACTTTGACCGGAGTAAATCCAGTAGGAGCGGCCTTATTCAGCGAGCCGCGTATCCAACGCGCTAATGGACCGATCTTGTAGAGGATCTGCTTCAGAGGTATCGGAAGAATTCGAGCAAAGAAGGCGGCCAGCGTCAAGAAGAATTTGCGCATTAGTATCTTACAAGTGAAATTTGTGCAAAATAAGCACAGGTTTTTGTCAGCCTTTTGGTTCCGGCTTGTCCGGGTTAAGTATTACTTGCTGATCAATCATGTTCACATTTACTCTCCGGGCTTGATAAAAGGATATTGAGCCGAATATGGTCGGCTGGAGGCGGGTCTCGCTCACCGACCCGAAACTGGCTGCCTGCATCATCTGCGGTAGACGCCCCGCCAGGTTTTCGCCCGTCTCCTCGAAGCGGCTGACCAGTCCGGACAGGAGGCGCATCAACCACGTGCATTGGACGCCGAAATCCACGAGATGCAGTTCTCCGCCAGACTTGAGCACGCGCAGGATCTCGTCAAAGGCTTTCTGTTTGTTTTCGCCTGTCAGGTGGTGAAAAACCAAGCTGGAGAGGACCCGGTCAAAGGTCCGGTCGGGATAGGGCAGGTCAAAAGCCAGCCCTTTGTCCAGTGTAATGTTCACGCCTGCCAGCGCGGCTTTTTTGCGCGCAACTGCCAGGATTACCGGGTCGCCATCCACGCCGGTCACGTCCGCAGCGGGGTGCGCTTGTTTGATCATCACCGTCAGCGTACCGGTGCCGCAGCCCAGGTCGAGTATCTTCATGCCCGGTTGGATTTCTGCATTGGCAATCAAGGCGCGCTTGAAGGTTGCCTCGCGCATTCCCCATCTGAGCAGAGGGTCATACAGCGGCGTCAGCCATCGGAAACTGAGGGCGGGGATGTAGCGCTTGGATTTACCAGACATAATTTCTCACTGTCCAAGATTTGCCTTGTTAACTTCCGGGATTCGTACGAGTGCCTGTACCACGGCAGGATCAAATTGTTGACCAGCTTCTCCACGGATCATTTCAAGCGCTTTCTCCGGTGAAAAGGCGGGACGATAAGGCCGGTTGCTGGTCAAGGCATCGTACACATCAACTACGGCCAGAATCCGGGCGGACAACGAAATTGCATCGCCGCTTATTCCGGCAGGGTAGCCTTTCCCGTTATATTTCTCATGATGGTGTCGTATGGCATCCAATGCCGGGGCGAGATAAGGGATATTTCGAAGGATATCATAACCTGTCTGCGGATGTTTACGCATGAGTGCCCATTCTTGTTCGTCAAGTGGACCTGGTTTATGTAAAATGGCATCTGGGATACCAATTTTGCCTATATCATGCAGAAGTGCTGCCAGGCGCAGCGGATGCAGGACAGCATCTTCCAGCCCCATTTCGCTTCCAATTTCCACGGTCAGGGCAGCCACACGTTCGGAATGACCTTCCGTGTCCTGGTCGCGGGCATCCAATGCGCGTGTAAGGGCAATTAACGTTGTTGCGGATGTTTTTTCCAGTTCATCGGCCATGTGAGCACGGGCAACTAGCGCTGCTTCACGATGCCGTACGAGAGTTCCAACAATGAAAGCCGTCATCGCGAGATAGCCGGCCAAGATAAATGTTTCCGTCAAGACGCTGTTATGGGAGAGTGTACTATAGGCAATTACTCCGTATCCAAGCGTGTTTAACACGGTGGCCAGAAATCCTGGACCGGTGCCCCACTGGGCGCTGATAGCAATTACTGCTAATGCAAATATCCATTCGCCGTGGTTCGTAATCGGGTGGAATAAATAGTAGGCTGGGGCGCTTACCGCGCTTGCAATGATTGCCATCCAATAACCGCTATGCTGCAATCGGCGAATCAAGCGGGCAAGGCCAACCAATGACACACTTAACATAACAAACACACCCAACCGCGCAATATGTGATGGTAGCTCAGGCATATTAGGCATAAAAGGGATTAAACCCAATAGCCAAATCGCCAGTATAACAAGGGACAGGCCGATGGCGCTGCCAGGAGAAAGTTGCCGATTTTTAGTAGTCTTCATCTTCCTGATGCTGTTGATAGTATTGAGATTTTTCCTGGTACAAACGTTTGTCAGCAATCTCAAGCAGAGCCTGACTTGTCTCTCCATCCGACGGGTATGTTGCTGAGCCCAGGCTGAGGCTGAGAGGGGCGGATGCCAGCGCCGTTTTCAGGCGAGCGATCAACGCATTTACTCCTTCCTGTCCCAAGCCGGAGCAGAGAATAGCAAATTCGTCGCCCCCAAAGCGCGCGACAGCATCCGCTGAGCGCATTTGGAATGCAAGGGTTTGCGCGATGGTGCGCAATACGTCATCTGCCACCAGGTGGCCGTTCGTATCATTGAATTGTTTTAATCCATCTACATCCGCCATTAAGACCGAGAAAGGTTGCTTGAAATGTTTCGCGCGTTCCAGTTCCGTTTGCATCAATTGATCAAACCCGCGCCGGTTCCAGATACCGGTTAAGCCATCGGTGAGTGCCTGGGTGCGCGAACGCGCCAGCAAATCCCGCATGACTTGCATTTGCATCTGCCTGCGAAAGGCGCGGCGAATGGCCAAGGCCGTAATAAATACAGCCGCCAGCCACAGGCTCAAGCTAATTGGATGAAGTTGGAAGACATCCGACAGCGACATGGCCAGGGAGAAACTAAGGGTCATGCCGTGAAGGTAATGTTCGTAATCCAGTGTCATCATGTGCAAAACGAACAGAGGCATCCCTGCCAGCAGCGCCCAGAGGGCCGCAATAAGCAGGTCGTAAAGCCATTCAGACCATGCAAAGTGAGACCGAATCGAAACGGGATTGGCCATAAAACCTTTTCAATTTTCTACGATTAGCTTGCCGCGCAGCATACCCATCTTGCACTGGAAGCCATATTCGCCGGGCTTTTCCGGTGTAAATTCCAACGTCACCTGCTGGCCTTCGGGTAACAGCGAACTCTTATTGAAATCCGGGAAGAGCACTTCCTCGGAGCAAGCGGAACTCTCTTGGCGGGTAAAGGTCAGGCGCACCAGCCGGCCGGATTTGACGATAATCACGTCCGGAGTGTAGCCGCCTTTGACAGTGATGGCTACTTCCTGTGCGCCGGTTGCGCTCACGGCGGCGCGTGTCTGGCCTTTGGGGGCGAACCAGAAGAACCAGGCGATGAAGATACTGAGGGCGATCCCGCCCAAGGTGACGATCAGTTGTGCAGTGATCATTTTTTATCTCCATTTGAAGATTGCAGGTTGAAGGTCACAAGGTGAAAGGGGAACCTTCAACTTTGAACCTGCAACTTGTAGCTATTTCGCGCTGAACTTCGGCTTGAAGCCGCGCAGGCGGTTGGCATTTCCGACCACCGTCACGGACGAGAAAGCCATGGCCGCGCCGGCGATCAACGGGCTGAGAAGCACGCCGAAGAAGGGGAATAGCACGCCCATGGCCACCGGCACGCCTAGGGCATTGTAGATGAATGCCCCGAACAGGTTTTGCTTGATATTGCCCATCGTGGCGCGGCTGACTTCGATGGCGGTTGCCACGCCTTTCAGGCTGCCCTTGATGAGCGTGATATCCGAGGCTTCGATAGCAACATCCGTACCGGTGCCGATGGCCAAGCCGACATCGGCCTGCGCTAGGGCGGGGGCGTCGTTGATGCCATCGCCGACCATGGCCACCTTCTTGCCCTCGGCTTGCAACAGATGGACGTTGTGCGCTTTGTCTTCTGGCAGCACCTCGGCCAGCACGCGGTCCACGCCCACCTGGCGGGCGATGGCATTGGCGGTGCGGGCGTTGTCGCCGGTGATCATCACCACTTCGATGCCCATCTTGTGCAGGGCGGCGATGGCTTCGGCAGAGTCGTCTTTGACGGTATCTGCTACTGCCACCAGACCGCAACCTTTCCCGTCCACCGCGACGAACATCGGCGTCTTGCCGTCATCCGCCAGTTTCGCAGATTGGGCTTCGAGATTGCCCAGGTTCACGTTTTCGCGCTGCATCATCTTGAGATTGCCAAGCACCACACGTCTGCCATCCACACTGGCAATCACGCCGTGACCGGGCACCGCCTCGAAGTTTTGCGGCGAGGCCAGAGCAATGCCTTTTGCCTTTGCGCCTTCCACAATCGCCTCCGCCAGCGGGTGCTCGCTGACCGTTTCCACCGAAGCGGCCAACTGTAGCAATTGTTCACTGTTCACTGATGACTGTTCACTGATGACTACATCTGTCAATTCCGGCTTGCCCTTCGTTATCGTACCGGTTTTATCCAGCACGACGGTCTTGATCGCCTGAGCGGTTTGCAGAGCCTCGCCGGAGCGGATGAGAATGCCATTCTCGGCGCCTTTGCCGATGCCGACCATCAGGCTCATCGGCGTGGCCAGCCCTAGCGCGCAAGGGCAGGCGATGATCAGCACCGTGACGGCGGTCACCAGGGCGTACACCAGCTGCGGCTGCGGACCGAAGTTAAACCAGATCACGAAAGTGGCTATCGCCAGGATCATGACAATCGGGACGAAGAAGCCGGAGACGGTATCCGCCAGGCGGGCAATCGGCGCTTTAGAGTTCTGGGCGTCCTGCACCATCTTGACGATCTGCGCCAGGGCGGTATCTTTGCCGACCTTCGTGGCTTTGAATTTGAATGCGCCGGTCTTGTTCAACGTCGCGCCGATGACCTCGTCGCCAGGCTTCTTGGAGACGGGCAGGCTTTCCCCCGTCAGCATGGATTCGTCCACCGCCGAACTGCCCTCGACGATGATGCCGTCCACCGGGACCTTTTCGCCGGGGTGCACCTGGACGATGTCACCGACCAGCACTTCTTCTACGGGAATTTCCATCTCCTGCCCATCACGGATGATGCGGGCGGTCTTGGCCTGCAAGCCCATCAGTTTCTTGATAGCCTCACTGGTGCGGCCCTTGGCGCGCAGTTCCAGCGCCTGGCCTAGCACCACCAAGGCAATGACCACCGCCACCACATCGTAGAACGGCTCGGCAGTGCCTTCGGGGAAAATGGATGGGAACAGGATCGCGACGGTTGAGTACAGCCAGGCCGCCGCCGTCCCGGTGGCGATCAGCGTGTTCATGTTGGCAGCGCGGTGTTTGAGCGCCGCCCATGCACCTATAAAGAAGTCGCTACCCGACCAGAACAGCACGGGCAGGGTGAGCAGCGCTGTTATCCCCCATATTAAGCGCATGCCCTCCGTGCTCAAATCTTTCAGGAAGGGGAAAAATTGGTAGTAGGCTGTTACCATCACTGGTAGCGAGATTGCCGCAGCAAACCAGAATCTGCTCATCAAACGATGGTACTCTTTTTCGTGCGCAGCCTGCTGCTGGTCAACCGGTTCTTCGCTGACTGCCGGGCGGGTCCTGTAGCCCCAGGTCTGGATGGCGGCTTCGAGTTGGGCCAGCCGGGTCTCTTCGGGGAGATAGTTAACGGTGGCTTCCTGGGTGCCAATGTTGACCGAGGCGCCGATCACGCCAGGTGTGGCGCGTAGTTCGTCCTCGATGAAGCCAACACAGGAGGCGCAACGCAGATTCTCGATGCCGATGCGCGTCTGCGCTCCGCCGACCCGATACCCGGTAGACTTAACCGCCGCGTTCAGACCCTCGAGAGTTATAGACTGCGGATCATATTCGACGACGACGACGCCGGCATTGGCGTTGGCCGCGCGCACGCCGGAAACGGCGCGCAACGCAGTCTCGACAGCCTTGCGCCCGCCGTCCTTGTCCAGTCCGATGACAGGCAGCTCGATGCGGGAAAATGCCAAGGCCGGATTGACGCCGGTCGTCACGGAGCCGGCCAGTCCCTCACCCTCTCCCCTCTCCCGGTGGGAGAGGGGTGCAGGGGTGAGGGCAAATTTGTGCGGGTCGGCCTCGAACTGGTCAACGCAGGATTGGGAGCAGAAGTAAAAAGTATGTCCCATGTGTGCGCGGCTGGCAAAGGCGGATTGCGGGTCAATTTCCATCCCGCAGACAGGGTCTTTGACGTTCATTATTTCCTTCTCTTTCTTGGCAGTTAAATCCATTGTAAGTCTAATCAGGGTGACCAACAAGCACAAATGACTTAGGCTCATGTTCAGGAGCGGTAAAGTTTTACATGTTCTCGCCTGGTATTGGTACATGTGGCGCATTCCAGGCCGGAGATTTATGCACATGGACGACTTTCCACGCGCCGTCCAGCTTGACCATCACGCGGCTTTCATTGTGACTAGCCACGCTCACGCCACCGGGCAGAGCGGTGCTGACCAGCAGGGTGTAGCTGGCGATGGCCGTATCTCCATAGCGTTGAATGTGCAGGTTCGAGAGGTCAAGGCGGATAGGGGTCTCATCATTCTCCTGCCCCTCCGCGCCGAAGACCGTGCCCTGCTTTGCATTGGCCGTCATCATGAAATCGTGGAAAGGGAGGCCGTCAATGCGATGCGGCGTGACCCACCACTCGTAAAGGGTCAGGTCTTCGGCGGTGGTCTCATGGTAAGTTTCCAGGTCATTTTCTTGAATGGATTGTAAATGCTTTTGCAGAAAAGCAAGAACTTCAGGATCGTTCATATTTACTCCGTTCATCGGCCAACAGGTTTCAATTGCCCGCAACCACTTCCTTTCGCTGATCACCGATCACTAATAACTGGTTACCGGTCACTTGCCAAGCAAGGCATCCATGTATTTATCAACCATCCTCTCTAACGAAAACGCCTCCACGGCGCGCGCCCGCGCCGCGTCCCGGAAGCGCGGCATATCCTGAAGAATTTGCGCCGCAGCCGCAGCCAGGCCGGGCAGATCGGGCGGATCAATCTGCCAGGGGTTGCCGCCGTAGGGCACCAGGCGTCCGGCATCGCCAGTCACAAGTTCCGGCAAAGCGCCGGTGTTGAAGGACACGACCGGCAGGCCGCAGGCCAGCGCCTCGATGACCGAATTCGGGCAGGCCGAGTTCAGGTCCGCCGAGAAGAGCAGGTGCGCCAAGCGG
>Ga0315274_10011948_pt1 | contig 12415 bp, 13 predicted proteins | sample YL17G02_20_MG_FD_203700 | JGI IMG/M metagenome (GOLD analysis project Ga0315274, IMG submission 203700) | Sediment microbial communities from Yellowstone Lake, YNP, Wyoming, USA - YL17G02_20 | ecosystem: Environmental > Aquatic > Freshwater > Lake > Sediment | place: USA: Wyoming | collected... | reverse complement strand
ATGGTGCAGTCGGTTACCTACCCCTTAAAGGAGTTCCCAACAGTCCAATTTTGAAAAATTAGACAGTCTAAGACAGTCCAGTTTTCAAAAATTCCTAACACGCGGCCCTCGGTCTTTTCCCTTACCAGGTCGTCGAAGCGGAACATGGCCTGCCCACCTTCAGAATCGGTCGGGTAGTTGGCGCTGTTCCGCCATTTAAGCTGGTAGGTAGGTTTCCCTGGCGCTGGAGCTGGTGCTGGAGCTGGTGCCGGAGCTGGTGCTGGTTTGGCACAGCTGGGGACAATCAAGGCCACGGCCAGCACTAATACCAGTACAACCAGCCATATTTTCTTATTCACTTATTTACCTCCCGTTAAAATATTGGAAGTGACAATAGTACGTTTCTAGTTTTTGAAAGCTATCACCCCCTTTTTATGATTTCAGATGCAGGGCAGGATTTTAGTTTGAATATCTAAAACTCAACTTCCCTTTGCCTGATTTAGCTAATTATATATAAATAGCCAGCAAAATGATACAATTATTGAACAAGTTATACCATTATCGAACAAATATAAGCCACTGTCAAGGTGCTTTAAATGGGTTTTTGGGTATAGTGCTTTTAAAAGGGCAACCGGAAATATAACTACGAATGTTTCCTATTTAGTGAGGCTTGTATATTCCAGACTTGAATTGGGTGCACCATGAAGGGAAGAGCCAGTCCAGATTCTCAAAGCAAAGTGGTGACCACCAGTTGCTCTTATGATTGTGGCGGCCGCTGTCTCCTGAAGGTCCAGGTCGATAAGGGTAAAATCACCAGAATTGGCACCGATGAAGGACCGATGCCCGGCTTGAAGGCATGTCCCAGAGGGCTAGCCCAGAAGGAGGTCGTGTACGCTCCAGACCGCCTAAAACAGCCCTTGAAAAGAGTGGGACAGCGGGGTAGCGGGAAATTTGAGCCAATCTCATGGGAAGAAGCGCTGGATACAGTGGCTCGAGAGCTTCGAAGAGTTAAAGCCCGGTACGGTGCCACGTCTATTTTTCTTATGGACTACGCCGGTTCGATGAGCCCTCTGCACGGTATTCAAAAAGCTGGCCTACGCTTTTTTAACCTCTTCGGGGGCTGTACTACCTGGTGTGGTCTTGCCTCGGATGAAGCCGCCAGACGATTTGACGAAGCGATAACCAGAACCTCAGCAGTATAATCGGTTATGAAAAGGAGGTTATAAAATGGCTAATTTTCATGATGGTTACTACTTAGACAATACTGATGTTGTTTTTTATAAATTAAGCCCTTCTGAAAAAACTATGAATGCTAGAAATTTCAAGGTTGACCAAGACAAAGTCATGGAATACGAAGCTATGTGTTTAACTTATCTTAAGAACTTCATGACTATAGGTTGGTTACGGTTACATACACCCATCGAACGATACCAGGAAGAGTTAGGTACCAATTTTTTATATGTACCCAAGGAACATAGAGCCAGAATAGCAGAAATGCTTCAAGGCGGAAGATTAATTATCATTGATTTCCCCAACATATTCAGTGTTATTAAAACAGGGAAGCAAATGACACTTGCCGAACTAATAGGCTCAGGTGAGCTAATTGATATATTTGAATTAGGCACTCAATATAGAAAAATGCTCGCAAAAGGTGAAATCACTGAGGAAAACTTCAAGAAGAAAACCGAAACCATTGCTGAAACGAAATTCCATATCGAATGCTTCCGGGTTCAAGGCATGTTCATCGAAAAGTAATGTGACAATTAGCCAACACTCGTCTGAGCACTTACTATAGTTCTGTTAGCAATTTGTTAGCAAAAAAAATAAAAGCACCGATTTCTTTAAGATTTCGGTGGCTTTTTGGCTTCAAAATTGGTAGCGGGGGTTGGACTCGAACCAACGACCTTCGGGTTATGAGCCCGACGAGCTACCACTGCTCCACCCCGCGTCACTTGACATACCTAGTATAATTCCTGTTAGAATTAAGTGTCAAGGATACCCGCTGGGCGGTAGCTCATTCGTGTGCGATTTATTTCCTTGCCAGAGGTAAAATTTAGGTATTTTAAACATTGACCAGAGCGGAAAAATGGGTTACACTTATGGCATGAAACTCTTCGGCAAAACTGCGGCCGAAGCCAATAATACTCAATCATTGCTAACGATTGCTGAGGAAGGTAATCGGCTGGCAGGGCGTGCCAGCGGTGAATAGCACCCGGTAAGGTCATTCTGCCCACCATTGATTTCTTTATCGCTTATCAGATAAATACTGACTGACACCTGTTTAGGCTGATTTGAAGTATAATCGACAACCCGTCTCAAATGTGAGAGCAGGGAGGGAAAATGACAGCTGATTACCGTATATTTCAGTCCCGGCTGGAGGCGGAGCGGAAACGTTTGCTGGAAGAGCTGGAACAGCTTCAGGCAAGTGTCAGCCCAATTGATGAGCGGCGGGAGGGAAGCCCGTTTGGCAAGCGCGAGGAAGAGGCAACGGAGGCACTTGAGCTGGAGAAACGGCTGGTTCTGGAAAAAAGGATAAAAGAGAAACTGGTCGGCGTGGAACACGCTTTACATAAATTTGAAGAAGGCACCTACGGCTTTTGCGATAGCTGTGGTCAGCCCATAGACCCGGCGCGATTGGAGGCGATTCCCGAGGCAAACTTGTGCATAAATTGTAAGGCTCAGCAGGCAAAGAATGCGAAAGGAAAAGCGCCCACCGGCTAGGTGGCGTTACCTGATATTTTCTCTTGTCGCGCTATTTATCATAGGTGCTGACCAGCTCACCAAGGCATGGATACGGTCAAGCTTACCTGAAGGGCACTCACTGTTCAGACTGGGCTTTTTTCGCGTAACGCATGTCCACAATACCGGCGCCGCTTTTGGTCTCTTCCCTGAGCAATCTTTGGTGCTCACCATTTTTGCCATAATTATGGGAGTTGTGGTCCTGTTCTTTGTCCTGTATGGCCATCGTTACTTTCCCTGGCTGGGGGGTGTTTCCGCGGTAGTGACTTTTGGGCTGGTGCTCGGTGGCACGGTGGGCAACCTGATTGACCGCTTCCGCTTAGGATATGTGACCGATTTCATTGATTTCAGCTACTGGCCGGCATTCAATATCGCCGACTCTGCCGTCACCATTGGCGTGATACTTTTCGCTCTGCTTTTACTGCTCCATGCTCAAACCGAAGAACAATAGCCCAACCAAAAGATACCATCTGGTGGTCAGTATCTCTGGTGCCAGACTGGACCGATTTGTCGCCGAGAAATGCCCAGAGCTCACCCGAACCCGTGCTCAAAAACTAATCGCCGATGGCTTTATTACGGTAAATGGGCGGGGGGCAAAGCCGAGCTTGAAGCTTGATTCCGGTGATAGGGTGGATATCATTGTCCCCTCCGCACCACCCAGTCCCTTGATGCCTGAGGCCATCGCGCTGAATGTTGTCTATGAAGATGAGGACCTACTGGTGGTGGATAAGCCGCCTGGCCTGACAGTTCACCCGGCGCCAGGACACCCTGACCATACCCTGCTCAATGCGCTTCTCGCGCGCGTTCCCCATCTGGCCCGGATGGGTGATTCCCTTCGGCCGGGCATTGTGCACCGGCTGGACAAGGACACCTCAGGTCTGATGATTGTGGCCAAAAACCAGGTGGCGCAGATGAACCTGATAGAGCAGTTCCGGACACGTTCCGTGGTCAAGGCATATCTGGTGCTGGTGAAGGGGCATCTGGTGCCGGAGAAGGGGATTATCGACGCTGCCATCGGGCGTGATGTGCGGAACCGCAAGCGAATGGCGGTGGTGAGAGAGGGCAGGCCGGCGCGCACGCAATACCAGGTCATCAAATATATAAATGACTGTACGCTTCTGGAAATCGTGCCGGAAACGGGGCGCACCCACCAGATACGGGTACACCTGGCGGCCATCGGCTATCCGGTCGTTGGCGACTCAGTCTATGGCGTGAAATTGCCGTATCTCTCTAGGCAGTTCCTGCACGCCTGCCGTCTCGGTTTTAAGTTACCCTCAAGCGGAGAATTTGTGGAGTTTAAATCTGAGCTGCCAGATGACTTGGCGCAGGCGTTAGCTCATATTACCTAGCACGTGGGTCAACTAGATGGTAAAATGTTTGGTGAGATTTCCTATAAGTAACAATAGTAGGATTTAGATGACTAAACCAGTACGAGTCCGCTTTGCCCCCAGTCCCACCGGTTTCCCCCACGTGGGCAATATCCGGACGGCGCTGTTCAACTGGCTCTTTGCCCGCCACAGCGGTGGCACCTTCATTGTCCGTATCGAGGACACGGATGTTGCCCGCAAGGTTGAGGGCGCGCTGGAAGCCATCCTCTTTGGTCTGCGCTGGCTGGGGCTTGACTGGGATGAGGGGCCTGAGGTGGGGGGCAAATACAGCCCCTATTTTCAGTCGCAGCGACTGGACTTTTACCACGAGGCGGCACAGCGACTGGTCAAACAGGGAGACGCTTACTACTGCTACTGCTCTCCGCAGCGTCTGGCGGAGATGCGCGCCGAGCAGCAGAAAAGAAAGCAGCCGCCCGGCTATGACCGGCAGTGCCGTGAACTGAGCGAGGCCGAGCGCAGGCAGAGAGCGGCCGAAGGCATTACTCCTGTAGTCCGGTTCAAAATGCCTCTTGAAGGGCAGACCGGCTTCCATGATGTAATCTGGGGGGAGGTGGTGGTGGAGAACAGCACCCTCGATGACTTTGTCCTGCTCAAGTCGGACGGCTATCCGACCTATCACCTGGCCAATGTGGTTGATGACCATCTGATGGAAGTCAGCCATGTGTTAAGAGCCGAGGAATGGCTGTCCAGCGTCCCGCGCCACAAGCTTCTCTATCAGGCACTGGGCTACGAAATGCCGCAGCTGGCCCACCTGCCGATGATACTGGGCCCGGACCGGTCCAAGCTGAGCAAACGGCATGGTGCTGTATCCATCACCGAGTATTATGAGCAGGGCTATCTCCCCGAGGCAATGGTGAATTTCCTGGCCCTGCTGGGCTGGTCGCTGGATGATAAGACGGAAATCATGGCCAGAGATGAGTTGGTAAAGCACTTCTCTCTGGAGCGCATCAGCAAGACGGCCGCCATTTTCAACCACGAAAAGCTGGGCTGGATGAACGGCGTATATATCCGCAGCCTCAGCGCCGACGATTTTGCCCGTCAGGCTCTGCCTTTTCTGGAAAAAGGGCTTCCCCCCGAAGTGAAGCGCCCGCTGGACATGCAGTATATAAGGCAGATAATGCCTCTCGTTCAGGAACGGGGCCGCACGCTCTCGGAAATGCCGGAGCTGACGCAATTCTTTTTCATAGATACATTGGATTATGACGTAAAGCTGCTCATCGGTAAAAATATGACTGAGAATGAGGCCGTGGCGGCTCTGGAGATAAGCCAGCAAAGACTGGGGCAACTGGCAGCATTTGACCAAGAGGCTCTGGAAAACCGGCTCCGACCGCTTGCCGAGGAGCTTGGATTGAAGACCGGGCAGTTATTTGGCATGGTGAGGGTGGCGGTTACCGGCCGGACCGCCGCGCCGCCACTCTTCCAGACCATGGCGGTGCTGGGAAAAGAGCGCTGCCTGTCCAGAATCAATTCAGCTCTGGGGAAGCTTAAGGCTTCAGCCGAATGAGGGAGATAATATATGGGTCAATCTGAGTATTCTCAGATTCCGGCGGCAAAGCTGGTGGAGCTGTGCTCACGAGGCGCCTATACGCTTGATGGCCTCTGGTTCACGCTGGTGGAGGAGAAATACGGCACTGAGGCAGCTCTGGAAATAGATATCGAGGTATGGCGGCAGTTATGCCTGACGCAGGCAAGAAGGGTGCTGAGGTACCTGCCAGTCAAAGAAAGCAGCCCGATGCGACGGCTTATAAAGGTCATCGAGCTTGACCCACTCTTAAATGTTTTCCGGCCCAGGGCGGTTGAACTCGCCGATGCGCGGGCGGTGCTGCGTTTCACCGACTGTCCGCCGCAGAAGGCAAGGCTCAGGGATGGGAGGGGTGAATTCCCCTGCAAGGCAGTAGGTCTGGCGTTTCTCAACTCCTATATCAAGGTAATCGACCCCCGAATCAAGCTGAGCTGTGTCGCCTGTCCTCCGGACAAACACCCGCCGGGGTACTGGTGCCAGTGGCAGTTCGACCTCGGGGAGGAGAAGTAACATTCACCATGCTGACTAGAGAACCCGAATATCTGGCGTTGTATAGGTCCGGTGAACTGGAGCATCGCGCCCGGATACTGGAAGCGCGTCTTCGTTCCTGTGATATCTGTCCACGGGAGTGTGGTGTAAATCGACTGGAAAATGAGGGGGGTTTCTGTCATTCCGGCTATCTGCCAATAGTCGCGGCGGTTTGCGCCCACCGTGGAGAGGAGCCGGCCATATCCGGAGACAAAGGCTCGGGGACTATCTTCTTTGGCAACTGCAATCTGCGCTGTGCTTACTGCCAGAACCACCAGATAAGCCAGAACCATAAAGCACAGCCGGGCAAAGAGGTTGACCATCAGACGCTGGCCAAGCACATGCTTTATCTTCAAAACGAGCTGGGCTGTCACAATATCAACTTCGTCTCGCCATCGCACTTTGTCCCGCAGATGGTGAAGGCATTGCTGGAAGCGGTGCCAATGGGCCTGTGCATACCACTGGTCTATAACACCAGCAGCTACGACTCCGTGGCCACCCTGCAGGCGCTCGATGGCATCATCGGCATCTACCTTGCCGACCTAAGGTATGCCTCTAACCGGTGGGGTAAACGGTTTTCTCAGGTCTCGGACTATGTGGAGCGGGCCAGAGGGGCGATTAAAGAGATGTACCGGCAGGTTGACGCTCTGGCGGTGGATGAAACAGGCATGGCGCAGAGAGGATTGATTGTGCGGCACCTGATATTGCCCAACGGCCTGGCGGGGAGTCGGGAATCGCTGGCCTGGCTGGTCAACGAGGTTTCCCCGGTGGTAACGGTCAGCATCATGGCGCAGTATTATCCCGCCCACCGCGCCCCGCGGATACCTCGGCTGGCCCGGAAAATCACCCCGCAGGAATATGAAGAGGTTGTCGGCCTGCTGGATGAGCTGGGGATAGAAAATGGCTGGGTGCAGGAAATGGACGCCTCAGATACCTACCTGCCTGATTTCGCCCAAAAAGAGCACCCCTTTGAGCCGGCGATAAGCTGCCGGGAGTAGAACCAGGGTCCTATGAACTCGATTTCCCTTTCCGCTTCATCCAGGGAAATTGTATCTTCCGGCCGTTACGCTTGTCTTTCTTGTTTACGTTTTCAATAAATGTTTTAAGGTCAGTCACAGGCTTGCCACTCATAACAGAATCCTTTCCTCCGATCCAAGAGCCATACCAATTATACTATACTGGCGCGCCGAAGACAAAAATTGATTTAAAACAGGGCAGGGTGATACACTTTAATTTAAATGAGTTTTACCGTCGCTCAGGAGAGTTTTGACCACCTCACTTCATACTGGACTGACCCCGGCTCTGGTCTGAAGTGGGGTTCAATTTTTGTGTTGCCGGCGTGGCTTGAGGTCTGGTGGCGCGCCTTTCTGCCGGAGACAGAACTGTATCTGGCGGCGGTGCGCGATGGGTCAGATATTATCGGCATCGCGCCGCTTCATCGTAAAGGAGAGGAAGCCCGCTTTGTGGGCAGCCCTGATGTCTGCGATTACCAGGACTTCATCATCGTGCCCGGAAGAGAGGTTGAATTCTACGAAGCATTGCTTGATGACCTGGCCCGGCAGGGCATCCGGCATCTGGACCTGAGTCCAGTAAGGCCGGACTCAACCGTGATGACGTGCCTGATGAAAGTGGCCAAAAACCGTGGCGGCATTGCCGTCTCCCGGGAAGATGATGTGGCCGTGGAGATGGGCCTGCCTGATAGCTGGGAGGAATACCTTGACGGACTGGATAAGAAGCAGCGCCATGAGGTAAGGCGCAAGATGAGAAGGCTATTGGGGGCCGGGGGGGTAAACTATCGCTGCCATGAAGTCAGCCCGGCCGATGTCAGTGGCCTGACGGATACGTTCTTAAAACTCTTTGCCCTGAGCCGTGAAGAAAAGGCGGATTTCATGACGCCGCAGATGGAGATATTTTTCCGGTCGCTGGCGGAGGCTATGACCGAGATAAAACGGCTGCGATATGGTACCCTTGAGGTGGAGTCGCGGCCTGCGGCCATGACTATGGGCTTTGACTATGACCAGACGATGTATCTCTATAACAGTGCCTACGACCCTCAGTACAATTCCCTGAGTGCGGGATTGCTCTCCAAAGTGCTCTGCATAAAGGAGAGCATAAATCAGGGCATCAAGAAATGGGATTTTCTCAAGGGGGCCGAGAGATACAAATACCAGCTGGGGGGCGGTGAAATCAAGCTCTACAATTGCCGGATAACGATTAAGTAAGGCAATATTGAAACGGGGAGAAATATATTTTGCGAAACGAAAAGCCGCTCCGGATTGCCATGCTCAGTGCTCATAGCTGCCCGCTGGGCAAGCTGGGGACCAAAGATACCGGCGGCATGAGTGTTTATGTCCTGGAGCTGGCGCGTGAGCTGGGCAGACTGGGGCATCACGTCGATATATATACCAGAGTCCATGACCCTATAGATAAGATGGTATATGAGCTGGGCCCGAATGCCCGGCTTATTCATCTCAGGGCGGGCGAGGACGGGGAAATACACAAGCTGGCCGTATATCCCCACCTCCCTGATTTTGCCCTGCGTCTTGAGGATTTCCGCAGCCGTAATCGCCGGCACTATGACCTGATATACAGCCACTACTGGTTGTCGGCCTGGGCCGGAAGGCGTCTGCAGAAATGGTGGCGGGTGCCGCACCTGGTCATGTTCCATACCCTCGGTGCGGTGAAGAATGCAGTGGGCATCGGGGTGAGAGAACCTGAGCTCCGCATCAAAACAGAACGTTCCGTGGTCAGCAGTTGCCAGCGCATTATTGCTGCTACGGAAAAAGAGAAGAAAGACCTGATACGGCACTACGGTGCATCAGCGGAAAGAGTCCGGGTCATCCCCTGCGGCGTCAATCTGGACATGTTCCGGCCGGTTGACAGGGTAGCGGCCAAACAACAGCTTGGCCTGAACGGGGCTAAAACCATCATATTTGTTGGGCGCATTGAGCCACTAAAGGGCATCGACCGACTGATGCTGGCTATGGCCCAGCTTCAGAATGGCTGCCGGCCGCGACTGCTGATAATCGGTGGTGGGGAGAACAGTCAAAATGAAATTGAACGATTGAGGAAGCTAGCGGGGGAGCTCCAGATACGGGACTCAATTGACTTTCTGGGATTGATAAAGCAGTCTGAATTGCCGCTCTTCTACAGTGCCGCTGATGTCTGCGTTGTCCCGTCATATTATGAGAGCTTTGGTCTGGTGGTGCTGGAATCACTTGCCTGCGGCACCCCGGTGGTGGCCACGAAAGTGGGCGGCGCGGCGAATGTTATCCGTCATGGTGAAACCGGATATCTGGTTGAGGATAACGAACCACGCCATCTGGCGGATAAAATAAGGCGGGCACTTTCCTGGTCTGATAATGGTGCGCATCTGGCACCGATAATGCGGGCTTCACTGGCGCCATTCAGCTGGCCAAATATCGCGGGGACGGTAGCTCAGGAATGTCGTGTTCTCTTAGCCGGTAACGCCGACGGTGCTGGTTAATCGATTTGCTTTTCATAGTAAAAGCTGTATGTCTTTACTTCAAAACCGGCTGATGTGTACAGTGAGCAGGCAACCTGGTTTTCGCTGTCCACGGTTAATTCCGCCAGCCCGACCCTCTTGTTCTTGAGGTAGGCCAGCCCCGCCCCCAGTACCAGCCGGCCGATGCCCCGGCCCCGGTAATCAGGGTCGACACCCAGCATAAGGATGCGTCCCTTTTTACCACCGGCTTCCGCGCTTGTTTCACAGCTTATTCTTGTCCAGCAGTAGCCGACAGGTCGCTCAGCATCATATATGAAGATAACATCTTCGGCTGAAGCACTGCTGAGGCTCAAAGCGTAGGCGATTTCTTCCGGCGTGTTCGGGTTGAAACCCCAGGTGTCGGCAAAGCAGCGATTCTGGACACTGGCCAGCATTTCTTCCTCTCCGCGCCGCAGTTGGCGCAGAGCGAGTTCATCACTTGGCGTCTCCGGCAGCTTTGATTCACTCAAAGGCAGGCTCATTTCGAGGAATTGCCTGACGGCGCTGAAGCCCAGCCTGGATAGTGTCTCCCTGGCCGCGCGATTTTCCTCGAGCACACTGACGTGTATAGTCGTGGCCTTCAGCTCCCTGGCACGCCGGGCGGCCTCCTCAAGAAGTCGCTTAGCCAGACCTTTGCGGCGATGCTCGGGGTGCACCAGACAGTCAAGAAGGACGCGGCGAGTTACCAGTTCCGGGGTGATATTCAGGAAACCGACGATTCTCCCGGAGGCCTCGGCGATAAAAAGGTCCTTTTCCGGGTTGTAGAGAGGTCGCTGTAAATATTCCCGGAGCAGTTTCCGCGATGTGCAACGTCCTGACCGGTCTATTCTTTCCGTTTCAATATGCAGGTTCACGTACTCATCGAAGTCTGGGGGTCGGTAATTCCTGATTTTATAGGTTTGCGGACCCGTCATGGCATATCCCTTGTTCCAAGATTGTAACAAGTACACTGATGTTATACAATGTCTTGTTAGTACCCCAATAACAAGGAGACTCCCAGATGTCAGTCAAAAAAGCCGATGTACTTGTTATCTCGTCACATCCGGATGACGCTGAGTACGGTGTGGCCGGCACCGTGGTCAAGTGGGTGGCGGAGGGCAAGGAAGTCGTCTATGTGGTATGTACCAATGGTGATAAGGGTACCAGTGATTACAGCCTGAAACGAGAAGAGCTGGCCGAAATCAGGGAACGCGAGCAGCTTTGTGCGGCCAAGGTGTTAGGGGTGCGGGAAGTTATTTTTCTGCGCCACGAAGACCAGAGCCTGGAAGATACCCCCGAGTTCCGCAAGGAAATCGTGCGGCTGATCAGGAAGTACCGACCGGACATCGTTGTCTCGGCTGACCCATATCGACGGTACCTCTGGCACCGCGACCACAGAATCACCGGTCAGGTTGTCCTGGACGCGATTTTCCCCTACGCCAGAGACCATCTGGCTTACCCAGACCTGCTAGAGGAGGGGCTCAAGCCACACCGGGTGAAAGAGGTCTGGCTGTGGACCATTGCCGACAATATCAATTACCGCTCTGATATCACGGAAACGTTCCCTATCAAGTTGAAAGCATTGCGCTGCCACGAAAGTCAGGTGGGCAATGACCGCTTCCCGGACCTGGAGGAAAGGCTCAGGCAGTGGGCCAAGGAAAGGGCCAAGGGAACGGAATATGAGCTCGCGGAAGCCTTTCACCGTGAGGAAATTCTCTGGTAGCTGAACCAATTGTCAGGTGGAAAGCCAGAGCACATCACCACAGAGGCCCGGGGGGTGGGGGCGGGAAGAGAAGACGTTGAATTCTTCTTTTTCCTTTCTTAAGACGGTCGGCTCGCCATGCCCCGGGAAAACCTGCGTGTTGTCATCCAGCGTGAAGATTTTTCCCGTTATCGATTTTACTATCTGCGCAAAGTCGGCGGGCGTCCCTGTCTTGCCCGGCCCGCCGGGGAAAAGAGTATCTCCCGAGAGCAGGTAGTTGCCCGTTTTAAAGCACAGGCTGCCCGGGGTATGACCGGGCGTATGCCTGACGGTGACCCGAATCTTCCCGAAGTTGACTGTATCGTTATCTTTGAGCCGTGTTTCAGGTGGCGGGGACAATATGTCGGCATCGGCGCTATGGGCCGCCAGCGGGATTTTCAACTCGGAACGTAGCTGGCCCAGCGCCCCGATGTGGTCCATGTGGGAATGGGTGAGGAGGATATATCTGGGAGTGGTGGCTTTTAATCGGGCCATGATTTTTTCGGCTTCGGCGGGAGCATCCACGACCACGCTCTCTTTTGTCTCCTGGCAGATAAGGATGTAGGTGTTCGTGCCGAAAGGTCCCAGCTGGAGCCGTTCTATCTGTAAGCGGTTATCATTGACCACAGTGGTCATAGCCGTCGCCTCATTGCCTGCTGGTATTATACCATGTGGTGAAAATTCAGAACCGAAGCCAGCGGCAGAGAGGAAAATACGACTCGCTCGTTGACGCGCCGAGGTGCGCCGATTAAAATAACACCGGGTGAACAAATAAGGAGCACTTTATGAAGCAAATCTGGGCACCGTGGCGGATGCAACTCATCAGGATGAAAAAACCGAAAGGTTGTTTTCTCTGTGAAAACCCGAGGCAGAATGACGATGTAAAAAACTACATTCTTTACCGGGGCAGTAAAAACTTCGTCATATTGAACAGCTATCCTTATAATCCGGGCCATTTAATAGTGGCACCGTACCGTCACGTGGCCGGTCTGGAAGGGCTCAGCAAGGAAGAGAGGAACGAGCATTTTGAAATC
>Ga0315274_10011947_pt1 | contig 12416 bp, 6 predicted proteins | sample YL17G02_20_MG_FD_203700 | JGI IMG/M metagenome (GOLD analysis project Ga0315274, IMG submission 203700) | Sediment microbial communities from Yellowstone Lake, YNP, Wyoming, USA - YL17G02_20 | ecosystem: Environmental > Aquatic > Freshwater > Lake > Sediment | place: USA: Wyoming | collected... | reverse complement strand
CGCAGAGTAGTATATGGAGAAATATCAGTTTAAGTGAATAAATTTCAAAATCGGAGGGTAAGATGAAGTTTAAGGGTGTATTTTTAGCGGCAATTCTTACGGCGGTTCTTTGTATCAGCGGCAATCTTTTGGCCTATTCTGGCGGCACAGGCGAGCCGAACGTGAAATTAGTTATTTTTGAGAATTCATCTCTTTCTACAGTAAACATCTCTGGTTATGTGAAGACTGCGCAGGGAGTGCGGATTAAGGGAGCGAACGTGTCGGCGAGTACAGGGCAAACTACAGTAAGCGATGCACTGGGCTACTATGTTTTGGTACTGCCGAGTCCTTTCACCGGCAGCATAACAGCGAGCCAGACCGACTGGACTTTTGACTCACTCCTTTATTCGAACCAATCATCCGACTTGGCTAATCAGAACTTAACCGGCACGTATACGGTGAGTTACGGAGGCGGCAGTGGTACATCCTCATCGCCATATCTGATTTACAACGCCGCTCAGTTAAATGCTATCGGGGCAAAAGCCGGCGACTGGGGCAAGTATTTCAGATTGATGGCAAATATAGATCTGAGCGGCTACGACGGGCAAGCGGGAAGGCCGAGTTTTAACAGAATAGGCTACTATTATATCAATTTTGTGGGTAACGCTGCCTTTACCGGTGTATTTGACGGGAGAGGATACACAATTTCCAATTTTACATTTAACAGCGATGCCGGAAACGACGGGGTGGGTATTTTCGGTTACATAAATTCATCAACTGCGGCAATAAAAAATGTGAAATTAAGTAACGTGAATGTAAGTTCAACATCAGATCTCAGTACAGGCGCACTCATCGGGAGTATGGATGGAGGTACATTGACCAACTGCTCGGTTCAGGGAGGAACCGTTTCGGGCGTATACGCTGTTGGCGGGCTGGTCGGAACAATATGGGGATTCTTTTATGGAGCAACGATATCTGATTGCAATGCTGCAGTTAACGTTTCAGGAGACCAGTGGGTAGGAGGTTTGTTCGGGAGCAATCTCTATGACAGTTTGACCATATCTGACTGCAACGCATCGTGCATTGTTAACGGCGGCCAGGCATGCGGCGGCCTTGCAGGCGGTAACGTAGGCACAATGAGCAAATGCAGCAGCAGCGGAAACGTTACTGTGACGGGACGATCGGCGGGCGGATTAGCAGGCAAAAATTCAGGCATAATACAATATTGTTTTTCCACGGCTAATGTTACCGGAATGGCAATTGATGAGATAGGCGGGCTGGTGGGAAGGAATGACGAGATAATTTCTGATTGCTATGCAACGGGCACAGTGAACGGCTATTATCCAACAGGCGGTCTGGTCGGAATAAATATAAAAGCGCCCGAGACAACTTCCGGCAGCATTACAAACTGCTATTCAACAGGAATTTCGAATGGAGGCGGATTAATCGGAAGGAACCTGTACGGGGTGGTCACGAACTCATTCTGGAATACACAAACCAGCGGCCAAACATGGAGCGACGGGGGGACTGGTAAAACAACGGCCCAGATGCAAACCGAGGCTACATTTGTGGGGTGGGATTTTGTAATCGAAACGGCCAACGGAAGCGAAAGCATCTGGTACATCAAGCCGAACAACTATCCGCAATTGTGCTGGGAGGCAGGAATCAAATACGGCGGCGGCGACGGTAGTATGACTGATCCATTTCTGATATACACGGCTGAGCAAATGAATAAGATAGGGACGGATTCCAATGATTGGAAGAAAAGTTTCAAACTGATGGCTGATATCTCACTGGCTGCTTACAGCGGCTCTGCATATAATATTATCGGCACGGGTTCTTCCAAGTCATTTACCGGAACTTTTGACGGTAACTATCACAGTATAAGCGGGTTTTCGTGTTCAAGAAGCAGTATTAGTTATGTGGGACTTTTTGGTTATGTCGCCAACAACGGGACTATTAAAAATCTTAAGGTTATTTCTCCGAGCTTAACTGATGCCGGTTTTAATGATATGACCTATGTCGGATCGATAGCAGGTTATGCAAACGGTTCAAATATTTCAGAATGTTCCGTTATTGGCGGGACCGTTCAAGGCAATAACTATGTCGGAGGTGTCGCTGGATTATCATCAGGTTATATAGCAGATTGCAGTTCTTCGGCATCCGTTTCAGGCGCAAGCTATATCGGCGGTTTTGTCGGCGGTTCTTATACAATGGCAGCATTAGGCGGTATATCGGATTGCTATGCGCGCGGTAATGTTTCCGGCAGCAGTTATGTCGGCGGGTTCATGGGAGACAGTTCTGATACGACTATCGTGAATTGTTACAGCACAGGAGCAGTCAGCGGAACAAGCAATGTCGGTGGTTTTTCGGGGTACAATGTCAATGAATATCTTACTGGAAGTATTAATGTTACCGGCTGTTTCTGGGATGTAACAACCAGCGGCAGAGCTACAAGTGCAGCGGGAACAGGTCTTGAAACAACAGCGATGCAGGATATGAATACGTATCTTAACACAAGCTGGGATTTTGCCGACGAGTTTGATAATGGCGGCAGTAACGATTGGGCAATGCCAGCTGGCGGCGGTTATCCGGTACTTTGGTATGAACTTCCTGCTCCACCGGTTTTGCCGAGTTTTGCAGGTGGTTCAGGCAGTGCTGAAAACCCTTACTTAATTGAAACCGTAGAACAGCTTAACAGCATCGGGCACAATGCGAGACTGATGGACAAACACTTCAGACTGGTCAGCGACCTCGATTTGAATGGTCTCAAGTATTATATGATTGCCGAAAGACCCCATTTATTTACTGGCACCTTCGATGGAGCGGGACATACCATCAGTAATATTCTGATCGAGCCTGTATTTAATCTGTCGTCTGTAGGTTTTATAGGAACTCTTGAGGGATCCGCCGCTTCTGTACAGAATCTGACATTGATTGATCCAAATGTTGTCGCTGACTGGGGTAGGGGTGTAGGTTCGCTGGTGGGCATAAATCAAAGCGGCGCTGTTACGAACTGTCATGCTGTCAATACCAATGTTTGGGGGCTAATGGCCGTAGGCGGTCTCGTTGGGAACAATTACTCATACGCCAGCATATCTGATTGTTCGGCAACAGGGCATGTCTCAGAAAATACGTTTATGTCGATTATCTTTGGTGCCGTGGGAGGACTTGTCGGCGAGAACAGTTTCTACTCGGAAATTAAAAACAGTTACGCAAAATGCGATGTTTCCGGCGATGATTGTGTTGGTGGTCTGGTGGGGTCTAATTTGATAAGCAGCACGGTAACAAACTGTTATGCCGGGGGCACTGTTACGGGGACATCGACTTATGTGGGAGGTGCTGTCGGAAGAAATCTCGGCAGCACTCAGATTGAATATTGTTATTCAAGTGTTGTGGTTACAGGGCCGACCGGTAATAGTGCCGTTGGAGGTTTTATTGGGAAAATGGGAACCAGCGGCAGCGAACGTTATACAGCATGTTTCTGGAACAGTGAGATAAACGGCACGCTGCCTGGAATCGGCAATGGAACAGACGCCAACGTTGTTGGGAAGACAACCGGCCAGATGTGTGAGGCAAGTGCATACTTAAATGCCGGCTGGGATTTTGAGGGTGAGACTGTCAACGGGACAGCCGATATATGGACGATATGCGAGGGGACGAATTACCCGCGGCATTTGTGGTCGATACCGACGGCGGACTTTGCCTGTCCGGATGGCGTGGAGATTTATGACCTTGCGGTGCTGAGTGACCAGTGGTTAGTAGAGGAGATACCGGCGGATTTGGCGCCGCCAACCGGCGACGGAATAGTCAATTTTGCCGACTTCGCTGTCTTCGCAAGCTAATGGGGCGACAGCAAGGATATTTATGCCCTCAACGACTTTGCCGAGCAATGGCTCAAGGTTGGACTACGCAGATGCTCCGCGGATATTTCGCCTTTGCCCGATGGCGACGGTGTAGTCAATATGTTGGACTTTGCGATGTTCGCCGAAAACTGGCTGACAAGAATTTGATTGCTCTGGGACTGATTATTGGTGCCGTTCGACTTCGCTCACGACAGGCGGTGATGTGGTTCGGCTCTGCTCACCACAGGTTGAAAAAAAACGCTAAAATAAATGTCGTGGCCATTTTCCCTTGCTTAGTAACTTTGAAATTTAATTCTCTGTGTCCTCTGTGGCTAAAAAAATAATTCTTTGTGGTCTTTACCCCACTATTTTCTTTGCTCGGCCTCGGTGCGGTGAAAAATGGTATCGTCCAGAGCCATCCACACAGTACCGGCAGGATAAAACAATTTGATGAGCAGTTGACCGCACAAGCGGGTAAAATCGGGGAGACAGGATTCGAACCTGCGACCTCTGCGTCCCGAACGCAGCGCTCTAGCCAAGCTGAGCTACTCCCCGGAAACCGAAAATTTTAATATAGCATAACAGCTGCTAAATTACAATCGAGTGCGAGGCCTTTGGCCGCAACCAAATTCTAAGCACTAATTTCTAAATCCTAAACAAATTCAAATGACCAAAAAACAAAAAAATCAAAACAAATCGTAACTACTTGCTAATACATACGTTACGACAGTATCGCTTAGAAAACATGCCTAAAAAACAAGAAGTTTCAGGATAGTAGTACGAATACACCCTTTTCAAATATATTCGCTACATCATCTTAACAATTACCGCTCTTCATCTGATAACCAAGTTTAGTTAACACTCTAAAACCAAATTCAATACTAATTGCGGAAGCAAAATTCTCCGCAGTCCACAGGACGCCTTACGGTGGATGCCTTACGGCAGAACCTGCGACCTTCCCTCAGGGACGCTCTAAGCCAAGTGGCGTAAGCCATCCCTGACGGGGCTGAGCTACTCCCCGGAAACCGAAAATTTTAATATAGCATAACAGTCTTAACATTGCAAGCTACAATAAATTGACGGGGTCAATATCTATCGCAACCTTGACAGCAGGCCGAACAGACCCTGCCGACCGCAAAGCGGCAAATAACTTCTGTATCGTTGCCGCCTGCGGTGCCTGAATGATTATCTGCATCCTGTGAAAACGCTGAATTCGGCTGATTGTTGCCGGCATAGGCCCGCGGACATTAACCTCAAGGCCGGCTCGGTCTATGATGCCGTCAATTTTCTCACGCATCTCCCTGCAGGCAAGCTCCAGCCGCTCAAAATTCATATCCCGCATAACAATACCCGCCAGCCGCCAGAACGGCGGCAGATTACATGCCCTGCGGTGCTTTAACTCCTCAGCCACAAACCCTTCAAAATCCCCCTTCATCGCAAACTGAATGGCCGGCTGGTCAGGCAAAAACGTCTGAACAAAGACCACGCCTTTTTTCGTCGACCGACCCGCACGACCAGCCACATGCGAAATCAATTGAAACGTCCGTTCATTCGCCCGAAAGTCCGGCAGATAAAGACTTGTATCGGCGCTGATAATACCCACCACCGTTACGTTTGGAAAATGCAGACCCTTTGCCAGCATCTGCGTACCTGCCAGTATGTCAATCCGCCCTTCGCTGAAATCCTTCAAAAGATGGTAGTAGTCTTTGCCCGCCATGGCATCGCTGTCAACCCTTGCCAGACGGGCCTGCGGAAACTTTCTGGCAAGTTCCTCTTCCAGCCGCTGCGAACCAAGCCCTATCATCGCCATCCCTTTGCCGCACAGCGGACATTTTTCCGGCACCAGCGTTTGCGCAAGACAATAGTGACACATCGCATAGCCGTAACTTATGTGCCTGCCGGTAATCGTTTTAATCCGTTCATCCGCCTGGCCGGGCGATTTATGAAAAGTCAGCGTAACATCGCAATTTCGACATTTAAGAGTGTCTTTGCAGGATGGACAAAACACAAAATTGCTGTACCCTCGCCTGTTCAAAAGTAAAATCGCCTGCTCTTTTCTGGCTAATATCTCTCGCAATCTCGCCGCCAGCGGCTCGCTTATCAAATCAAGTGCCTTCACCGTCGCCGTCCCCTGCCGCATATCCACCAGCTTCATTTCCGGAATCGGCAAATCCATAACCCTCTTTGTCAATCGCACGAGATTGAAATATTTTTTATTTTGGCAATTCAACAGCGTCTCAAGTGAAGGCGTAGCGCTGCCGAGTACGCAGTGCGCCTCCGCCAGTTGTGCCCGTTTTATCGCCGCATCCCTGCCGTGATACCGGGGGACGGTATCCTGCTTATAGCTCGGCTCATGCTCCTCATCGACAACAATAAGCCCCAAATTGGGCAGCGGCGCAAAAACCGCCGAGCGGGCCCCGATAACCACATCCGCCTGGCCCGATTTTATCTTCTGCCACTGCGCATTTCGATGAGCAGCCGATAATCCGGAGTGCATCACAGCTATTTTCTTGAACCTGTCGTTAAAACGCTGAACGGTCTGAGCGGTAAGAGCAATTTCAGGAAGAAGCACAATCGCGCTTTTCCCTTTTTGCAGGGCTGTTTCGATGGCCTTTATGTAAACTTCCGTCTTGCCGCTGTCGGTAACGCCGTGCAAAAGAGTAACGCCGAATTCGCCGGAATCTATTCGGCTGTTTATCTGCGACAACGCATTTTCCTGCTCAGCGTTGAGTATGACCCGCTCTGTTTTTATTGACAACCCCTCAGGAATTACAGGCAGGGATTTTAATACCGCTTTTTCCGTTATCCTGACAATAAGACCCAGCGCCAGTTTCTTTACCGGCCCCTCCGTACAGCCGACCTGTGCAAGTAACTCCTGCATCTCAATCGCCGAATCCGGCCCAGCCGCCCTCCTGTCCATCAGAAACTCCACAATTTGCTTTTGTCTTTTACTCTTTAATTCCTCAATTTTTATATTTGATTTTTGATTTTTGATTTTTGTCTCTGTGGCTAATTCTTCTTGTAAATAGACGTATCTTTCTGTCCTTACCCCTGCTCCTTTTTTCACCGCAGCAGGCACAATCGCCGCCAGCACCTGCCCCAGCGGACATACATAATAGCTGCTTATCCACCGCGCAAGCTCCATCAATTGCGAATCTATCAGCGGCTGTTTATCTATTATCCCCAGCACCTTTTTAAGTTTGAATACCCTTCGCCCCTTCTGTTTTCTGTCCTCTGTCTTCTGTCCTCTGTCTTCCACCGCCACACAAAACCCAACCTGCCGTTTATTACTTCTTCCAAACGGCAACTCAACTCTTTGCCCCGCTTGTATCGGCCAAAGCTCGTCCGGCACAAGGTAGTCAAATTCGCTGTCCACCCCCGAATCAAACGCAACGCGCACAATATGCCCGCACGAACCGGCTTCCTCGGCTCGCATCGATTCAAACAAGTTTTCGCCCTGGTACCTGCTCATAGCTATTGGCGATTGTCCCAGTTTGAAATACCTATGTCAAGATTTCGAATCTTTGTGCTTGATTAAGCCGCCATTGACTAAACTTCTATACTTGCAAAAACAAGGTCTGACCGTTATCATAAACCGCCGTTTAAGGGCATTTATTAAAAACTGATAATAAGGGATTTGCTTGGAAAAAACTTCAACAAATTGTATCCCGCTGACCCGGATTCAAAAGCTCATCGTCGAGAGGATGTTAAAATCCAAGCAGACCAAGCCCTGCTTTTATCTCGAGGCCAAAGCCGATGTCACTGAACTTATGCACATGCGCCCTATGCTTAGAAAATCTTTCGGCGTAAAAATTACGACAAACGCTTTTTATATCCGGGCACTGGCACTGGCCGCCCAAAAATTTCCGCTTATGGTGGCGCGATTTGACGGCGACAATATCAAAATTGCAGACGCAGTCAATGTCGGCTTTGCGGTCAATGCCCCGCATGGGCTTGTTGTCCCTGTGATAAAGGACGCAAATCAAAAAACCCTTGTCGAAATTGCAACTCTCGAAAAAATCCTGACCGAAAAAGCGCGCGACCAGAAATTAACTCTATCCGATATCGAGAATGAAACAATAGCATTAAGCAATCTCGGCGCTTATGACATCTATTCCTTCATCGGAATCATTCCGCTGCCGGCAAGCTGTATCCTCTCCGTAGGCAACGTAATTGATATGGTTCGGCCAAAAGATGGCCGGCCGACCGTCTGCAAAACCCTGATTATGACCCTCGCTGTCGACCACCGAATCATCAACGGCGACTATGCAGCCGATTTTTTAAGTTTTATTGCTGAGCAATTGCAAAATCCGCAGCAATTAGTTTGTTAGAAAACCGTAAAAGTAACGCCGAAACGGCAAATTCACGATTGATTTCTGTCCGGCCGGTGCTATATTATGCTCTATGTGTTCAGTAACGTTCTCCGGGAAGGTGCGATGAACAACCAAGTGGGCAAATAAACAAAAGGAGACTTGTATATGAAAAAACACGCAGTTGTAGGCGGCATAATCACATTGATGGCAATAGCGGCATTGCTCGCAGGCTGCCAAAAGTCGAAGGAAGAAGTGAAACAGCCTAAAATCGCTGGGATTGTATTTCAGGATGACCAGTTCTTCAGGCTGATTCAGTTTGGCATGACTGATGCGGCCAAAAACGCCGGAATCGACTTGTTGCTGGCAAACAGTATGAATATGCCAGGCAAAGAAATTCAACTTGTTAACACATATATTTCGCTGCAGGTGGATGCTATAGTAATCTCGCCAATCAGCACCACGGCTTCCGCTACTGCGTTGAAGCGAGCAAGTGATAAAGGCATAAAAATCATAACCTACAATTCTACCATCGAAGGTGATATACCATCGGTATACATTGAAAGTGACCAGGGCGATTTGGGAGCTCAGTCCGGCAAGGTGGCAAAAAAATATATAGAGAGCAAACTGAACGGCAAAGCAAAGGTCGCTATCATTGCGTTCAAGTCACAGGTGCCTGAACAAAGCGATGCCCGTACCAACGGCTTTAAACAGGAAATAACCACTCTGCCCGGTGTGGAAATTGTGGCTGAGCAGGATGCTTGGCTGGCAGAAATGGCTATAAAAAAAGTAGGAGACATCATCACGGCTAACCAGAACGTGGATATCATCTGGGCGGCAAATGAAGGTGGTACGGTCGGTGCGGTGATGGCAGTTAAGAATGCCGGCAAGGGGAGAAAAATTGCTGTATTTGGAACAGATACCAGTGAGCAGCTGATTAGCTTTCTTCTTTCTGAGGATAATATTCTTCAAGCCATAACAGGGCAGCGTCCCTTTGAGATCGGAACCATGGCTATTGAATCTGCGCTAAAGGTTCTGAAAGGCGAGACTGTCGACAGGAAGATTTCCATGGCCGGTGTTTTGTTATCGAGAGATGATACACAAGGCGTAATAGCTTTTCAGAAGCGGCTCAAAGAATTGGTGGCGGGGGACAAAAAATGAGTTCTGCAAAACTGCAGACTATAAACATCCGCAAGGAATATCCGGGTACTGTCGCTCTGGATGATGTTTCTATCGAATTTGAGGGCGGAAAAGTCCACGCCTTGATTGGCAAAAACGGGGCCGGTAAAAGTACGCTGATAAAGATATTAGCCGGGTCGGAACAGCCGACACATGGAAAAATTCTTGTCGATGGCCATGAGGTCAAACTATATTCTCCGATGGATGCCTTCAACAAGGGAATCGCCACGGTGTACCAGGAACTAAGTCTTGTGCCGCACCTGACAGTGGCGGAAAATATTTTGCTTGGTCGCCTGCCCAGGGGAAGTAGAGCAAGAAGTTTCGTTATTGACTGGCCTGAGGTATTCAGGCGCGCCGAAGCACTGTTGAATAGTATGCAGGTCGATCTGGACGTAAGAATGGAAGCGGCCGAATTAGGTGTAGCCCAGCAGCAAATCGTCGAAATCGCCAAAGCGATGTCTTTCAATCCTTCGGTTCTTATGCTGGACGAACCAACTTCTGCCCTGGCCCAGCACGAAACTGAAAATCTGTTCAAACTTATTAAAAAACTGGCACAGCGTGGTGTCGCGATTATTTATATCACGCATCGTATGCAGGAGCTGCATAATATCGCTGACATAGTGACGGTTCTGCGAGACGGCAAATACGTGGATACTATAGAAATAAAGGACGCGACCTCTGAACGAGTAGCTCAAATGATGTTTGGTGAAGCAGTGTCAAAACACAAGCCCGCTCAATTTACCGCAAGCAAAGAACCGCTTATGGAAATTAGAAATCTGGGGCGAGCGGGAAAATTCAGCAATATCAATTTTACGCTTTACAAAGGGGAGATATTAGGAATTGCCGGATTGTTAGGTTCCGGCAGAACAGAGCTGCTCCGGGCCATCTTTGGAGCTGAGCCCTTCGACGAAGGTGAAATAGTTCTTGGCGGGAAATCTATAAAAACTTCAACCCCTGTAACCATGAAATCACTGGGAGTTGCCTTTACGCCTGAGAACAGAAAAGAAGATGCGCTTGTGCAGATTCTTAGTATCCGGGAGAATATGTGTATGGCCGGGCTAAACCGGATTTCAACCAGAGGGTTTATCACAAAGGCAATGGAACGGAAAGTCGTCAACAAGCTAATCAGGCAATTGGACATCAAGATTTCAGATATGGAATTTTCTGTTGCCTCACTAAGTGGTGGAAGCCAGCAGAAAGTTGTTGTGGGAAACTGGCTGAATATAAACCCTAAAATAATCCTTTTTGATGAACCTACGCGTGGTATTGATGTTCAGGCCAAGCAGCATATATTTCAGATTATGTGGGACCTGAGCCGACAGGAAATAGGTTCTGTATTTGTATCCAGTGAGCTGGAGGAGCTGATTGAAGTCTGCCACCGTATCATCGTCATTAAAAAGGGCCGGATTGTTCGCGAAATCCTGCCCGGCAATATATCGACAGACAAGTTATTTGTTATGTGTATGGAAGAATAAGATTCAGATTTTCGGCAAAAAACTTTCTCGGAGAAAAAAATATGCCGCTGCATAAATTACGCTCGTGGATGAAACATTCGATTATGGAAATCGTTCTGCTGGTTCTTTGCGCCGCTTTAGCTTTCAGGGCAGAGGGGTTTTTCTCGATGGATAATCTCTTGAACGTACTTCGCAATGTTTCCATGCAGGGGCTTATCGCCTTTGGCATGACAATGGTCATAATTAGCGGCGAGATTGACCTTAGCGTCGGTTCAGCCGTTGCCTTTGCGGGTTGTTTGACAGCTTATTTAACACAGTATCTTACCGGTATTGGCATAATCCTGGAAGTCGCTTTACCCCTGGCAATGCTGAGCAGTCTTATTGTGGGAGGATGTGTCGGGTGTATCACGGGTTTCATACGTGTACGGCACAAAGTGCCGACATTTATCATAACACTGGCGTGGATGACCATTTTGAGAGGAGCGGCGGAATTGATTACAAATGGTTTTCCTTTGACGCCGTTTCCAGAGTGGTATAATTTTATCGGCGGCGGCTATTTGTTTAACATTCCTTTTCCGGCGATTGTATTTATGTTTACTTTTGTCGCCATTAACTTTCTTATGAACTATACTACTTTTGGTCGTTCGATTTATGCCGTGGGCGGAAATGCCGAAGCCGCAAGACTTAGCGGAATAAATGTCGCAATGGTAAGAATACTTGTTATGGCAGCGGTCGCTTTTCTGGCGGCGATAAGCGGAATTATGCAGTCAGCGGAGATTATGTCCGGAACGCCGACCATGGCCGCTGGTTGGGAATTGGTTATTATTTCGGCTGTAATTATCGGCGGCACAAGTTTGCTGGGCGGCAAAGGAACTATCAGGGGTACGTTAACGGGAATCATCTTTTTAGGTGTGCTCGTCAATGGAATGACACTGCTTAATATCAGTGAGTATTGGCAGCACATCGTGCAGGGTACTCTTATTTTGGCGGCAGTACTGGCGAATCGTGAGAGATAAAAGGTTATGCTTTATCTGGAAAAAAATATAATTACTTAATTTTTAAAAAGGAGGTCACAAATGTTTTGTAAAGTTTTATTTAGAACCGGCTTGTGCTTATTCCTGCTGACTGTCGCATCCTGTGAAACACCCGAAAAGAAACCCTCATCGAGCGCAACGATAAAAATAGAGACCAAAGAAACAGCAGGTAACCAGTCAGAAGTAATTATCCGCTTCGGAAACGAAAAATTAACAAGGCAGCAAGCCGAATGGATGCAGCCGGGCGCAGATGACCAGAAATTGGCAGAGCTTGCCGGGTGGTGGCTCGATAATGAACTTTTATACGCCCAAGCACAGAAACGCAAAATCACCGACGACCCCAAAATACAGTTTCTCGCTGAACTCATGAGAAAACAGGTATATTCCAAAGAAATCGGTCTGCAGGTACAGCAAGCCGTCAAAATCGACGACGAAAAACTAAAGGCTTACTACGAAGAAACAAAAACCACAGACCCCAGACTGAGCCCGCCTGCCCTGTTTAGTTTCTCGCATATCAAAACAAAAACAGTCGAAGATGCCCAAAAAGCTCTTGAAAGAATAAAAGCCGGTGAAGATATGAACTCTCTGGCAATGGAATTATCAATACACCCCGAT
>Ga0315274_10011946_pt1 | contig 12416 bp, 5 predicted proteins | sample YL17G02_20_MG_FD_203700 | JGI IMG/M metagenome (GOLD analysis project Ga0315274, IMG submission 203700) | Sediment microbial communities from Yellowstone Lake, YNP, Wyoming, USA - YL17G02_20 | ecosystem: Environmental > Aquatic > Freshwater > Lake > Sediment | place: USA: Wyoming | collected... | reverse complement strand
TAAACTCCGAAATGTTAAAGAACAAAAAGACCCATTACTGGTACTGGAGGGTAGATGCGACCTGTGAAGGCGAGAGGGATGTGCTAGATGTCTTTTTTCAAAAAGAAAGAAACAGAAAATGTCAATTTTCTAACAAACCAAACAATCACGTCAGATTCTGCTCCAAAAATAAAAAGGAAGGTTCTTATCGGGTTTGGTCACAAAACGAAAAAAGAACACAAACACGGTGTCTGTGAAGATACTAGAAGTGCGGAAGGTACAGAAAAGATCGTCTCCCCTCTGAACGTAACTCCCGATAAGGAGAAAATGATACAACAACATGAAAACATTGACATGTTTTTAGAAGAAATAATTACAAAGGACAACGCAATAAAAGAAGGCATCCTAAACACGGAAACAACGATAGAACACGAGTGGTCAGCAGTAAAACGAAAAGCATTTACTCAAAATGACATGAAAGGAAAACAGGTTTACCTCGAGGATACCGGAGAAAAAATAGGGACCGTGTTTGACGCGGTGGTCGACGCAGATAAAAACTTGATTGGCTATAAAATCAAAGATAGTAAATCAGAGACAATCCTGAGTTTCCCCTTAGACCAGTTTGATGAGGATAAAAACGGGTTGATCTTTGTCCCCAGCTGGTATATGAAAGGGATTAAAACAATCGAAAAACTCGAGTTCAAGGATAGGATAACCCCAGAGCTCATATGGCTTATTAAGGATAACACAGTCTCAACTGAGGAATTGTACAGTATCTTTGTAAAACATGACGATAAGATTACAAACTACATCGAAGAAGCAGTCGCGCTTCGTGAACTCGTGAACAATCGTTTGAAGATTTTAGAAAAAGAACGACTCAGCCTTAAAGAGACGCTCATGGATTTAACAGAGAAACGACTGATAAAAGATATTGATAGGAGACAGTTTTCTGAGATCGTCATGGATCATCGACGAAAAGTCAACATCGTGGATGTTAACATCAAGAAATGTAAAGAACTCCTTGACCGGTTACAACGCACATCCTTTGGACTGCTCAGTACGAGTATCGCATCTACGATAGAAAAAGAAGAACACCGAGAACAGCCTCAGGCTACAGAAAGTTCGAGAAAAGAAAATATATCGTCAGAGTTCACCAAAGAAGATCCCTATAAAGGGAAATACTTTGAACTGAAAGACCATTACGAGAAACTTCAGGAAGGATACAACGAACTGAAAATCGCCGTTGAGAAATTACTAAACAAGAATGAGTTCTAGGGAAGGCACTAAAAAATATTCTCTCGGATTGTGAATAGATAAAAATTAAAAAAGATTAATAGGATGATACTGTATATTAGCTTCATCAATTACTCTAACAGCGGTTCGTATGCATGGGGTGAGGGGTAATTATGACCGATGAGACGTACACAAATAACGGTTTGGAGAGAGAAAAACGGACGAATGATGGGTTTTCGTTTAATATGAGTACTCTTCAGTTTATTACCAACAAGAAAGGGGAGATCATCGACGTCAGCGACGCGTTCTGTCAGAAGGTAGGATTTCTCAAAGAGGAGTTGCTCGGAGTTGCATTGGAAGATACTGGGTTACTCACCGAAGAATCACGTAAAAAAATTCTGTATCGAAACGTTTCTCGCTTAGTAGGAAAAGAAAAAACCGTTTTCATGTTAGATGTAAAGACGCATGAGGGGGGTTTTATATCTCTAGAGATTGACACAAAACCGTACATCAAAAAGGGAGAAATCGTTGGTGAGATAGGAATTGTGCGAAAAATCGTACCACTAAATGAGACCAGAAGAGCTGAAGAAAATCAACCTCAAGTAAAACAACAGAGGATGCTACCAGTGGAATCCCGACCTGACCTTGAGAAAATCATCAAGGAACGACGTGAGGTGAACAACCGCATTGAATCAGAGTTAGACTCCATCCAAAATGATCTCCAGAGAAAAGAACTTCACAAGATCAATGAACAACTCCGTAGAAATATGATTGAACTGGAGGAGAAACGAGGACAGGAACTCCGTGCAAGGAACGATGAAATAGGAAGAACGGAAGAAGAACTCGTGAATACAAAGGGTGAAGTGGAGACATTACGAAGCGAAGTTGAAATCAGAAGTAGACTTCTTGACGACATGGAGCACCAGATATTAGAACGACAAACACAACTTGTGGAAAAAATACAGACGGCTAAACGATTGCAAACAGAATTAGAATCACGAGATCAGGAACTCAGATTAATAAAGAAAGAATTTGAGGAGAAACAAGGAGAATCAAAAACATTACAAGAGAAGATCGAAGAGAGAGACAGGATTATCCAGGATATCCAAAGGGAGTTAACAGAGAAGCACACATGGATCATGGAGAATAATCATTTTACCGAGCAGTTGAGCAGAGAACTAGAGCAGAACAACCATCTTCTTGGAAAGGTTCAACAAGAGCTAGAGAAGAGAAACGAAGAGCTCAAAATCTCAGGAAAAGAACTACAAGATACAAAGGAGGAGATGGATGATCTACGAAGAGAAATTTTGTCACGAAGTAAGATTATTGAAACAATCGAGGAACAACTTGAAGAACGACAAATATCGCTGATGGAAAAGACTCAACTGGTTGAGACATTACAGGATCATCTCAAAGAAAGAAATGCAGAGATAACCGCACAAAAACAAAATTCGCAGGAAAAACAAGAAGAACTTGAAGGACTTCATCTTGAGGTTGAGACAAGAAACAGAATCATTGAGAATATCAGGAAGCAGTTAACCGAGAATCAGACAATTCTTGTTGAACACAGCACTATCACAGAACAACTGCAGGAAGAGCTCGGGCGGAGTAGACATCTCCTGCGAGAAACACAAGATAAACTAGAACAAAAACAACAGGATTTAAATCAGAAGGACAACGAACTCCAAACACAGGGATTACAACTTCAAGAGACATGTGCAGAACTCGATATGGTACGAGGAGAAATCGACTCACGAAGCCGAATCATCGAAGACATGGAAGAACAACTTACAGCACGACAAACACAACTTGTGGAAAAAATACAGACGGCTAAACGATTGCAAACAGAATTAGAATCACGAGATCAGGAACTCAGATTAATAAAGAAAGAATTTGAGGAGAAACAAGGAGAATCAAAAACATTACAAGAGAAGATCGAAGAGAGAGACAGGATTATCCAGGATATCCAAAGGGAGTTAACAGAGAAGCACACATGGATCATGGAGAATAATCATTTTACCGAGCAGTTGAGCAGAGAACTAGAGCAGAACAACCATCTTCTTGGAAAGGTTCAACAAGAGCTAGAGAAGAGAAACGAAGAGCTCAAAATCTCAGGAAAAGAACTACAAGATACAAAGGAGGAGATGGATGATCTACGAAGAGAAATTTTGTCACGAAGTAAGATTATTGAAACAATCGAGGAACAACTTGAAGAACGACAAATATCGCTGATGGAAAAGACTCAACTGGTTGAGACATTACAGGATCATCTCAAAGAAAGAAATGCAGAGATAACCGCACAAAAACAAAATTCGCAGGAAAAACAAGAAGAACTTGAAGGACTTCATCTTGAGGTTGAGACAAGAAACAGAATCATTGAGAATATCAGGAAGCAGTTAACCGAGAATCAGACAATTCTTGTTGAACACAGCACTATCACAGAACAACTGCAGGAAGAGCTCGGGCGGAGTAGACATCTCCTGCGAGAAACACAAGATAAACTAGAACAAAAACAACAGGATTTAAATCAGAAGGACAACGAACTCCAAACACAGGGATTACAACTTCAAGAGACACAGGCAGAACTCGATATGGTACGAGGAGAAATCGACTCACGAAGCCGAATCATCGAAGACATGGAAGAACAACTTACAGCACGACAAACACAACTTGTGGAAAAGACACAGCTGGCTGAACACCTGCAAGGAGAACTAGAACAGAAACAAAAAGAGAAAGGAACACGAGAGGAAGAATTAACCCTCAGCCAACTTCAGGTAGATAAGAAAGAACGTGAAATTACTCATATAAAAACAGAACTAAACGAGCGACTAAAAGATTTAGAATCCAGAAACACTGAATTAAACCAGAAAAAAGAATACATTAATCAACTGGAGAGAAACCTTGAAAAAACCTTACAGGACGTAAATGAAAAAAACACACATCTTCTGGTAAGCAGACGAGAGTTAAAAGAGAAAGACGGCGAGCTGAATAAGATAAGGATGGATTCTGAGAAGAAATGGATTGATTTCGTTTTAACAAATATTGAACTTCGGGATGACCGTGAACAACTAAAAGAACTGGGGTTAAAACTTGAACAGCAAGAACAGTTACTGATGAATGCTCAGGCTGAGCTTGAGAACAGAACAAAAGAATTAACAACGAACAGAGAGGAGTTCGGGGAAAAGTTAGAAACCCTCAACAGGGAGGTAGCCACACGAAGTAAACTCCTTGAGGACCTGGAAAAGCAGCTCACAGAGCGACAAATGCTTCTGGTGGAAAAAACACGGATGGCAGAAACACTCCAAACAGAGTTAGCAATACGGGATAATGAACTGAGAACTCGCATGCGAGAACTTGAGGAGAGACAAGGAAGCGTTGATTCTTTGCAAGCTGAGGTTGTCTCAAGAAACCATATCATTGACGATATCAGAAGACAACTTACCGAGAACCAAACCGGTCTTCTTGAAAAAACCCTACGTGCGGAACAGTTGAGAGATACACTTGAAGAGCAACAGCGTCTTGTCGCAGAAACGGAAACCGAGCTTGTGAGAAAAAATGATGAGTTGAAATCAAACAGACAAGAGATCGAACAAAAAGATAGCGAACTCCATCGTATGCAAACCGAATTGGAGGGACGATGGAAGGATCTAGAGATAGCAACGATTGATCTGAATAGTAAACAAGAAAAAATAGCGGAGCTTCAACAACAAGCAGAGAAAAGTCATCAAGAATTAAATGAACAAGCTCAGAAGGTTACTCAGCTCGAAGCAGAAAGAGATCATTTAAATCTCCAGTTTGAGAGTATGAAAAACTCAATTCCTTCTTCTGTTATTATGGTGAATAAAGACCATATGATAACAACATTTAATAACAACGCAGAGGAGTTATTTGGGATAGCATCAAAACAAGCAATTGGTAGTGAGATTTCTCATTTTCACCAGACAGTTGATCAGGAAGTTACTAAGGCAATCAACATAGGTGAGCAGACGAAGAAATCGATGACGCTGCGATCGGTCCCAATGCGAGCGCGTGAGGGGAAGAACGTCCTTACCAATATCTCGGAAATTCCTTTCCTCGATGGAAAGGGAGAATTCCAAGGGGCACTTCTAATCATTGACGATGTAACGACAATAGTGGGAATGCAAGCAGAACTAGAGAGAAAACAAGAAGATTTACAGATGCTTGGCCAGAAATTCCAGCAGACCTACAAACAGCTCAATGTCGTTGACACTGAGATGAAGGTCACTGAATCTGAATTGAAGAAAAAACAAGTGGAAATTGAGCAGAAAGAACAAGCACTTGATTCGTTGAAACAGGATCTTGATACTCGACAACAAGAATTAAAGGTACGCGTAGGAGAGTTGGAGACGGTAACAAGAGAACTTCAGGAGAGAACCGTGGAGATCGATCAGGTAAAACGAGATCTCAAAGAACGACTTGATCAATTAGATGAGAAGGGCCTTACGATTTGCCAGTTGAAGGATGAGTTGGAAAATCAACAGACGCGATTTACTTCCGTGGTGAACGAATTAGAAACAGTAAAGCAAGAGGTAGATACAAAAACCAGTGAGCTGGAGATTCTCAGAGAAAACCTAAGAAACGAACATACTGATCTTGATCAGGTAAAAATAAGGTTATCAGAGAAGGAAAAAGAATGTACATTAAAAACTCGGGAACTTGCCGCAACTATTGAAGAATTAAAGAAAAGTCAGGACCGCATCGACGAACAGCAATCGGAATCCAAGAAATTGCATCATCGAATGAAGATAAGCGAAGACGAGTTTGCTGCTAAAGAAAACGAGATGCGAAAACTTTCAGAGGAACTGGAGAAAAAACAGCGGGAATGGCGTTCTTTGAATAAACAACTGGAGGACCAGGAAATCCAGAGCTCTCAATTTCATATAAAGCTTGAGGGGAGCGAGCGAGAAGTAAAGAAGAAAAACGACGAACTGCAACAGATGAAAGAGCAGATGAAGGATCGACATCATGAGATCCTTCGATGGACTCATGAACTTGAACAAAAAGACAGTGAACTCAATCGAATGCGAACAGAGCTAGAGGAAAAAGGTAAAGATCTGGAGATAACAGCAATTGACCTGAACAGTAAACAAGAAAAAATTCTGCAACTTCAAAACGAATTAGAGAGAAATCGTCAGGAACTGGAGAGTATACACCGAAATGTTGATTTGAGAAGTGCGGAAATCACCTCGCATAAGAGAGAAATCGAGGAATTAACAAAGGAATTGAAAGCAAGTAAAGCTGCGATAAGTTGGTTTAAAACAGAACTTGAGGAAAAACAAGGAGAGTTAAGGCTAAAAGGGGAAGATGTCGAAGCGAAACATCTTGAAGTAAAAGACCTTCGGAAACAATTAACAGATGGTAAAATTGATTTAATGGAGAAATCGCAGGTAATTAATCGATTACAAAACGAGGTTGAAAAAAGCAAGAACGAAGAGGCGTTAAAAGAGAGGATATGCCAAGAATTACAAAAACAGTTTAATGAAAAACAAGCAGAACTCAAAGATGAAGAGCTACATACCCGAGAAAGAACGATTCAACAGCTGCAGCTTGATTTCCAGGTACTCCACAAAGACCGCACAATAAAAGAGGAAGACATACAGGCGATTCAGGTAAAATTGGATGAAAATGAACACGAAATTGTCATGTTACGGGCAGAAATTGAAAAGAAGACAAAAGAATTTCAGGAGATTCAAGTGAAATTCGAGGAAGAACAGAAAAGTTCGAAAAAAATAGAGTTTGAAACAACTATAGAAGAGCTTCGGAGTAATCAATCTGAGCTTGCGGTGAAACTTCAAGAACTCACTCAGATCAAAAACGAGCTTGAACAGAAGCAATATCAAATAGAAATGTTGAATGCAGAGGTTGAAACCAGAAACAAACTGATCGAGGAGATGAAACGTCAACTCACAGAGAAACAGACAGTACTTATCGAAAGGCTACAAGATACCGAACGATTACAAGCAGAACTCACGGAACAACATCAGGAACTCCCGAGGAAAAACGAAGCACTCATACGATTAACAGAAGAGGTCACCCGATTACAACAAGAGCTTGAAAAGAAGACAACAGAACTAAACCATATACAAACCGAGCGGGACAACCTCCATTTCGTGTTTGATCATATGGAGAATTCGATCCCCTCGTCCGTGATCACAGTAAATAATGATAATATTATTACGACCTGGAATAAGAAAGCAGAGGAACTATTTGGGGTACCATCAACGACAGCAGTAGGAATGAATATCTCGCAAGTGGACCTGATGGGTAGAGAGCGGGTACGGGAAGGATTCGAGCAGTGTAAAAAGAAGAAAGAACCGGTTACGGTTCATTCTGTTTCCCTCAAAGGCGACAGTGAGAACCGAATCCTTACCAATGTCTCCCAAATTCCCTTAATTGATAATACGGGTGAATCCAAGGGTATGATGCTCGTCATCGATGATGTCACAGACTTTGTCGGAATACAGGCGGATCTGCAGATAAAACAACAAGAAATGACGGATTTAACGAAACGATTTCAAGACATGTACACCAGTTTAAAGGTCACGACAATTAACAAAGAGCCTGCAACAAAAATGTTGGAATCGCAGTCTGATGGAAAAGATAGCCCCCTATGCATCCTCAAAGACGATCAGCCAATCATCAAGGGTGAAAAAAAGTCTCTTGCCGGAGATATTGACCATATCATCGAGAGAAGCGAGGAACATGCGGGTCAGCACCATGAGGAGAGTACCTGGAAAAAAGAATTACGGATCTGTAATGAGATCGAAAAATGTCTTGACCATGCCTCTGATGATCATCTGAAAACAAAAAAATTGAAAGATGAAGAATCAAAATAATATGATTTTTATTCGTAGAGAGTAACGACGTGTTTTGTCGAGAGCGGGGATTCGAGGGTTACAGTTCGTCCCATACCCGGTGAGGGTAAAATGGTTACTCGTAGTTCATCGCCATATTTCATAGCGATATCATCAGGGAGCTTCAGGAGGATAAACGTCATATCCGTATTTTTGTTTATAACATGAGAAGTAATAATAGAGTTATCGTCATCGATTGTAGAGATAAGGCTAAACGTCCCAGGAGTTACAGAATCCCAGAGCGGATGTTCAAAAAGGGAATGGGAGTTGAGGGATTCCACAAGTCCATTGTAAAACAGGAGTCGAAGTTGTTCTCCGTTGGAAAGTTCTATGGTCATGCGAGAAACATCGATATCTTGAGAAACGAGGGGTTTAATCAGGATTGCGATTTTTTGGATTTTTTCTTCGCCTTGTATTGTCTGGTATTTTCCGACGATATGTTTTATTTGGAGGTAGCTACATATTTCGTCGACGACCTCGTTCGTTATCTTATTGAGGTCTTCTTCTGAGATGTTTTTTGAACCAGTCAGGATGACCGATGCGGAAACCGCTCCGATAAGGATGAAGCCGACGAGTAGTATCCCGGCGAATATCCCGAGTTTTGCCTGGTCATTCATAATATCCCTGGTGTTCTCCACATAACTCTTCTTCTGGTTAATATATAAATATTGTTATACAATTGTTATCTATTCTAGGGAATCAAGTGATAAAACAAGTTATTTCAAAGAAAATAAATGGTTGACGGATGGTCTTGTTTTCTCCTAATTTTCTGTGATATATTAGAGAAACCTAGGAAGAGAAGCAAAAAATCGTTTGAGTGTAATTTTTACATTTTGATTGTTCACCGCCGAAGCTTTATATAGTGTAATTTGCGAACATGTTACATGCGAAAGACTGCCATGATTAAAAATGGCACGAATTGAAAGGAAGGTGAAAAAAATGGGAAAACGGTATATGGAAAGGCTGGTGGGCAAATACTGTAAGATCATAACCAAAGAACCCGGTGAAGAACGAGCAAATGTCGTAACTGGCATTCTGGAAGATGTTGACTACAAAGATGGCTTTATTTTAGTGGATTCCTCGCAAGGATTAGGGTGCCTTAGAATCGATACCATTATAGCTATCAAACCAGGCAAGAAACACAGACCTGAGAATAAAATACGAATGAACGATGATGAGGCTGATGTTGGTATCGGAACTTTAATTGTTTTCATCGCCATGGTGTTAGTTGCAGCGGTGGCAGCAAGCGTCATTATGCAAACCGCAGAAAACTTACAACAGAGAGCATACGCGGTTGGTAAACAAACCATCCGAGATGTTTCAACCGGTCTCCGTGTCATCAGTGTCACAGGATACACAGATGTAAATAAAACAAAGCTCGAATACCTGGCAATCGCGATCACACCCCGAGCAGGGTCATATGATGTCGATCTGAACAAAACACTTTTGTACATTCAACTGGATAACTATTCCGTCTTGAGTCTGAATCTAGCATCTAAAGCAAATAGAGTTACAGAGGGTGGTATATTCAATACGCTCAACCTTAGTCTGTTAAACGCGACAAACTACGGACTTATTGCAATCCATGACCGAGATGACTCCATTATGAAAACCAACGGTATTAGTACCTCAGACCAAGCAATTCTCATCGTCAACCTCACAGCAGTGCTTCCCACAACCAATGGGCTCCTGCCCGGTGAAGTCCTTGAAGGAAAACTCGTTCCAGATGTAGGAGCATCCGGTATCTTTGTTGTTCAATCGCCAAACGCGTTTAAATACCGAGTCTGTGACGTCTAAAAACACAAGAAAAACAGCAAACATTTGGAGAGAGATAACCTCTCCCATTTTTTATCTTTATTTTTTAGGAGCAGGTTCATCCATTGGTCGAGATACTTGCTGATCTAAACAAGTAATTATAGCGATCTCAGCTTTTTCACCATTATAAATGGTTTGTTTGATACTAACCTCAACTGATATTTTGTTATTATCCTTCGTTGAAAACACGGTTTTATATGCAGAAACATTCTCGCCTTTCAATCGATCAAGATAATACTTCTCGACGTCTGCAAGCCCTTCTAGTGCGATAAAATCAAAAAAGCTTTTCTCCACCACCTCATCCATGGCATATCCAAGCAGCGAGACAAACGAGCTGTTGATTTGTTTTAATATACCTCGCTGAACAATCGCTGCAGATTGAGGAATTTTATCAAGTAGCTCGTGGTAATTAGAAGCTGCAGGTTCTGTGCTTTTCATAATTTCTGGCTCAGTTGAGATAGTTTCCTGAGTCGTAGCAGGCGCACGCTCTAGAAAGACGTCCTCTTGTTTCATCAGCTCCTGCCGCCTTTTCTCAATCGCTGATTCTAAGAGCTCTAGCTTTTCTCGCCACCTGCAGAATTCTTCGACACGAGCGTTAAACGTCTTCCGCTCTTTCATTAACTGTGCCTCAAAAGCATCCAACTGGCTTGTACGGACTTCCATCTGCTGTGTTCGAGAATCAAGCTCGCGGTGTTGTCGTTTAAATCCGAATGGATCTGAGAAAAACGTGAATTCTGCATTCTTGATCGGTTTGTCGGCAAACGATATATTCTTCAGGTTCAGGTCTTTTTGTTTTCTCGTATGTCGTCTGTATCCTTTTTCAAGGAGTTGCATATGTTTCCCTAGGTTCTTATGGTTTTTCTCCAATCGTCGGTCTTTCTTTTCCAGTACTCTAAGACGTCTTGTAACCGTATCATATTTTCGTGAAAGTTCCTTTAGCGATTTGTTCATCGAACCCAGTTGTTCCGATGTGTTTTGCACTATTTTCTTCATGGTTTCCAGTGGTTTTACGAGACATTCTTGAAGATCATTGATTGGTTCGCCCTCTGTTTTTTTTTCACTGGCAAACACTATTTTTTTTCGTGTTTGTTTCATTGGCATCTCTCTCTTTTTTGGTTGTGGCATTGGTTCAGGAGCAATTAATTGAATATACTCTTCTTTTGGTTGAATGGATGCAGTGGCGAGAATGTCTGAGGATTGTGTATTAATTTCTTCTTTTTTTTGCGGTTTTCCAAAGAGGCAGATATCCTTAATGGAACCATTTTCATCTTTAATCAGAAACCCAGTCCAGGATATCATATAGGTTTGATCATACTTTGTTTTTATAGGAAGTGCAAAATCATCAACCCACATGGTTTGTCGAATAGATTCAAGAAGTGTTTTCCAGAGCGTGATAGACTCTTGTGGAAGTAATATCTCACCAAGTTTTTTATGTAATACCTCGTCCCGCATGTATCCTGTGAATCGCTCGCATTCAATGTTGAATTGAATGATTTCCTCGCTCAGGGTAAGACCGAGTATTAGTTCTTGGCTTGTGTGTAAACCTTTATCATTTTCCTTTTGATCGATTGCGGTCATCTCCTCTACCCAGGTACGAATTGGTGCATCGTACGTTTTTGTTTCATTTCACTATCTTCTGATTATTTTAAAACGTTTTGTTTTAATGAAAAGAGAAGAAAAAGAGGCATAAGAACCTTCTCCTCAGAAGTAACATTCTTCAGGATAGTCGATTAGGTTATTCCTGATAGACACCTAGTGAAGGAAAATGTCCAACAAAAAAATGTTCTGCTTACAGCCAAAAAAATTGAGATCTTTTGTATCCTAGTCAATCACGTACCCCTTTCGTTGCAACCAACAGAAAAACCATAAATTATACGAGAGAACCAACACGTCCGTACAATCAAATACATAAAAGTATAAATATACGATTATTGTTGATATCCTTGGGATTCAACTAGAGGTTTGGAATATACGGAGGGGTACAGATAAAGTTAAGATTAGGGAAAGATGAGCCTACACCTTCTAAGGACGATTCACCGGGTACTGCTGAGAAGATTCCCGAAGTAAAAGAACAACCCAAACCTGAGAAAAAACCAGAGCCTGAACGAAAAATCATTAAATTCAATACACCAGAGAAACCTGCCGAAAACAAAAAAGAAGAAGCTCCTCCCCAGGAACCAAAGAAAAAAATGACGCCGGAAACAAAAAAACCAGATGCACCAAAAATGGGAAGTATCCCTGATGTTACAAAAATCGTCGGTGACAAAACCCCCGGAGCATCAGCAGATGCGGCAAGAGAGGATCTGGAACAACGACGAACTATACTTCAAAACATGAAAGATTTTGATTTCCAAATCAAAAAAAACCAGGAGGACGTAACCAAATTATTAGAGAAAGTGGAGAACCTTTCTAAAGATCTTGATGATCTCGTCAGTTTATATGAAATCGTGTCAGAACAGATGAACCCTTTTGTCGGACTCTCTAAAGTCACGAAAAAACGAATAGATGCTCTTG
>Ga0315274_10011944_pt1 | contig 12417 bp, 11 predicted proteins | sample YL17G02_20_MG_FD_203700 | JGI IMG/M metagenome (GOLD analysis project Ga0315274, IMG submission 203700) | Sediment microbial communities from Yellowstone Lake, YNP, Wyoming, USA - YL17G02_20 | ecosystem: Environmental > Aquatic > Freshwater > Lake > Sediment | place: USA: Wyoming | collected... | reverse complement strand
ATGGCGTTCTGAAGTGTCAATGGACTGAGGGCTATTAACCAAATTCCAATGACCATCATGCGACTCTGATGAGCATGAGCGGGCCAGACAAAGTGAACCAGCACAGGCACCAGCCATACGTTGACGACCCCGCTGAATACACCAACGAGGCGAACCGCGCCGACCGTTGGGCCAAGAATAGCGATACTGAGTTGCAGCAAATGGACATACGCTTGGGGGTGGGGAATCAAGGCCCGATTCTGCTGCCAATTGGTTACTGAACGATAGAAATCCCATTCGTCGGCTAGGATGGGTTGCCACCACATGCACAAGAAAGCCAAAAGCATCCAGGCCGTCGCCACAAACAAACTAATCCAAACGGGCCGCGTGAGAGCCATTCGGTTATCAGTGATGTTCGACAAGGTTATGTCCTCAACGACAATCTGGGAATGCGGCCCAGCCAGGCCCGGAGGCGATAGTTGAGAATCAGCCTGATCATTCTCCATCCGACTTGCCAGGCTGTTTTGAAGGAGCCTGTGATCTTGGAGGTGCCTAACCGGCCTCGATAGTTGACTGGCACTTCAACAATACGCATCTTGGCAAGGAGCCCCAGAATGGCCATTTCAGGCAAAAAGTGCGATCCGCCCACCGTCAAATGATCTTGAATCTGGCGGGCGGCATCGGCGTGGATGAGACGCATTGTGCAGCCACAATCAGATAGCGACGGGCCGTTGAACAGAAATTCCAACATTTTCGCCACGGCCAAATTTCCCAACCGCAAAAAGATGCCCATGTTGGCCTGGGCCCAGATCAACTCGCGCGTCGTGCGGGTGCCCATGACCATCTCAAAATCGTCAGCGTAAGCTAGCAGCTTGAGGATGTCTTTGCCCATAAACGTTCCATCTGGCTCGGCAAGAATGATCAGATCACCCTTTGCTTCACGCAGCCCACGGCGAAGCGCAAACCCGTAACCTTGTCGAGTCTCAGTGACTAGCCGAGCTTGCGTTGTTCGGATCAATTCAGCACTGCGGTCACGAGAATTATTATCTACTGCAACAATCTCGTCCACATAGCCCGTTGCAAAAAAATCGTTGAGGGCCGCTACGATGCCTTCCTCTTCATTGTAGACGGGAAAAACCACGCTGACTGTTTTGTCCTGCCACATTGATGCCTCCACTGGATTCATCCGAGCCAACCGGGAGGAAGATTCTTAGATATTTCAATGTTATCAAAAGAGTGGCTCTGGCGCGGGCCGACTGACCTGGCCCACTTGGCCATTCGGTGAATCCCCTCTTCGAGCGGAACCGGAGCGCTCTCCCCAAAGACGCTGCGGCACTTGGCGTGAGAGCTATAGGCATGTTGGACTTCTTTGCGCGGCGGCAGATGTGCAATTTCAGGTTTCACACCCAATACCTCGGACACGGCCTGGGCCAACTGGTTGACCGTGTAAGGAACATCCGCCCCCACGTTGAACACCTGGTTATGCGCCTCGGGCACCTCGGGCGAGCGGGCGATAATCGGCGCCACTTCGGCAATGTACGAAAAAGCCCGCGTCTGTGTCCCATCGCCATAGATGGTCAAGGGCTTGCCTTGCATGATCTGATTCATAAAGATACCGATCACATTGCGGTACCGATCTCCAATGTTCTGGCGCTCGCCATAGACATTGTGAGGCCGGAAAACCACATACTCCAAGCCAAATAGATGATGTGTGACTTGCAACTCCATCTCCACAGCGTATTTGGCAATACCGTAAGAATCCTCCGGCTGCGGGACGGTGGACTCGGTCATGGGCAACTGGTTCGAGCCGTACACCGCAATGGACGAGGTGAACACAAAGCACTTGACCCCGTAATTCACCGAAGCATTGATCAGATTGACCGAACCGATCAGATTGTTCTGGTAGTTGAAACGCTTGATAAAGTGACTCAGACCCTCCGCGGCGTAAGCGGCAAGGTGGAACACAGAATCAAAGTGATACTGCTCGAACAGCATCTTGATCTTGTCCCGGTCGAGAATTGAGCCGACTTGCAGAATTGACCCCTGCGGGACATTATCCGCGTTGCCGCCGCTCAAGTCGTCAAGGACTATCACGCGGTGTCCATTCTTCAACAGCTCCTCAGCGACGTGCGAGCCAATGAAACCGGCCCCCCCAGTAACTAGGCAAGAACAAGTCATCTACACCCTCCTAATGAAAATCGAATGTAGCCAGCCATAGTAGCAACGGTATCCTCCTGCGCATAAAAGGCCGGAAGGATAGCAGAAAGAGCAGGAAGTAAACTGCCAACAAGACAAGCCGAGGCTTAAAGTATGATTGCTCTTCTGATTGTCATGTTAGTCTTTGAAAATATCCGGCCTTGTGAAAAAGTGATTTCCCCCGCACGATCAGCCATGCTAGGCAACCCCATAACAAGAGTGCAGTGTAAAACGGCATCGAGACCAGCAGCGGGTACGGATCTAGCGAATGCCAGATCAGGCCATGCAGGTTGGTCAGCACGTAACCGACGGCGAGCGGGATCAGCATCCAGCGCAAGTGGGGTGTAGACAAGGCTTGTTCTGCCAGCACAAAAAATGGGATAAACAAGAGCACAAACTGATGGTACCACACATAGGGCGTGATGAGGTTGATCGCGACGGTGATCAGAGCGAACTCGAGTGGGATCAGATGCGCTGAAGAACGTCGGGGCCAACAGAGGACCACCGTTGCCGCGACTAGCGCCAACGTTGTTCCAATAGATAGCCAGCGCACGATGTCTGACGGAACGAAAGCCAGCAACACACGGGCAAAAAAGCCCGTGATAGACTGATTAGACCCGATGGGTATAAGGCCCCCGGCCTCGCCGAGGAGCAGAATATGCCGCCCATAAGACACTAGACCAGCCCAGCTTGTGAAGGGAATTGCCAAGGCTACCAGAACGACCAGTGTCACCAGGCTCACCACCAGAGCCTGCCATTGGCGTCGCCAGCCCAAATAACCCGTGTGCGCAATAGGAACGAGCTTGAGCATTGCGCCGACCGCCGCGCCGACCCCGGCAAGTACAGGGTGGTTGCAGGATAATCCATAGAAAGAAAGAGCTAGCGCCAACAAGACAAGGCAATTCACTTGGCCTGCATGCATTGTTGTCAGGGGCGGTATATAACACAGCAGCAAGCCCAGCGCCAGGGTCATCCCATACGGCAAGGGAGAGACACGTCCTAATAACCAGGCGGCAACAATAGCTGCCGCCGCGGACGCTACCAGAAAAGCAACGGCGGCCCACCTGGGCGTGAGAAACGTGAGCGGCCAGACCAGCATGGCTGTCAGGGGTGGATAGCGGTATGGTGGAGCATAGTTACTAATGTGAGTTTCTTGAGCAATCTGTGCCCACGGCACTGTGCTTGCGTCGTAAACATCATACCCGTGCGCAAAGCCATAGGCAGCCATGTAGTAAAGGTTAAAATCAACCGGCTTGTCACGAATAATGACATAGCCAATCCAACCTGTATAGAGTAGTAAGAGTACAAGCGCCAGCAACCGGCGTGTCCAGCGACTTGACGACAGTGCAAATAGCCGTTGCTCTATGCTCACGTTTTTCTCCAAGCACACTGTTCGTATACAGCCAGTGTTTCTCGCGCCGTTTGTTCCCACGAGAAGCGCGCGGCCTGCGCCAGTCCCCTTGCACGTATGTGTTCTCGTAATCCTTCGTCACTCCATAGCTGGCCGATGGCCTGAGCCAGCCCGTCTACGTCCAAGGGATTTACTAGCAGAGCGGCATCCCCGGCCACTTCTGGGAGGCTGGAAGTGCTGGAACACACGACTGGCGTGCCACACGCCATGGCCTCTAGTACGGGCAGGCCAAAGCCTTCGTAAAGTGAGGGGAAGGTAAACAACGTGGCGCCACTGTAGAGCGCGGGCAGATCGGCCTCATCCACCGGGCCGAGAAAAACCACTTTGCCTTTCAAGTCTGCTTCTTCCACAACCCGGATGGCTTCGGGATAACGTTCATCCCAATGTCCAGCGACAACCAATTTGGTATTTGGTATTTGGTATTTGGTATTTAGAACCTGCCACGCTTTGACAAGGCCCACCATGTTCTTGTGCGGCTTGTTGCTGCCAAAGTATAACACATATTGTTCGGGCAAGGCATACTTGGCGCGCAGAGCGTTGATTCGCTCAATCGGTTGCGGCATGAAATGAGCGTCGGCGGCTTCGGGGATGACGACGACGCGTTGCGGGGCGAAGCGAAAACAGCGCAGCAGATCGGCCTGGGTGGCCTGCGAGACGGCAATCGTCACGCTGGCCGTTTTCAGAGCCAGGGTGTGCGCCAGGCGATAGATCAACCGCTGCGCCGCGGAAAAGTATTGTGGGTAGCGCAGCGGGATGAGGTCGTGGCAGGTGAACACCGTGGGGACGCCGGGCCGATACGGCATCAGGTAGTATGGACTGTGATAAAGCGTTACTTGCAGGTAGCGCAACTGCTGCGGCACGACCCACTGTTGGCGGAGCGAGAAAGGCGAGGCCGGGCAGTCCACGCGCGGCAGGTCAGGCAAGGCTAAGCGCGTCGCCGCCGATGGATCGCACAGCAAAGAGAGGTGCAAATCGGGCGCTACCTTGACCAAAGCGTGCGCCAGGTTGACCACATAGCGCCCGATGCCGGGAAAATGATCGGTAGCGGCGCGGGCGTCAAGAACGCAATTGCTCATGAGAGGGCCTTTTCAACAAGCTTGCGTAAACAGCCATCAGTTGGTCAACCACACGCGGCCAGCTATACGCCTCCAAAGGAAAGTCTGGCCGGTCGGCGCGGTCTTGCAGTTGGCGGAGAAACTCGGCAATGGCCTGCGCGCTCACTTGCGGCAAGACCCAATCGGGGCACTCGCGCTCAAACTCGATCACGCCGGGTGGGCACATTACGCGCTGGCCCAGGCTCAGAGCTTCTAGAATCACGGTGGGCAGTCCCTCTGAACGCGAGGGCAGCAAGACGGCGTTGGCCTGTTGCATCAGGGCCAGGACTTGCATCCTCGTCAGCGGACCCAGATAGCGGGTATCGGGAACCTCTTGGGCGCGTTGAATGAACCTTTGACCTTCCCGGTTGACGCCGACCAGGACGAGTTGCAGAGCCGCCTGGGTCTCGCGCGCCAAAGTCTGAAATCCCGCTAAAAGCTCGTAAACGCCTTTATTGCGCGTAATGTCTCCCACATACAAGAAATAAGGTTGACGAGGAGACAGATGATGCTCAGCCAGGACAGACTGTACCTCTGCGGGTGTCGGTTTCTCAAAATTGGGCAAGGGATTGGGAACGTAGACTAGTTTCTGCTCCGGGACTCGATCTTCTAGGGCAAAGCGACGCAAGCCCTCAGCGCAGCACAAGATGGCATCGCAGAACGCCAGCCGATGTGGAGCGATCATCCGGTCGCGTAAATCAGCCACGACCGGCAGCCGGGTCCGGCGTAGCGCCAGGTGAGTCAGCGGGCTGCGATAGCGGGAATGAAAGTGAATCAGGTCAACGTGATGCTGTCGCACGAGGCCGGATAACCGGCTGAGCAAGAAAATGTCTGTCAAGATATAGGTTGCCGCGTGGATCAGCCGATGGGTCTTGTCCCGGCTCACTCGCTGCGGCAGCACACGCAGCACGCTCGCCTTGCCGGCGTCCAGGCGACCCGGCAGATTGGCTTGTCGCTCGGTCAAGACAATCACCCGCTCGATCTCGCCGCGGGTTTGCAAAGTCTCGACCAGATCGCCATAGTAGGTGGCCGCTCCCCCCACAGCAGGTGGATAGAGAGCCGTCAGGATCAGCACATTCATTTTAGACGATAGCCCAATGCCTGTTCAATCACCAGGAGGAACCTGTCTCTGGCTGCCTCGGTTGTATAGTCCGCGATGATGGCACGAGAGCGCTGTCCCATCTGTCGCCGCAGGTCAGCGTCCTTCGACAAGCGAGCCAGGGCGGCGCTCAACGCATTCTCATCGCCGGCCGGGACGACGAAACCGTTTTCTTGATCCTTGACGATGTCGGGCACACAACCGGCCGCCTCGGTCGTGACGATCGGCAACCCGAACGCCATCGCTTCGTTCACGACAATGCCCCAGGGATCGTGCAGCGTGGGCAGGACAAAGAGATCGGCGGCCGCGTACCAACTACTCTTGTCGGCCCCATCAAAGTAACCGGGAAACATGATCCGTGAGTCGCTCTGGCTCATCTGGCGCAGGGCGGCTTCTTCCGGCCCGGTGCCGACTAACGCCAAGACATCCTTCTCCCCCGCAACCGTCTGGAAAGCGCGGACCAAGTGTTCCACTCCTTTGCGGGTGACAAAGTAACCCATGTACAAAACGACCGTCTTGCCGGCCAGTCCGAGTTGGGTTTTGTCGGTGGCAGGCGGCGGCAATTGCTCGGACGGGATGACTTGCAGCCCCAGGACAACCCGGTCGGGCGCTGCCCCGCGCCGCACCAGGTAATCTCTGGGTCTCTGTCCATAAGCGATAAAAGCGTCGGTGCGCGGGTACAGCCAACGCCGATAGGTGTTGCTTACAAGATTGCCCGACGCATAAGGAGAGTCAATCGCCTCAGACCAGAGAACAAAAGGCTTGTTCCAACGCCGGGCCGCTCGCCACAAGGTCAACACCGAGGGAAAGTCGGTGAAATTCTCCCCGGCAATGTAAACATCGAAAGGGTCTCGACGCAAGCGCGCCCACAGGCCCGGATTCCAAACGATCTCGATGCCGCCCGGCAGCGGCAACGTGCGCGCCGCGAGCGTTTCATAGTGGACACGTTCCGACTGCGGCTTGACGCGCCATACGCGGGCCGGATCGTATCCCTGGCAAAAGCAAACCGTCAAGTCTACTTGCTCAGTCAGGCTCTCAAACACCGGAAACCGGTATGGTGTAGGACTGTTGGTCAGAAGCAGTACACTGGGACGTTGTTTCACAATGGCTTTAGGCATGTTTGCTTATCGCAGTTGGGGCATCCATATCCTAGTCTGCCACTGGCAGTCTTGACAACAGGCGGCATCTATCTTGATCTCGATCCGCGTAGATTGGCAAATTGGGCACATCATCACTTGACTGAGGTCAATGGGGCGCTGTCGCAAGCGTGCCTTGAGTTGTCTTTGCTCCTGCTTGAGCGTGTAGCCTCGCATGGCACGGCCGAACGCACTGTCTATCAAGTTGTGGAGCAGGTTTTTGGCCTGCTGAAGACTCTTCTGACGGGCTACCCATAGCCTGGCTGTTTCGCCGTTCCACGGAGAACGGAATAAAGCGGGCGCTTGATCTATGGAAGAGTAAATTTTGCAGCGAACAGTCCCTGACCATTCATGGCGAACGTAGAACAAATCCTTGTAAGCCTTGATCAGCAGACCGTACTCTAGGCTATTCATGCCCATTTCTTCAATGACTGACCCGAGCACCGAATCGTACAGCTCTGGTGGCTTGGGTGCCATTAGAATCGTGTCGTTGAGCTTCAAGAGAACCCATTTGTGATGCCTCCGGCTTGGATGAAGATACTCCCAGATCAGGCTGGGCGTTTCAATGTACCCCGCTGCGCCCACGCGCATAATCTCCCTAAAAAATGCCGCCGGGTTCTCGACGTGCTCCAAGACATGGCGAGTAATGACGTAATCAAAGGCGCCACCCCGAAAAGGCAAAGATTGGACGTCGCCCACGACCAAGGGGCGGTCAACAATAGCGGCCCCGCCCCGTTCCGAGTTATCCATTAGATATTTATCGCAAAGAACGTCGGCCCGGGGATGCGGCCGGTGGCCGCTACCTACATCCAACACCAGTGCCTCAGGGGGAATTTTTAGCGGCGGACAGATGGGATCGCTGTACATTTGGAATTCCTTTGCCAAATGAACCGACTCGCGCAGTTTAACGGGTGATCGGTGACGAAAAGGTTAACGCACTCGTGCATAGACTTCAAGTGTTTGCCTGGCCATCGTCTCGATGCTAAAGGTGCGCTGCGCATATTCGTAGGTGCGTTCTACCATCTCCCCCATGCGCGCGCGCTCCCGCCGCGCAAATTGGATGGCATTGATCAATCCAGCTACATCCCCTGATTCAAACAGCAAGCCATACCGTCCCTCGCCCAAAATCTCGGGGATGGCACCAGCCCGGCTGCCCATCACCCCCACACGCCGCAGCATGGCCTCGACCAACACCAACCCCAGCCCTTCAAAGCGTGAGGGCAGACACAGAACGTCAAAGGCGGGCATGATCTCGGCCGCATTGGGCTGGCGGCCCAGAAATTGAATGTTCTGGAGACCCTTGCTTTGAACCTGGGCTTTTAATTCCTGCCGCAGCTCTCCATCTCCAACGATGACACCCTGCACGTCTGACAATTGCTCCAAGGCCGCAATCAACAAAGGGATGTTTTTCTGCGGTGCCAAGCGGCCCACAAAGCCCACCACAAAACGATCCACAGGGATCTGGTACATCTGTCGAATTTCTTGCGGTGTGGCGGTGACGGGCTCTAGTTCCAGGCCATAGTAAATTCTACTCACCTTTTCCGGCTTGACCCCAGAAGCAGCCAGGTAATGACGCCGGACTCGTTCGGAAATAGCGATGTAATGCGAGACCAATAAGTCAAGCCATCGCAAGTAGGCGCGCCACTGTGGCTGCGTCATCCACGGGTCATCGTTGTGAATGGATATGACCGCACGTTGACAGCGCGCCAACCCAAGTGCCAGTCCGATCAAGCCGAAATCGAGATGGAAGTGAATGATCCGATCTCGCCGCACTGCGAGAACCGGCCGCAGGCGGGTCGCCTGTTCCAACCGCCGCACGCCCAGCCAACGCCATGGGCGATTGGGAGCGCACTGGACGATGATGACCGAAACTCCTTGTGCTTCCAGTTCGGTCAGCCGCGCCCTCAATTCCGGTCCGATGTTCCACGTCATCACAATGAGCTCGACGTCCACACCGTGGCGTTTCAGCGCCGGCAACAATGTCAGCAGGTGGTTCTCCAGCCCGCTGACCGGATAGATTCCCGGTAGCTCTGACATGAACATCACATGCGAAACTTGAAGCATCTCAATCTCGCCTAGATGGGCAGTACAATCCGGCTGGTCTCCCGAACGGTGGTCTCGAAATCGAAGCGATAGCTTGTCTCTTTTGCCATGCACGCCAGCCGATAACGGAACTCTTCGTCGGCCTGCAATTGTGCCAGGGCTGCTCGCAACCGGGGCACATCATTGTATGGCACCAAAAGGCCATTGACGCCGTGTTGGATAACCTCGGGGTTGCCGCCCCGGTCGGAGGCAATGCACGGTACCCCCATGGCACACGCTTCCAAGAGGGTGTGCGATAACCCCTCATAAGACGAAACCAGCACGAGCACATGAGCATCCGCAACGTAGGCCTGCACTGCCCTCCTGGCTTGCTGGCCCACGAATGTGACAGCTTGTTCCAGTTCCAGATTGCGAGCCAATGCGCGCAGCGAGGGCATTTCAGGCCCCTCGCCCACGACCGTGACACGCACATCCGGCAAGCCGACGATCGCATTGAGCAGAGTGTCTACGCCTTTCCAGCTCGCCAACCGTCCAACGAAAACAATGTTCAGAGCCCGACCTTCACGGCGGCGCGGCTGATATGGCGCAAACTCGTAGAGGCGGATGCCATTGTGCACAGTCACAACTCGCTCCGGCGCGACGCCCCAGCCGACGACCATCCAGCGCAAATAGTCACTCGGCGTGATCACCTTGCGGGCGTGTTGCGCAAAGAGGGTGCGCTTGCGCGCCAGGTTTTCCCAAGGTTGGCCTTGTGCGGGAGTGGCTTGGAATTCATCAATCGAAAGCTGTGTGAGGCCAGTATTCCGCGCGGTCTCCCAGGCCGAGTCGCCCACAACTTTGAGGACATACTTGCGGCGCAAAAGCGAGCACATCTGAAAGGTCGGGTACTCGAGTCCGTTCGTGAATACCCACTGATGCCGCGCGATTTCCTGAGCCAGCGCCGCACGAACCAGCAGGCTCTGCCGCAAAGAAGGAGGGCGGCGCAGGATGCGCCGGACTCGAAACGGGCGCTCGTGATCCGTCGGCACGTGCGATTGCTCCGAAGTGCAGACCACGGTCACGGTCTGGCCGTCTCGCGCCAGTCGGTGGCCGAGTTGGTCTATGAACGTCGCCGGCCCGCCGATATCGGGAGGAAAGATGTCGGTGATGAGCAGTATACCGTCCATAGCCGTCAGTCGGGCCGGTGCATCAGAATAAAGTTGCGTGTGCGAAACACATGTGCCATCGAGTCAGCGTAAGTTATGCCCATCGCATTCAGGTCAAGTTCAAGCGCCAGCCAACGCACCATGAACTGTTCTCTATATTCAGACGGTACAAACCTGTAGGTAGTTTTAAGGTCGGTGTTAAACATCTTCTCGTCAATGATCTTGAGACCCACAGCCTGCACCAGCGATTTAAAGTCATTTTCTCTCACAAACGACTGATAGCTTTTCTCATAACCCAGCGCAGCTTTGATCGGGCTGAGGGAATTTAGCCAACGGTCGATTCCGGGGCGAAGCGAACCTGGCATGACAAAATGCCCAGCGTCGTAGTTAATCAAGAATACGCCATCTGGTGCTAAATTGCGCTTGGCGCATTCCAGATATTTCTGCCGCCGATACACATGCTCCAGAACACTGAATGAGACTACTACATCCACAGGAGGCACCGTCACATCGTAGGCAAATTCATTACGGATATCAACATTCAGACCTTGGAGTGCATTCCTGGCTGCGTCACACGCATGGCGGGAAGGCTCAACCCCAATGTACCGAATGCAAGGATGCTTTTTCAGTAGCGCGACAAAGTTCAGGCCCGTGCCACACCCCAAATCCAGGATGGTTTGCACACCGCTGCGCTCACTTGCGAGTTGATCTATGAAGTTAAGGCAGTACAATTTTGCAGTGTTCCCCTGCGTAAGATGGTAGTCGGTCATACAGTAATATCCCGTAACTGTGCTAGCAGTCTCTGGACGTACGATTGCACATCATGCTTGCCCACAACTAGAGACCTAAGTTTGACAGGGTCATATTGGTTACAACTTGTGTACAACTCTAACACCTGCTCGGCGACAGCTTCGGGACGTTCGTCACTAAGGATGAATTCTGGATACTCTGCCAGCATCTCTCGAAAAGCCTCGTTGCTCGTTAGCACCAGGCAACCACAGGCCAGCGCCTCAAGCACTGTCTTGTCCATGCTCCCCGTCTGGCTGACGTTGATATGCAAGAACGCAGAGCGATAGAAAGCCGGTGTGTACTCTTGTGGCACAAAGCCCACAAATTCAACCCAGTCCTGCAATCCCATTTTCCACACTCGCTTGCGCAACTCGAGGTCGTAGGTCAAGTCATCGGTGGTCAACAGGGGACCAATGACGCGCAGGCGCAAGCTGGGCGCGCCCGAGATTCTGCGGAGGCAATCCATGACCGATAAGAGAAGGTCTATTCGCTTCCGGCGTGACACACGGCTGACCGTAATCAAGTCACGGCGCGGCTCCTGGTACTGATCTGGCGGGCAAAAGAGTTCCGTGTCCACACCCTGCCCAATCACTCGTACCTTACGCGATGGGATGCGAAAGCCCTCCGGCGTAGAGGTGACCACGCGGGAAACGCACGCATGAGCCAGTCGCAAGCGTGGCGTTACCGTGCCGTGCGCATACCACAAAAGAACCGGGATGTCGCACAGTCGAAAAGCCGGATACAGGTAATACGCCCAGTCGGCGGCCATGTGAATAAAGCAAGCGTCAATCTGGTAGCGCCGGCACAACCGGAATGCCTGTCCGCTGAGCAACAACGCAGTGCCGAATCGCCGGGGCAGGCCGAGTGGACGTGGCGCGAACGTCTCGACGTGCATGTTCGGGGGCGGCTCAAAGCGGCCCAACTTTTCGGTCAGCACGGCCACAAATTCGCAATGCCAGGCCATCTCCTGCGCCACCCGTGCCTGCCAGGCCAAGACTCGCGAATCCTCATCCATTTCGTAATTGACAATCAGGATTCTCATGTGATTGGCTTGGTGAGCTCGAACAGCACGGTATACGTTCGCAGGCTAGCTGGCAGTGGAAGTCGGGAAAACAGATCTTGCCAGCGGCCGTATCCGAGCAGGATGTTATATTGTTGTATGTCACATGGCACAGCGCGGCTTATGCGCTGCACCAGCGCGCAAACCTGTGGATAACTGGTCAGCCAGCGATGCCGGTCGCCCTGATATTCGGGCAAGAGCGAGTACTTGCCCGAAAGCTGGCCATAGCGCAAAAAATGAAGCCGAAACGATAAACAGGTCAAGTTGGGCAGGGATATAAAGAGTTTGTTCCTGGCGATCCGCACCAGTTCGCGGAGCGCTGCGTGGATATGCTCGACGTGCTCAAGCACATCTAGTGCGACGACGATGTCAAAGGCATTGTCTGACGCCTCGATGGGTTTTTCCAGATCCCAGCAATAATCATGTCCCGAAACAACGTCGGAAGACAGATATTGCAGTTCGTTT
>Ga0315274_10011940_pt1 | contig 12419 bp, 12 predicted proteins | sample YL17G02_20_MG_FD_203700 | JGI IMG/M metagenome (GOLD analysis project Ga0315274, IMG submission 203700) | Sediment microbial communities from Yellowstone Lake, YNP, Wyoming, USA - YL17G02_20 | ecosystem: Environmental > Aquatic > Freshwater > Lake > Sediment | place: USA: Wyoming | collected... | reverse complement strand
CGCAAGTCAGGCTGCCGCCGTTGGTGACGATGAGAGTGCCCCCGGGGCCGTTGTCGCCCATGACTACATAATTGGCAACCGCCGTATTGGTCACCGTGCAGGGAATCGCTCCGACGACATTGAATACCACCTTGGTTATGCTGGCGGGACGAACAGAGCCGGTCCAGTTGGCGCTCTCGTTCCACTTGCCAGTGCCGGACGGATTGGCCGCCGGATTCCAAACGACCTCCGTCGGCGGCGCTTCACCAGCGATCGCGAAGAGCGTGGTCTTGCCCGAGTTGGTGTTGTTATAGTCAATCCCCACGATGCCCGTTCCACCATAGGCGGTGATTCTCCCGGCATTGGTATAAGCACTCATCACAGCGGTGAGGTCGTTAGTAATGATGACCACGCCGCTTCCGGAAATATCCAGCACCGAGTTGGGCTGGATAGAAGTAATCGGCGAGATCTGGAACAGGTTAAGAACACCGCCTTCTTGGACGTACACGGAACCCTTGCCATCTGATGGGGTGCTGGCGTTAATCGTGCCAAGACCGATATTTCCCCCGACGTTCAACCAACCGCCATTTGTGATATAAATGTTGCCGACTCCAGGGGCGGCGCTGCCAACCCACAGGTGGCTGGTGATGTTCACCTTTCCGCCGTCAATCGTGAGGATTCCGGTTGCGCTGGCGCCAACGAACAGAACGTTAGTCACATTCACCTCTCCACCCGCGTTCACTGTCAGTCGTCCAATGACGCCGGCGTTGGGGTTGTTGCCAACCGTGCTATTTGCGCCTCCTGTCGTGGTAAGTTTTCCACCGCTTTCGACCACCAGTTGGCCGGACTCATCAACCCCCATTTGAAATCTACGAAGAAGTGGAGCCTCGCCAGCCAGAGTAACGGTGTTGTTGCCCCAGTTGAATCGGGCAGTATCGTTTGTGCCGGGTATGACACCACCTTGCCAGCCAGTTGGTTCCAAATAGTCACCACTGTTCATATACCGAATATCTGCGGCCATCGCCTGGCCAGCCAGCATGACGCCCAGCAGGGCACACACTAATATTAGATTTCTTCGAATTGTCCTGTTCATTTTACTTTATTGTTGTGCCCCTGGCTCAGAGTTCATACGTCGAACCCTGCGTCCATCAGGCGGTTACTGATAGGAAATCGCTTTTCGCGCGCCCGCCCGTACTGAGCGCTCGGCGGGTGAGGGAGAATTGGTTTTGGGGTCTCACCAAGCATGGCGGGATATTGGCAGACCGGGGTGACACGGTAAAGGGGCAAGTGTTGCCGGTTTCCCGCAGGTTTTCGGCCTTGCAGGGGGTGCTGTCGTTGGCAATAATCTCATCCGACCGGAAGACACTCCCGTTTTGAGGGTATTGGCCGGACGCTAGACCGCATGGTCATTTGGCTGAGTCTGATCCTCCGCCTCGCCGCCGCGTCTTTGAAATCTCGGCGGAGCGTGCTCCTGGAAAACCTGGCCCTGCGGCACCAACTGCTCGTCCTGAACCGGCGCTCCAAGCGACCCCGCTTGACGCCGCTGGATCGGGCCCTTTGGGCTTGGCTTTCCCAAACTTGGCGCGCGTGGAGGACGTCCCTGCGGATGGTTCAACCCAATACGGTCGTCCGATGGCACCGAGCCGGCTTCCGCCTGTTCTGGAGATGGAAAAGCCGACCTCGTCGAGTCGGGCGGCAGGCCATCACCTCAGACATCATCAACCTCATCCGCGAAATGAGTGGTGCCAATCCACTCTGGGGCGCTCCCCGGATTCACGGCGAGTTGCTCAAGCTCGGCATCACCCTCGCGCAGCGAACTGTCGCCAAGTACATGGTCCGTCGGTCGCCTTGTTCCCCGAACCAGAAGTGGAGAACTTTCCTGCGGAATCACCTCGGACAAATGGTATCGGTGGATTTCCTTGCCGTGCCAAGGCCTTGGGTCTGGAGGAAATCCGAATCGCCCCTCGCTCACCCTGGCAGTCCCCGTACGTCGAGCGGCTGATCGGTTCGGTTCGGCACGACTGCCTGGATCACGTATCGATTGGGTCGACTCCCTCGCCTGAAACACCCCCATTGGCTTGCCAACTCCCGCTCAAGCGACTCCCCTCTCCCTTGCTCCTCCCGACCGGATGGAGTTTTGCCAACGGCAGTACGAAAGCGACATCGTATAGAAGAGATCTCTCGTGTCGCCGAAGCCGCCCGCATCGCCCCAGACCTGGTCCTGATCCCAGGGATACAGCGTCCACTTCTTTGTCCCCTGGAGATCGTGATAGAGATAGTAATTGTTGAAGAAGCCATCCCAGTCGCACGTCATCATGTGCACGGCATAGTGGTTGATCATTTCCCCGGCATCGAACTCGCGCTTGATGAACGCCCATTGAGCCGCGGAATCGGCTTTCGCCTGCTCCAGCTGTTCGACGAGTTGGACCAAATCGTCGTGCCCCGGGGTGGCATTGATGCGTTTCTCGTGCTGCCCCACCAAGCCACGCCTGCACGTCCTCACGACCGTCATCCCCGTCCCCAGGTGGCCCCATAAACCGCCCCGCTTGGGCCGCCAAAGCGTCCCGTTGCTGGATCGCTTCCCGATAAGCGTCCCGGACGCTGGCGAGTTGGGCCGCCGTCAGGTTCGTCAGCGTAGAGTCGAGTATGGTCCGCTCGAATTGCGACCGCTCGACTTGGGCTTGTACGAAGAGGGGACTCAGCTTCTCGACGGTGGCGACCGTCCCGTTGGAGAGGGTCAAGCCCGCCCACAATTCGGCCAAGTCGAGTTGGGAGCGGAGCTGCATTTCCATCATGAACCGGGCCATCATCGCTTCGTCCGGCGGACCGCCGGGGCCGGGGCCGCGGTTCATCCGACCACGCTTCGCCCGTTCGGCCTGCCCGGCGTCGGCGTGGGTGAGGTAACCAACCGGCACTTTGCCTGGCGTCACGTTCGTGCAAACGAGGCACGACAAGGCCGGCTGCGGCTCATGTTCGGTACGACACCGCCACTTCGCGCAGTGCCGTGCCGCTCAGGATCGTGGCTTCGATGGAGATCCTCTGCCCCGGTGTGGCGACCTCGGGCGTGAAGGTTACGTCGCTGATAACGGGCGGCAAGGTGGGGGAAAAGACGCTGTTGGGTTGGCCGGGTGTGCCGCCGGGCTGATCGGCCTGCGCGGCTAGAGCGGAGGCGGCCCAGTTCTCGGGACCCGCTCCCGACACCGTGGGAGAGATGCGTTCGAGGGAAGCGGTGCCGCCGTTGGGGCTCTGCGGCAAGGGCGGACGGTTGCCGAAGGTCACGGCATCCACGACCTCGCCGGCAGAGTTGTGCAAAACGATTGGTTCGCCACTGTGCTTGAGCCGCTTCTCGAATTGGCCGGCGCACGGCACGGTGTAGTGTTGTGCGAAGAGTTCGCGGTTCCGGCAAACCACGCAGTACCCCTGCGCGGCGATCGTTGCGCCTTTGGGAAAGGTGAACTTCACCCCTTTGCTCAGCGTCCAGCCCGCCAGGTCCACCGGCTTGTCCGTAGGGTTGTGCAATTCGACCCACTGCAGCTCGGTCAGTTCCGCCGGTGCGTGGTAGAAGATCTCGTTGATGACAACCTGGGCCTGCGAGGGCGTTGCCAGGAGCAGAATCGTCGCGGCGAGACACGACCAACGAGACCGGCCTTGTGCTGTGAGAACCGCTAAGGCATCGAGCATACGGATCGAAGAAACGGCGTGAAACAACTGATCAGAGTTCGCATTTACGCGTGGCGAAAGCATGGCGAGCGGATGAGGTTTTGGCCAACCACAGCATGACTTCTTGCCCCTGCGAGGTGTTCCGGTGTAGAACTGCCTCCGAGCTATCTTCCACGGCGTTTCAATCCGGCCTTGTCGTAGATCGCATCGATCACCCGCAGGTTCGCAATGGCGTCCACAGCATCAGTCGCCATGGTCGCTTGCCCGCGAACCGTTTTCACAAAAGCCCGCAACTGATGGGTGAAAGTGGTCTCGGCCGGGAATCGCTCGGAACGAATCCTCTGACCAGCGCGGACATCCAGCCGATGAAAAAGCTGGGGATGAAACGGGCCACGGACGCGCAATACGCCATGGTCTCCTCGCACGACGACCCGCGAACGGAAGAGAATCCGTGAAAACAGCGAACAAACGACTTGCGCGGTCCGGCCGTCATGAAATCGCAACTCCGCCCTCATGAACCGATCCACCTGCGCGGAGGCCAGACGAGCCTGAGCCGTCGTTACCTCGGGCTCCGCCCCGGCAAGGTAACGGAGGACATTGACTGCGTAACATCCAACGTCCATCGTGGCGCCTCCCGCCAGGTCGAAGCGGTAGCGGATATTGCCAGGCAGCAGAAGCGGAACACAAAAGTGAGCCTGGAGGTGGCGGATCGTGCCCAACTCTCCCCCGTCGACGATCTGCTTCATCCGCACAGCCAAGGGATGATAGCGGTAGTGGAAGGCCTCGATCAGAACCCGCCCTGATTCGGCCGCCGCAGCGGCCATCTGTCGAGCTTCCTCTGCATTCGAGGCCATGGGCTTCTCGCAGAGCACGTGCTTTCCCGCCCGGAGCGCTCGGATCGACCACTCGGCGTGCAGACTGTTGGGAAGTGGAATATAGACCGCCTCGAGTTCTGGATCCCGGATTAACGCGTCGTAAGTCTGGTGGACCCGCGGTATCCCCTGCCGCTGAGCAAAGGCGCGGGCTCGGGCGGGGTCTCGGGCGGCAACAGCAACCACCCATGCCTCCGGCACAGCGCGCGCCGGCCGAATGAGGGCCATCGGGGCGATGCGTGCCGCACCCAGCACGCCGATCCTTAGCCTGACGTTATCCGACATGTTTGAACTCGCCGTTCAGGCCACGCCCAGACCTTGGTCCAGGGCTTGGTTGATCTGCTGCAAGCGGCCTTCGAGTTGAGCCTTCTCGTGGAGCAGGGCGCTGCGTGCGGCAACATATTGCTTGAGGATGTCGGTCTTCATGGCGAGCGATTGTGCACCGGCAGATGCGAACTGACAAGCAGGTGCAGTGCTCTGCTCGGTTTATCGAACGTCCGCGCCGGGATCCTTATCTGCTATCAGAACCAGCCTGGGTTGATAGCTGATGTCCGCGAGGTGGTGAGGGTTGTGCTGGTGAGTGGGGAGCGGAGGAGTCTGGCGGGGGCAGTTGGCTGCGGTCGTGGGCGAGCAGCTTCGCCAAGAACCGGTGGAAGTCAAAGGTTTGAGAAGCGGATGATGTTTTCGCCACCCACGAGTCTCAAACGGCCGACGATCTTTTCGCGTCGGTCGTCCGAGTGCCGCAGCATGGGCGGCGAAAACACCGTCGAAGGCATCACCCGCGGCGGAAAGGAAGGGATCCAGTTGCTGGAGAAGACCGGCACCAAGCGAACTAGCCCGGGAAGCAGAGACGTACAGTCGTTTCAGGCTTCCCAGCCTGACACCCGCTAGCCAAGATGCGCAGGCATGAACATCGATCCCCAGGAGCGAGCCGCGTGAAACCAGGATCGCTGTCTGACGCGCTCGCGTGCGCCTTCTTGAATACAGGGCTCGGAAGCACGGGACGCAATGAGCCACTGACTGGACAACGACAGATAGGAGCAGACGATGAAAAAGGCGGCGTTGCTATTCCTCATGGTTGGTGCTGGCCTGATGCGAGGCATCACTCCCACCGCATCGGCGTCAGACTCATCCACGGGCTTTGCCTTTACGGACAAAGTGGTCCTGGCCTACTACTACATTTGGTTTCAAGAGGACAATTGGATTAAGACCGCGGCCCAGGGTGGCCGCGGAGAAGGGTTGTCGGGCCTCCATCCGCTGGTTGGCGCCTACAATTCCTGGGACCCAGCGGTTGTTGAAAAGCACATGCGGCAGATGAACCGCGCCCTGATCGACGCCTTGGCGGTGTCCTGGTGGTACGACACGAAGACGAATGGGCCGAACCGGATCCTGGACCTCGTTTATGAAAAGGGGTTGGCTCACAACCTGAAGATCACCATCGATTACGAGCACGGTCGGGCTCCCCTCGAGACCGTTTATCACGACCTGTTCTACTTCCTGAACCGGTACCAGAACCATCCGGCCATGCTGAAAGTGGAAGGTCGGCCGGTCGTGATGATTTGGACGGCCTGGGGCCACACCCCAACGGAATGGCAGGCAGTGTTTGATCGGCTGGAGAAGGCCGGGATCAGTGCCTTTCCGATCATGTCTGGGAGCTATCAGAACGGCAAAGGAAGGGAATATCTTGGTCCGTTCCGCTCCCTGGAGGAGTATACCCTCGTCGATATCGAGGATTGTCAGTTGGCAGAGTTCATGAAGACCATGCGTGGCCACATCGACGAGTACAACAAGACCCAAGGCTTCAAGAACAGCAAGCCGGCGCAGCATCACGCCACCATTTCACCGGGCTATGATGAAACCAGGAATCCGGGGCGCAAATTCAAGAATGGCGGTTTCAAAGGGGCAGGCTGGAAAGATCGGACCAAGTTTGGGGTCAACTACCCCGACGATCCGGGCGGGGCTTACTACCGGGGCACCTTTGAAGCAGCGATGAGCTCCCGCCCTGACTGGCTGCACATTTCCACGTTCAATGAGCTGGCCGAGTTCAGCCATATTGAAGCGACCTTTGAGCATGGGTACATCTATATCGATCTGACGGCTGAATTCGTCCGAAAGTTCAAGGCCCAGGAATAGCCGGGGCTGCGCGGTGCCACTTCTGAGCCTTGATCGGCAGGATGCCGTCCTTGACCTCGAAGGCGTTGATCCGCTTTTCAATTCCTCTCGGGATCGTTATGTTGTAGAAAGAACAACACAGCGTGTCCGTTTTATGCGAAGAATGCTCACAATTTGCATGGCGTCCGCTCAGATTTTAGCTCGTGGTCTTGCGGCCGCGCCGTACGGCAACACCTCCGTTCCCGAAAGTCATAAACTGAACAACCTCGCTGCGTTAGTGCTGGATGTCGTTCCGGCCCCCACCACAGAATCTTTTCGGTTTGTTCGTTCGAGCGATGGCTGGGTTTTCATCTCCTTTACCACGCACGGTGAAGGCACAATCCGCCTCACGTTGGACAAAGCTTCACCAGGAGAAATCCCGATCAACCCTGCTCCAGGAAGCGGCCCAATTCACGAAGCAATGCATCATGTCACTAAAGGCCGCCACACACTCCAGATCGAACGCACCGGAACAATCTCCATCGAACACCTGACCCTCAAAGCCATCCCCGAACTCCTGCACTGCGGGCTCGGATTCAACCCCCAAATCAAATCCTACGGCCTTTACGACCTGGATTTCCTCAAGCGCGACATTCTGCCAAACGTCACCACGCTGATTGTTCCCAATAACCTCGAGCTCTCCGACTCGGTCATCGAGGATTGGCGCCGCCAGGGAAAACGATTCGTCGCCGAAGTGGGAATCAATTCCCAGGCCAAGACTGCTGACGAACACGCAACCTTCTGGACCAGCTTCTTCCGCAACGCCCCCTTCCTCGATGGGATCATTATCAACGAATTCATCGTCAACAGGCCCGTTTCAGAATGGGTCCAAACAATGACTCCCGACCGCCTCGCCCGGATGGATCAGGAACGGGCAGCATACGAATTGTACTCCGAGGCCTTCAAAAAGATTCGCGCTGACAACCGTTACGCCCACAAATCGATCTACGCCTACGTCGGCGGCAGCGGCAAGAAGCTCAACCAGGAAATCATCGGCACCAACGTCATCCGAACCATCCTTAATTGCGGCTACTTTGTTGCCCCCGAACGTTACCTCCACGAAATGTCCACCGAAAAAGGCTCCCAGGACGCCCTGCAGGCCTTCCTTGACGGCCTCGCCGATTGGGAAGCCAAAGAACCTGGGGTAAAAAAACAAATGGTAATCACTTTCGGCCTCTTCTCCATGCCTCCCGGTGGCATCAACAAACAACCCAACGTCGATTACCACGTCTGGATGGATCAACAAATGAACCTGCTCGCCAACGACCCAACGCTCACGAACATCGCGGGTCTGAATTGGTGGACCTCCGTTTTGGCCGACGAAGAAACCGTCCGTTTCGTCGGAAGACTCTACCGCCACTATGCCATCGAGGGCAGGACAAACAGGCTTACCAGCGATCCCCTGTTCCTGAGGCACATCCAGAACGCCGACTTTGAGCACGGCACGAACGGTTGGGTCCTCCATTCCGTCGAAGACGGCAGCATCGCCGCCAAAAGCTTTCCTCGATACGGTCGGATCGAAGGCAGATACATGGGACTCGGCCGCCCCGCCGACCCCGAGCACATCGGCGACACCTTCCTCTGGATGAAGCGGAGTGAAAAAGGACCAAACACGTTCTCACAAACGATCAAGGACCTTCAGCCTGGCAGGCTTTACTCTTTCAAAATGTTCGTCTGCGACTACAGCGATCTCATCACACCTAAGCCGAGGAAGATCGAAGAAACCAAATCCATCTCCACCGTCCTTATCGAAGGCGCCGATGTCGACGCCACTCGGTCATTCACCGAAGTTTACGCTTCCAGTCCCGAGCCCAAAATCCCCGTCTGCATCACCTACCATTGGAAAATCTTCCGCGCCAAAACCACCGCCGCCATCCTGACCGTTAGCGATTGGCAAGACCCCAACCAACCCACTGCCCCCTTCGGCCAGGAACAAGCCTTCAACTTCCTCGAAATCCAACCCTACCACGAATAACGTGTTAATCCTGCCCAGTTATCCGCCTCATTCAACTCAGGTTGTGATCGGGATAGATGGCGGTGTTGAGATAGTCGATGACCTCCTGGCGCCCGAACCGTTCGTAAAAGTACTGGCCGAAGCCCTGCGGCGCCGAAGCGTCCACCAGTTCGCGACCCGCGCGTTTGTCCACGAGACCGGCAAGGCGGCCGTTCTGCGGGTGTGGGGTGGTTGAGTTAAAGCGGCAACGAAGCGGTTTCACACGGGAAAGGCGGTCTGCTGCCTGCCGCCCGAAACGCAGCAGATGCCTGCGGAGCGTATCCCAAAGCCTGCGGGGCGACTGGAAGACAAGCCCCGGTGTGAGGTCGAGGGCCAACGGCCGATGGCCCGGGCGGCTGACGTTCTCGCGCAACTGTTCCTTGTCCGGCGTGAAGATGCGGATGCCCCGACGACCGCGGGAGATGGTCAAGTACCATTGCTGCGCGTTGGTCGCGGCCTTTTGGCCGGACGCCAGCTTTCGGTTTGCCTTCAGGTGCAGGCGGTCGCCAGAGGTCAGCGGCAACTCGCGGGGAACACACACGTTGATGCGGTCAAGCAAGCGGTTCTGAACCGTGATGAACGTTCCGTCCACCTCGACCAGCACTCCGGCACTGACAATGCCGACGGGTTTTCCTTTCGCCCCCGGTTCGGCGTGACGCACCTTCTGGTTGAACACGACAACGGCGTCTGACGGATAGAACCGCGTGTCGCGCTTCTGGGCGTTGGTAAGGTCAAGCCGTTCCAGCGCCTCGACCATCGAATCTTGAGTGCCCAGCAGTCCCTTGGCCTTGAGCGCCTCCCGCGTACGCGCGTTCACACGGTGAACCTCAGACCAGGTCTGCGAAACCACGACCGCGGAGCTGTTCTGCTCTGCAAGCCGAAGATACTCCGCTGCGAGTCGCTCGGCTTGGTCGCCCAGCGGGCACTCGACGACAACCCCCATCTTGTCGAGTCGTTCGAACGCATCGACCAGCCTGCCGGCCGCTGCCGCTTCGACGGCCTTCCGATACTGGCGGATATGCGTCCGCTCATCCACGTCCTGGCCAAGACGCGGATCCTGCCGGCGGATGCGGTGCAGTTCGACCGGTTTGACGCCCGAATGACGCTCGATGGCGGCTAAGGCGTCCGACGCTTCAACCGGGCCGTGCTGCCGGGTATCACCCGACAGGATGACCCGGGCCTGCTGTTGGCGGGCGAGTCGGAGGAGTTCGAGCATCTGACGGCCGCCAATCTGTCCCGCCTCGTCCACGACAATGACCCCACTTCTTGGGACCGCTCGCTTGTGTAGAAAGGAGGTTACCGTGGTCGGCGACGGAAACCCGGCGGCCTCCATGTCCACGACCTGCTGTCGTTGAGGCGCGAGGACAACCACGGGCCGACCGTCTTGCTGGATCTGTTCGACCAGTTCGCGCAGTACGAAGCTCTTACCCGTCCCTGCTGCCCCGCGAAACAGCGAGACCAAGTTCGTTGACGAGAGCAACGAATCCAGGGCTTGGTGCTGTTCCTTGTCCAATTCGAGAATCGCAGGCCGCGGCTGTCTGACCAGTGGATGGCAGGCACCGACACCCTCGCGCACGGTCTGGACGATTTCCCATTCCCGCAGGAGGACTTCACGCATGGTCACGTCGTGAGGACGGTCCGCCCGGCGGATGTATCCACGCCGAGCAGTCGAGTCCTTCAGGTCGGCGAGCGAGAAGTCACCACGTGACCGGTTCCTAATCCGATAGCCGAACGACAGAAGATCCTTCGCCAATTCGTGGTAGTAGGCGTTCTCGACGAACTTTCGCGCTCGCAGGAGCTCATGGTTTTCGAGTGCCTTCCAGCGGTTCTCCACCGCATCGAACGTGGCGTTGAAGACGATGCAGTGCATGTGCAGGTGCGGATCCAGCGCGCGCGACGTGTCGTGTGTGAATAGCGCCCCCACGAAGTTCCCAGTGATGCGATCCGACCGCTGACCTCCCGCTCGAATCCTGGCGGCAGCAAACGTCTCGAATTCAAGCAGAGCCGCCTGCACCGCTCGCGCACACGCCTTTGCCGCAGAGCTGGTCGCCCACCATAAACCAGCACCAAAAGCCAACCTTCGACTGGCGGAGAGCGAAGCCGTGGCCAAACCGGCCGTGGCCAAACGCCCTGTGACCCAGATGTGCCAGGGCTGTGGCGGTCCCCTCAGCAACGCCGAAGCGCATTACTGTCGCCTCAACAAGGGCAGGTTCGGCGGTCGGCTCCTTTGTCGGAAGTGCCAGGCAACATCGGGTAAGCCGCAAACACCCGCAGAACCAGCAGCCCGCTGTGCGAAGTGCGGCGTTGGGGTGGACAAGAAGGTCATTGCCTTTTGTCGCTTCAACACCAACCGGTTTGACGGTGCGATATTGTGCCGGATTTGCCAGCCCTCGGCGGGCAATGACGCCTCTCAGAGGGCTGCGTAAGCCGACTTTGGAATGGGGCGGTTGATGCCTCACTCCTCAGCCACTCGCCCTCTCGTCCTAGCAGCCAGCACCGCAGCGGTGTTCCTAACAGCATTCCCGCGGCTTCTTCAGGCTGTATTGCGTCTTTGCCCTGACCACGCGCCGGACAATACCCGGCCTGTCCGAGCATTTTGTGTATCTCATACATCATCGCACGCGCGGGTTGTGCTGAACTGCGGCCATGAGCACGATCTCGACTTTGAATCTCAAGCCCGGTACCCAACTCTGGGGTATCTACTACACCGACCGGGAATATGCGCGAGTGCAGGGCGACCCGCTCCGGACGGTGATCGAAGCGCCGACGAAACTGGCTGCGGAGCAAGAGGCCGCTCGACTCGGCTTTAACGATGCCTGGGCGCACCCCGTCACACCCGATCAGGTTTCCCCGGCACAGTGGCTACCGAGGCGCCGTCACGGGCATCGGCAGGAATTCGCGCACACAGCTCCTCGGGGCGTCCGGGTCTGACGATGAACGCCCCAACATCCCACGACTTCCGCGCGGCCATCGCCGTGCTGAACAAGCTGTCCCGGAGGATCGACAACGAGGCCGCTCAGTGTGTCATGCGTCTGCCAGACTCCCATTACGGCGATCAGCACGCCGTCCGCATCGAGACGCAAACGCTGGAACAAACGAGCCGCATAGCGGCGGTCATCGCCCAACTCGAAAGCTGGCACGACGAGCTGGAGCAACAGAGGAGGCACTGTGTTTCTCATCGTGTTTAACACAGGGCACGCCCTACTCCTAACAGCCGTTAGGGTTTCGCGTCCGCGAAGCGGCCGCGGAGAAGAGCCGAAACAGCCACAAGGGATAAATCGCTCATGGCCTCACATGCGGCAAATCCGCGAACGTGAACAAGCCCAATACAGGACACGGACGAGGATTGTCCATGTCCGCGAACAATCCATGTCCACGTTCAGTCCGCGTCAACACCCGCGTCAGCAACCAGTCCACGTTCGCAGTCATGCGCGGACTCTGGCAGTCCGCGCAAAGGCATTGGCAATGGCCATGAGCTGTCCGCAAACAGTCCGAACTCTAGGACCCGCCGCGGCGGCAGTCTCGCCGCAGGCTCACACTGTCCGTGGTCCCGGACTGGCCGGTGAACACTCCCATCACCGCATCGCTTTATCCAGTCAGTCGCCGACCGTTGTCCCGTTTCGTATCCGCATCATTTCGGCCTATGTCCACGTTTGACCCAGCCACAGTCCGCAAGGCGATCGCGGAATTCACTCCGCGCCGTCCGCAGAAGTTCCACGACTTGCTTCCAGCGAAGGACGTCATCACAGAGTTGCGACAGAAGC
>Ga0315274_10011938_pt1 | contig 12420 bp, 11 predicted proteins | sample YL17G02_20_MG_FD_203700 | JGI IMG/M metagenome (GOLD analysis project Ga0315274, IMG submission 203700) | Sediment microbial communities from Yellowstone Lake, YNP, Wyoming, USA - YL17G02_20 | ecosystem: Environmental > Aquatic > Freshwater > Lake > Sediment | place: USA: Wyoming | collected... | reverse complement strand
GCGACCCGGTGCCCGTGACCCTCGGCGCTGCGCCGACGACGGGCGCGCCGCTCTCGTCGGGCGCGGAGGTCGATCTCCTGACGGCGACCGTGCCGGTGGGCGCCGGCGCCCCGTCGGCCACGGCCGATGGCGGCTCAGCGGTGACATCGGCGGCGGTCGTGGCGCCGGCCGCGGAGATTGCGCCGGCGCAGGCCAACACGGCGGAGACCGACTCAGGCCTCGGCCTCCTGGCGATCTCGGAGGCCCCGACGCCCGTCGTCTACGCGTCGGACGCCGCCGCCTCGACCGAGGCTACGGACTCGCCCGACGACGAGGCCATCGACCTCTTGGCGATTCCGGCCCTTGAGGTGCCGCTGGCCGTCTAGCGCACTTTGATGTCGGATTGCTGCGCGGTGGGTCTACTGACCTACCGCGCACAAAGCGTAGGCAAGCACGCGCGCGGTGGGTTGAGAGACCCGCCGCGCAAACACGCAAAGTTAAAGCGCTTTAACGGGTAGACCATGGAAAAGGCGCAGGGCCTTCCGCCCTGCGCCTTGTTTCTCACAAAGTGAAGAGGGCAGGGGCCTCACGGCCGCCTGCCCTCTTGGGTTGTGGTGAACGTTCTCTACCTGCTCCGCCGCCGCAGGAGCGCCACAGCGCCCAGGGCCAGGAGGCCCAGCGTAGCGGGCTCGGGTGCCGCCGTGAGGCCCAGGGGTTCCGCCCCGCCGCTCAAGGGGCTGCCGAGGCCCTTCCGGTAATTCAGCACGAGAAGGGTAATATCGTTGTCGTCGATCTTGCCGTCGTACCTGGCGATGTCGCCCTGGAACCAGTAGTGCGTGTCGACCTTGCCCCTATCGTAGAAGAGCGCGACGACGGTCACGTCGTTGTCATCCACCTTGCCGTCGAGGTTGACGTCGCCGGCCCAGGTGTACTTGACGAGCACGGCGCTAGGGTCCTGCGTGTCATTGGGATTGCGGCCTACGGGCTCGCCCGAGAAGGTGGAGTACCGGAATGTCGGCAGCCTGTCGTTCTGGGCGTATCCGAGGGCGTACGTATTGATCTGGCCGATGGCGCTTGAGGTGATGATGCCTGGGCCGTCCCACGTTCCGCCATTGTACCCGCTTGTGATCAGGCTCTTCACGGTCTCAAGCGGGCTTGGCGTCGTGTAGTGGATGATCATATCGTTGTCTGTAAGGTCCAACTGGGCGCCGGCGCCGGTGTTGACCGTGAGTTCGCTGACGGCCAGGACCTTCGACCCGGTGGCGGTCAGAACGGCCTTGCCGCCGTTGATATTGAGGACGCCCGGGGAGATGGTGCCGCCGACGCCGCCGCTGTAGGTGGCCAGCCGCTGCGTGCCGTCGAAGTTGACCAGCCCGGCGTTGACGTCGAGCCTGGAGTTCGCGGTGTGCGTCTGCGGCCCGCCGAGGTTCAGCGTGCCGAGTCCGTCTTTCGCGAGTATGTAGCCCCCGAAGTCGGCGCCGCCGGGCATCGAGACGGTATTGTCGCTGCTGATGCTCCAGGCGGAATTGCCCGCGACGCTGACGCCGCCATTGATCGTGTTTGTGATCGGGCTGCCCGGGGTCCCGCCGGAGCAATTGATGCCGCCGGTCCCGATCGACAGTCTCCACGCGCCGCCGCTGGTGCCGACGGTGACCGGGGTGACGGTCCGCTCGAACCGGATGCCCTTGACGGCCTCGTCCTGGTAGAGTGCGGGCTGCGAGGGCGGGACGGGCGAGGCCTCGTCGAACAGGGCCGTGAACGCGGCGCCCGGGGTGGCCCCGCCGGTCCAGTTAGTGCCGGTGTTCCAGTGATCGTTGGTGGCGGCGCGCCAGGCGCCACCCGGGATGACCGTGAACTGGTAGTCGGCGGGCACGGCGAGGCCGCCGTTGGCCGCCGTCCGCCAATGGTCGCCCCAGCCCACCAGGGTCTGGTTATTGTCGGCATCGGTCCCGCCGCTCAGGCTGATGGTGTAATCGTTGCTGGCGCCGTACGAGGGCACCGTGAACGACAGCGTGCCGAACGTAAACTGGGTCGCCTGGATGCCGACCAGGCTCTTCTCGGCCGGCAGCGGGTTCACCTGGACCTTCTGGAAGGCCTCGCGGCGGAAAGACCGCAGACCGCCGGTCCACACGTTGTCGAACTTGTAGATGTACTGCCAGCCGCTGACCACCGTGTCGTCCCAGGTCCAGGGGGTGCCGGTCGTCAGATCCAGATTGCCGGTCGGGACGCTCCAGTTCACCTGGCACACCGTGATGCTCGTGTCGGCGCCGTCTGAGCCGGGAATCCACGAGAGGTAGGACTGGGGGTTATCGGACACGGTGATCGAGAGTGTCGTTCCCGGGATGACCGCGGTGCGGTCGGCTTGGTTGTCGGTAAGGACCAGGTTGCCATGGAAGGATTCTGCGCCGAAGGCCGCCTGGGCGCACGCCACCGCCAGCCCGGCCAGAACGAGCGATACTATTCTTGTGGTATGCGTGGCCATTCCTCCCATCCTTGTACGAGGCAGGATCCCTTTCGGGCTACGAAAACCCCCACGTGCACAGACACCAACCCCCGCAGCATGCCGCTGCGACCGCCCTCCCGCGGCACGCTGCGCGTGGCTCGCACGTCATAGAAGTATACCCTGTTTGCCGAAAAAGTCAAATTGCGGGGTATTCATCAAGCGCCGGAAAAAGCCGCGAACATGGGCATGGTTCACAAGCCCCACGCACCGCGTGGGGATGAACCGGGTTGAGGCATCCCCCGGCGGTGCCGGAGGCTTACTGGGTGTTCATCCCGGCGGGGGTGAACCATGCCCGAAAATGCCCGCTATCCGGGTAGCGCCCATTAACGACGGCCAGCGGCTGGCATGGTCTTCGGACCGCCACGAACCTCCTGGCCTGGCGGGGCCTCTCCCGGGGCCCCTTGGTCATGCTGCACACGGCAGTCCGGCGGGCGGCGCCGGCGGCCCCTGGCGGCGCGACTCCCGCCATATCATTCTTGACGATGCCCCGGCGCGGGTATATAGTCGTCGGGCACAACGGCTTGACGTGCCAGGGGAGGCGCCAGGGGGAAGACCGCCCGGCGGCCCCGGTGGTGAGTTGCGCCCGTAGCTCAGCAGGATAGAGCGGCGGTTTCCTAAACCGCAGGTCGGGTGTTCGAGTCACCCCGGGCGCACCAGGCCCTTGCACAAGCGTGCCCTGGGTCCTTATGATTGACCTGCACACGCATACGCTCCTGAGCGACGGCGACCTGATTCCGGCGGAACTGGCCCGCCGCGCGGAGGTCCAGGGGTTTCGGGCCCTGGCGATGACGGACCACGTCGACACCGTGCTGGTGGAGACGGTGGTGCCGCTTCTTGTGCGGGCGGCCGGGGACCTGGCGCCCGTGATGAAGATGCGGGTGATCCCCGGCGCCGAGGTGACGCACTGCCGCCTGGAGCACATCGCGCGGGTGGTGGCGCGGGCGCGCGAACTCGGGGCGCGCATCGTCGTGGTGCACGGCGAGAGCCCGGTCGAGCCGGTCCTGGAGGGGACGAACCGCGCGGCCATCGAGGCGGGGTGCGACATCCTGGCGCACCCGGGCCTGATTACGGAGGCCGACGCCCGCCGGGCGGCCGAGCGCGGCGTGCGGCTCGAAATATCGGGCCGCTGCGGGCATAGTCTGGGCAACGGCCATGTGGCGCAGATGGCGCGGCGGGCCGGCGCCCAGGTGATCTTCGGCTCCGACAGCCATGCGCCCGAGGACCTCCGGCCGCGCCGCGACGCCGAACGCGTGCTGGCGCTGGCGGGCCTGGGGGCCGAAGAAGTGGCGGCCGCTTTCGCGGCGGCCGAGCGCCTGGTGACCCGGGCTGTTAAAGGAGAGGATTCGAAATGAGAACATTTCAGCGGGTATCGCGACTCATCCGGCCGTCGATCGGGCTGCCCGTGCTGGCGGGCCTGGCGCTGGTCGGGCTTCTGGTGGCGTCGCTGGGCTGCGACGGCAACGGCCGGGGCGAGAGAACACTCCCGCCCAAGTGGTCGGACATCCCCATCGCCCCGGGGTTTGAGATCGTTCCCGGAAAGTCGAACGACACGACCGCCGGCGGCAACCGACGCGTCAGCCACGTGTACAAGGGCGACGCCAAGGTCCCCGTCGTGTCGGAGTATTACCGCCGTCACATGCCGGAACTGGGATGGACGTTGGTTCGCGAGAGTTTCGTGGGCGGCCGCCAGCGGTTCATGTTCAACAAGGCCAACGAATCCTGCCACATCATCGTCTACGACGATTGGGGCACCAAGGTCCAGATCGAGGTGTGGCCTTTTGGCGCCCGGACGGCGGAGACGCACCCGGCGCCGGCAGCACCCGCCCCCGGAGCGGCGAGATGAAAAGTACCCGAAAGCACGAACTACAGACCAACGAACTGGCGGATGCCATCTGGCGGCTCGTCGAGGCGGCCCGGCCGCACCTCCGCCTCATTGTCTACGTGGCGGCGGCCGTCCTGCTGCTGGTTTTCGTGTTCGTGATTCTGCCCCACATCCGCGGCGGCGGCGCCGAAGGTCTCTCGGCGTACGCCTTCCGTGACGCCCAGCAGCGCGGCGAGGCGCAGGGTCTGCGCGATTTCCTGAAGGACTTCCCGCAGGCCCCCGAAGGGCCCGCCGCACTGCTCCTGCTGGCCGACCGTCTGGTGGCCGAGGTGGTGCGCGGCACACGGGACGTCGTCGGCCCCGAGGGCAAGGCCAAGGCCGCCGGACTTCTGGCCGAGGCCAGGGAACTTTACGAGCAGGCGGGCAAGTCCCTCCAGGCCCTCGACCCGCTGGTCCAGGTGGACCTGGCGATGTTGACCGTGCAGGCGGGCGACGTCGAGAAGGGCGTCGCGGCGCTCCAGGAGATCGGCAAGAAGTGGCCCGATTCCGTCGCCGCCGGCAAGGCCAAGGCTCACATCGAGGAACTCGCCGGCTACAAGCCGATGAAGTTCTCCGACGAACCCCTGGAAGAAGAGAAGAAGCCCGAGACCAAGGCCGGCGCGCCGACGGAGGGGGCGGCCAAGGAACCGCCGCCCGCCAAGGCCGAAACCAAGCCGCCCGAGACCAAGGCTTCCGAGGCGCCGAAGACGGCTCCGGAGAAGCCTGCCGAGGCGCCGAAGGCGCCCGCCGGCGGCGAGAAGCCGGCCAGCGCGGCCCCGAAAGGATAGGCGGCGCGGCCGAAAATGGGCATGGTTCACAAGCCCCACGCACCGCGTGGGGATGAACCGGGTTGAGGCATCCCCCGGCGGTGCCGGAGGCTTACTGGGTGCTCATCCCCGGCGGGGGTGAACCATGCCCGAAAATGACCGGATGCGTTGGCGCGGAAAACGTGGCCGGCCAACGTTCAATGCCAGAGGACCCAACAGCCCAAGGAGCAACGGATGGCAAACCTGGAAGCGATTGCAGAGGCCGTGGACAAGGGTGACCGCGAAACGGTCGTCCGACTGGTGCAGGAAGCCCTCAGCGAGAAGGTGCCGGCCGAGCAAATTCTCAAGCGGGGCCTGGTCGTCGGCATGGACCGGATCCGGCACAAGTTCACCACGAACGAGGCGTTCATCCCCGAGGTCCTCATCGCCGACCGCGCGATGGACGCCGGCTGGAAGATCCTCGAGCCGTTCATAAAGGGCCTGAAGCCGGTCGGCACAGTGGCCATAGGTACGGTCAAGCAGGACCTGCACGACATCGGCAAGAACCTCGTTGCGAAGATGCTTCGCGGTCACGGGTTCCAGGTGATCGACGTGGGCGTCGATTGCGACGTCCAGAAGTTCGTCGCCGCCGCCAGGCAGCAGGGCACGCAGATCGTCGCCCTGTCGGCCCTGCTGACCACGACCATGCCGAACATGAAAGAGGTCATCACGGCCCTCAAGGCCGCCGGCCTCAGGAATGTCAAGGTCATGATCGGCGGCGCCCCCGTGACGCAGGCGTATGCCGACGAGATCGGCGCTGACGGCTATGCCGCCGACGCCGGCAGCGCCGTCGACCTGGCCATGAGCCTGCTGACGGCCGGCGAGGCCGTGAAGGCCGCCAGGCCTGCCAAGAAGCCGGTGGCCAAGAAGGCCCCGGCCAAGAAGAAGCCGGCCAAGAAGGCGGCCGCCAAGAAAAAGTCGGCCAGGAAGAAGCCGGCCAAGAAAGCCGCCGCCAAGAAGAAGCCTGCCAAGAAGGCGGCTGCCAAGAAGAAGCCGGCCAGGAAGGCGGCTGCCAAGAAGAAGCCGGCCAAGAAGCGGAAGTAGCCCCGGGCCAGGTGCCACGTGTCCTGCCGTGCCTGGCGGTCGGCGGTCAGGCGACGGGGCAAGCGGCGGGGCGTCGCAGTCGGCGCATGGTCGGACCGTCTCCGGCCGGCGGCAGAGATGTTCCAGCGCGGCGGGTCGAAGGGCCCGCCGCGCCTTTTCGGACGTGCGGTTGTCTCAGAACCTCCGCGTGGCGGCCTTCCCAGGCCGCCACGCACGCCGTCCAGGCCGGATTCGCGGCGGCATGGGAAGGCCGGCGCGCGGCCCACATAGTCGCGAGACCCCCGGCGACGAGCGATGATGTCTCCCAGGAAACTGCCCGAAGGCGCACTTGAGCCGGACGACCTCCCCGAGCGCGGCCTCGAAACCCTCGAGATCCAGCTCCAGCACGAACCCGGCGACCCGCGCCTCGACCGCTTTCTGGCCCAGCGCTGGTCCGCGTACAGCCGCGCGACCTTCCAGAAACTCATCCGTGACGGCCGCGTCCTGGTGAACGACGAACCCGTCACCAAGCCTTCCGCCTCGGTTCGCCGGGGCGACCACATTCTCGTGACACTCTACAAGCGGCAGCCGCTGGGCATTATCCCCGAGCCGATTCCCATCAGCATCCTCTACGAAGACGAGGACCTGATCGCCGTCAACAAGGCCCCGGGCATCATCGTGCACCCGGCCCGGGGGAACCCGCACGGCACGCTCGTGAATGCCGTGGCCTACCACGCCGAGAGCCTCTCGGGGGCGGGCGGCCAGTTCCGGCCGGGCGTGGTCCACCGGCTCGACCGCGACACTTCCGGCGTCATCCTCTTCGCCAAAAACGACTGGGCCCATGCCCGCCTCGCCCGGCAGTGGGAAGGCCGCACGGTCGAGAAGGAGTACGTGGCAGTCGTCGAGGGGGTGCCGGAACTCGACGCCGACGTCATCGACCAACCGCTCGGCAAGCACCGCCAGGTGCGCGACCGGTACGCCGTCCGGCGCGACGGCGTCGGCCGCCACGCCACGAGCCTCTACGAGGTGGCCGAGACGTTCGACGGGTTTGCCGTCCTTTGCGTGCGCCCCAAGACTGGCCGGACGCACCAGATCCGCGTGCACATGGCCCACATCGGCCACCGCGTGGTGGCCGACCGGCAGTACGGCAGCCGCGACCAGGTGACGCTCCAGGAGATCGCGCGCGGCCGGGCGGACCACGATGAGGTCCTGATCCAGCGGCAGGCCCTCCATGCGGCGGCGCTGACGCTGCGCCACCCGCGCACGCGCCAGGTCATCCACTTCGAGGCCCCGCTGCCCGAGGACATGGCCCGCCTGTTGGCGGCCCTGCGCCGCTGGCGGCCCGTCGTGCCATGACCCATTACCGGGTTCTGCTGATTTTCCTTGGCCCGCATCCCCGCGGCCCTTTATAATGAGGTCTTGTTGCTGCAATATCCCACTAAGGGAGGCACGGATGGCCTTGAGCAAGGAGTTGTGCGGGGTTCTGGCGGTCGGGGTCGAGAAGGAGCGCAAGGCCCACGACCTTTACGCAGAAGCGGCCGAGAAGACCTATCATCCGCTCGGCAAGAAGATGTTCGAGCGCCTGGCCGAGGAGGAGATGAAGCACGAGCAGTTGCTGGCATCCTGGGCTGCCGAGGGGGCCTGCCCGGTTCGGGCCGGTTTTCCGCCCGTCGACAAGGATTTCCTGGCCCGGGAACTGGCCAAGGCCAAGGCCAAGGCGGCCGAGAAGCCGAGCACCAACGACTTGGAGGCCATTGAACTGGGCCAGCAGATGGAGCGCAAGAGCATCGCGTTCTATGAGGATTGTGCCGCCAAGGCCCAGGACAAGGCCTCGAAGGACCTGTTCCTGCGCCTCAAGGGCGAGGAAGACAAGCACCTGGCAATGCTGACGGACCTGTATGAGTTCATGGCGAATCCGAACGTCTGGGAGACCCGCCAGGGACGGGCCCATTTCGATTCCTGATCCGCCGCCCGGCAGGTTCGCCCCTGCCGGAGACGTGCAGGAATCGACCGGATTTTCTTGCGTTGACTAACCGGACTGCTACAATACTGGGTTATCAGATCGCCGTAGGGGGACGGTTCCCCCTTTCGCGACGGTTACAGCCGATGTACCCGTCTCAACGGCCAGAGAAGGCATCAAGGGCACAGTGAAAGGAGAATGGGAATGAGGTACCTGCTGCTGGTTGTGCTGGTGGCGTTTGTGCTGTCGCCGTTCCTCGCGGGCTGCCAGGAATCGACTCCGCCGAAGCCGAAGGAGACCCCCAAGACCACCGAGAAGCCGGTCACACCGCCGATGGAGAAGCCGGCTACGCCTGCGACCGAGAAGCCGGCGGAAAAGCCCGCTGAGAAGTAGTCCGGGCTGGTGAGCCGTACAGGCAGTCGCACGCTCCTGAAGTTGTCGGGATGGGGCCGCCAACGCGGCCTGCTCGTGGGGTGTGTGTCTCAAGATGGGCGATTACCGGAGCATTACGACCGGGCGCCGCTTGCTATGCGGCGCCCGGTTCGTTATAAGGACAGGGACTAGGGACTAGGGACTTGGGACTAGGGACTTGGGACTTGGGACTGGGCAACGACAACAGCATTTAGCCGCCCGCCTGGGCGGGCGCGTTCTTGGAGGCAGGGGCGAGGGTCAGCATGCCGACTTACGTCGTCACCGGCGGCGCCGGGTTCATCGGGTCGAACTTCGTCCGCCTCGCCCTCATGGCGATGCCCGACCTCAGGATCGTCAACATCGACCTCCTGACGTACGCCGGCAACCTGGAGAACCTGGAGGGCGTGCCCGAGGCCCGGCACACCTTCTTCCGGGCCGACGTCACCGACGTCGAGGCGATGTCTCTGGCGGTGCCTGAGGGCGCCGACGCCGTCATCAACTTTGCCGCCGAGACGCACGTCGACCGGTCCATCCTGGCCCCCCTGGCGTTCGCGCGGACCAACGTCCTCGGCACGCAGGTCCTCTTGGACGCGGCCCGCGCCAAGGGCGTCCGGCGGTTTCTCCAGGTCTCGACCGACGAGGTCTACGGCTCGCTTTCGCCCGGCGTCGCCCCCTTCACGGAAGACCATCCCCTGGCGCCGTCCAGCCCGTATGCCGCAAGCAAGGCGGGGGCCGACCTCCTGGTCCTCGCGGCCCACCGGACGTACGGGCAAGACGCCGTCATCACGCGATGCTCGAATAATTACGGCCCGTACCAGTTTCCCGAGAAACTCATTCCGCTCATGCTCTCGAACGCCTTGGAGGATAAGCCCCTGCCGGTCTACGGCGACGGGCGCCAGGTTCGCGACTGGATCTACACGGAAGACCACTCGAGGGCGATCCTGGCGGCGGTGATGCGCGGCCGGCCGGGGCGGATCTACAACATCGGCGCCCGCAGCGAGAGACCTAACATCGACGTTGTCAGCGAAATCCTCCGGCAACTCGGCAAGCCCGACTCGCTCATCCGGTACGTGAAGGACCGGCCTGCCCACGACCGCCGCTATGCCATCGACCCGAGCCAGGCTGAGAAGGAACTCGGCTGGCGGCCCGAGATGACGTTCGAGGACGGATTGGCCCGGACCATCCGGTGGTACCGCGACCACGCCGCCTGGTGGCGCCGCGTCAGGGACGGGTCGTATAGGGAGTTCTATGACAAGTGGTATGGGGGAAGGTAGCTTTTCCGGCAAGCCATTTTCGATTTTTGATTTCAAAATGGGCATGGTTCACAAGCCCCACGCACCGCGTGGGGATGAACCAAGCGAAAATCAAGAATCGAGGCAGGGTTCACAAGCCCCACGCACCGCGTGGGGATGAACCGGGTTGAGGCATCCCCCGGCGGTGCCGGAGGCTTACTGGGTGCTCATCCCCGGCGGGGGTGAACCATGCCAAAATCGAAAACGGACTGGTGAACAGGCGCGCATGCCTCTCGAACCGCCGCTCTATACTGAAGGCCTCGGCCAACCGCCCGTCAGGCGGTATGGCGGGTCTATCATCGACGCCCACACGCACGTCGAGGATGTGGCCAACACGTGGCTCCTGTTCCGCGCCGCCCAGGACTACGGCATCCAGGTGTTCTGCGGGGTGGTGCGTCCGCAGGCCATCGACGCCCTGAAGCGTGAGTTCGGCGAGTCCTTCCGCCCGATCGTGCGGGTCGACCACTCGCTCCTGGGGCAGCCGGCGCGTTTCGTGCGCGAGAACGTCCAGGCGATCCGGGCGGGCCGCGCCAAGGGGGCCGTGGCCGCCAAGTTCTGGTACGCCCCGCGGTTCGTCGCCGAGACCCGTTTTCGCCTCGATTCCCCCGTCCTGCGGCCGGTCCTCGAGACGCTGGTCGAACTCGGCATGCCCGCCCTCGTCCACGTGGCCGATCCCGACTGCTGGTTCGAGACGCAGTACAGCGACGCCGCCCGGTACGGCACAAAGCGCCAGCAGTACGAGATGCTCGAGAAGACGCTGTCGGACCTGCCGGACCTCAAGGTCCAGGGGGCCCATTTCGGAGGCGACCCGGAGGACCTGGGCCACCTCCGCCGCCTGATGGACACCTACCCGAACTACTACGTCGACACGAGCGCCACGAAGTGGATCGCCCGCGAACTCTCGGCCAAGCCCGCCGAGAGCCGCGCGTTTATCGTCGAGCGGGCCGACCGGATCGTCTTCGGCAGCGACCTGGTGGCCTTCGGCGACGCCACCCCCGCCCACTACGCCTCGCGGTACTGGGTCCAGCGGTGGCTCTGGGAAGGCGACGGTGTGCGGCCGTCGCCCATTGCCGACGCGTGCGTGTCCGACCCGGATGGCCCGAAGGTCCACGGCCTGGCGCTTCCCGATGACGTTCTGGCGAAGTTGTACGCCGGCAATGCCCGGCGGCTGCTGGGCATCGAGTTGTAGTCTGCGCGTTCAGGTTGGGTGGCGCGGCCACGCGGCGGCGCGTCGCCGTGCGGCCCCTCCACCCCGAGTGCGAAGGAGATTACGCCATGGCCGACGAAGTGCGTTACCAGATGCTGCGGCCGGCCCAGGTTGTAGCGCGCCGCAAGGCGTGCCCGGTCGTCTACATTCCCACTGGCACGCTGGAATGGCACGGAGTCCACAACCCCCTGGGGGCCGACACGCTTCAGGCCGAGGGCCTGGCCATCCTGTGCGCGCGCAAGGGGGGCGGGCTGGTCTTTCCGCCGCTCTATTACGGCGAGAGCCGCTCGGAGTCGCTCATGGAGGCGAACGCCGAAGACCGCGACAAGATCGCTGAGGCCATGAATCTCGTGCCCGACAACTTCCTGCCCGACCGCCAGCCCTTCTCGGCCACCGAGCAGGTCCTCAACTACCAGCGCCTACTCCTGCACATCCTGGCTGAGGCTGAGAGCCTGGGCTTTGAGGTCGGGGTTCTCGTGCCGGGGCACTATCCGCTCATCGACCACGCCCGCGCGGCCGTGTGCCTGTTCAACCAGCGGCGGTACAGCAAGCGCCACGGCATGCTTGCCTGGGCGATGATCGACTATCTCCTGATTCGCGACACGTACCCCGACGGCGGGGACCATGCCGCCCGATGGGAGACGTCGCATCTGCTGGCGCTCCACCCGGACCGCGTGGACCTGAGCCTGCTGGGCCCCAAGGGGTCGAAACTCGTAGGCGTCGGCGGCCAGCCGCCGCAGGACGCCACGGCCGAGTTCGGCCGCGAGACGCTCGAAGCCTCGGCCGAGGTGGCCGTGCGCGAGGTGCTCGATCGGCTCCATAACCGGCAGCGGTATCGCGGCCACGGGAACTCGCTCCAGGAAGGCCTCTGGCGGACGTGATCTCGGGCCGGCCGGCTGTTTCTCGGAATGGACCTTTCTTGGCCTTTGCCGCAGCCCGCAGGCCCCAGCCTGCCTTTCATGCCGCCTTTCATTCCGCGTGGGTGCGGAGCACCCACCCTACGCCTGTGCAGTCTCGGGCCGGCCTCGCGCCGCCCAATCTCGAATCTCCAACCCCTTGCCTCATTGCCTTTTTGGCATGGTTCACAAGCCCCACGCACCGCGTGGGGATGAACCGGGTTGGGTCATCCCCCGGCGGTGCCGGAGGCTTACTGGGTGCTCATGCCCGGCGGGGGTGAACCATGCCGGCTTTTTGACGTAAGTCATCTTGACTTACAATGACTTACGATTTTCGGACCCCCAAAATCGGCCTTTTTGGCCCGAAGTTATCCACAAAATGGCCTTGGCGCTAGCGCCAGGGCTGGTGACCTCGAAAAATGTTAAGATGGGCTAGACGAAATTTATCGATTTTTTCACTTTTTTGCGTTTTACTCCCCCCC